>Ga0179591_1344665_pt1 | contig 20709 bp, 14 predicted proteins | sample CZOMad2_1_08_16f_FD_182891 | JGI IMG/M metagenome (GOLD analysis project Ga0179591, IMG submission 182891) | Vadose zone soil fungal communities from Angelo Coast Range Reserve, California, USA - CZOMad2_1_08_16fungal (PacBio error correction) | ecosystem: Environmental > Terrestrial > Soil >... | reverse complement strand
TTGATTACATCTCGAGGAAGTTCCATGGCAGAATGATAACAGTTCTTCACCTTACTTGACGAGATGCCGCTTTGTACCTTTTTTTTTCCGGTCAGGGAAGTAGCCCGATTCGTGCCCCTACCAGTTAAGCGGCGGCCCTTTAAGTTCCAAGGGCGGCCCAGTATTTCCGACTGAAGCGGAGTCGGCTTAGTTTTACAACGAAAGCCTGGCTAGGCGTACCTCGGATGCTCTGGTCCTTTTCCCCGGTCTCCCCCCGCTTCATAATTTTCCGCATTCTGGCCGGTTACTTTCCTAAAATGTTCCTCCTTCAGCATTCTGCGCTGTTGCTCCAACTTTTTTCCTTACTTAATTTGTCTTGGTGGCGATTGGGATCCTCTTTTCACTACCCTTTCCCTCCGGGTGTTGTTTCTCCCCCTTACCAAACTTTAGCCCCCACCCCACTTTTACCGGACTCCGCCTTCCGGCCCAGCCCCGGCGAGCTCTGCACCACTGTTTTGCAGGGCCAGAGTTAGAAAACCTTTCTCCCCCCACGTTGGAGACGCGGCATCCGGATTTTGCCTCCTCCTCGCATTTTTTGTAAACCCTATCCGGGCTGAAATCCCCGCTGCACCGATGTTGAGCTTTTAAATCCGCCGCCCTGCCTCCAAGGTTGGTAGTGGGGTTCTGCTCCGTCAGACCGCCCAAATCAACCATGTCCCTATGGAATCACGATGCATTCTTTAAGGCAGCCCCCGTTGTTTTGCCATGGTTGAGCTCCTCTCCGGACGGGAGCGCTCGCTGGTCTTTTCCTTTTCGGAATTCGGCGCTGAATGGAACCCATATGCAGCGGCGCGCTTTGAACACGGTCGGTGCTCCCTCACCACTTTCCTGTATTGATGCCCTTTTTTTTTTCCCTTCTTCCGTCACGCAGGAGACTTCATCTGAGAGCTTGGGTTAGAGGACAGGAGCCGCTTCCTGCTTGCGATCTGTCGTCTCTTTAGGAAGGTCGTCACGGTCAAGAATGCGATTCCCGCCTGCCACCAACTATGGACCTGCGCGAGATCCACGCCTTAAAGAAGGGGTGCGGTCCTCATTCCCTTGATACAAGGTCCCACTTCGGCGCAGAATTTGGGGAAGTCCTCCCCCAGAGGAGATATTCCTCTTGGGATTAAAGTCCACTACACCGTCGCGTAACGCATCACCAGACCTCATGGGTGGGGCGGAGATCACGCCTCCCAAAACTCCCCTTAAATGTGGCGCCCTTCCGCACTTTTGACCTCATCCCCCGACCCTGGTCGACTTGAACGCGCTGTAGTTCCCCCTCAGCGCTTCCCCTCTCAGGATGTCTTAGCTTAACCCGCCCCACGTGCCTGGCATGGTTTGTGCTGAGTTTCAACGACTGCGCGGTTAGCCGGGGCTTCCCTAAAGTGGGAAGGCGGAGTCCCCCTGGCGGTCTGACCGCCGCCCCCCCCGATTGTCCCGCAGAGGCTACTAGGTTTCTGTAAGGTGAGCCTGTTTCTTTAATAGTGATAGACAACCAATCGTAGAAGGTCAGAGCCAATCACCGTCTGATAACAGCGTTCCTTCTCATCCCAACCTGCGTCCCTATTTTTTTTTTCGAATTTCACTCTCGTGGTGCGGACGGCCCTAGTAAATGAGCCCACCTTGGATCCGATGCTCTGTCCAACCAAGCGCACGTCTTTGATTCAGTCGGCTGTCTCATGAGACCCCCCTCTTTCCTCCCCACTACCCCCGCTTTCTTGTGTGGACGTTACTGTTCCTTAAATAATTTGACCATCCTGGTGGCTGTGGCCCTTGTTTTTTGTTATGAGCAGCGGCCTTCTTTTCCACAGATTTGATGTCCTTCCTGAGGTGTTTTGATCGCTTGGCCGGCGGCACGCTTCGGCCCCACCTCTTTACCCGGTTCATCAGGAAATTTCCTAGAGTTTGTACTTGGTTTTTCTCGGCCCCTTTTTTATGGGGTTTGCTCTGATCGCCTCTTCAATAGATACCTGGCAGAGTTTCTACTGGTTGTATGATAGCCTTTTTTTTGGGATGGTTTTTGCCCTTTTTCTGGACAGCTCTCTGCCTACGACCCTTTCCCGAAATTAAAGCCATTCGATGGTGATGTCGGAAGCGTCACTCGCGCCAGACCCAAACAACTATAAATTCTTTTTTGATAGCCTTGTTTCCTTTCTTCTTTAAGCTCAGAGACGTTGTGCGGACCGTAGTAATCTCCTGACGTTCTATGATACCGGTCCGGTCACCCTTTAAGTTTTCAAACTATACGCCGCCGAGATTTTTCAAGCCGCCAGGCCTTAAGATCGCATGGAGTGAGCGGCCATGAATGGTGTTGATCGTCAAGTTCTCTCGGTGTATCGCCCATTTCCTTTTACAGTCCGCTCCCCCGCAAGTTACACAAAACTGGTGGTTTTGCTTGGATTAGTTTCAGTCGATGGTTTCCTGTTTGGAGTCGGCTGCGGTATATTTCCAACCAAGGGGCTTCATGGGGGCCAACTGTGGTCACTACTATTCCTTGACCTTATCCTCGCAAATGCCGTGCTTGCTGCTTGTGGGCGACCCCCAAGTGGGCTAGTTCCCCCCCTGACGAAACTTGCTTTCCTCTCGGAGCAATGCCCGTTTTGTGTCTCTTCTCTATCCGGTCTTGCATTAATTGACTTTATTTCCTCTGCTTCCCAAGAAATAAACCCTGTGGAAAGATTCATTTTTTGCGGTTCCCACCTTCCCCCTATTGGTGAGATGAACGTACTACGCACAACGATGCTGGGTCTGCGGTTTGGGGGATCTACATGCTTCCCCGGTTTGATGAGTCGGGCGTGGTCGGCATGTTCCCTCGTTTCTTTTTGCATTCTTCCCTCCTTTTCCTTTCCTCTCCCCCCCCGTTGTGGTTTATGAGGTATGTCCCCCCACAATCAAACTCGGTACAGAGGAAGACAAAAGCCATCATCTCCCCTACCCCACGCAGTAGTACGACCGGCAAATCCTTACAAGAGACCTCAAGGGTGACGTAGCCGCCGCTTTCATCGGGATTATGATTTCTTCGCGGCTGTGGACAGAAAGTACACCAATGATAGGGAACAACAGTTCTTTGAGTGACCTCCAGCTTCTTCAATTACTGATGAGCCCAGTCCCCAAGGATCATGTAGACGACATTTACTCTCATTACGACCTCTGACCACTCAAAGGCCTCTACACCAAGTCCCATCAACAGGATTGCCAGGGATCGCCGGAATCTTCCCCAAAAGGTCCCCCCGGCCCAAATCCGCTTTGCTTTGTAGATCCCCCCGCCCCCTCTGGGCCCAGGCGCTCAGCCACGCCACCCTCGGGACGTTGCTGCGGATCCTAACCCGCCCCCTGAAGAAAAATTTTCCACCACCAAGTCAACTTGATCCTCAGGGGACCCCGCCCCTCCATGTAAAGCCTTCTTTAAGGCCTGGCCCCCCAGGATTTGAACGTTTCCCCGACTCTTTTGGCCCTTGTTTCTTGTACGGATAGCAACCAACCTCCCGGTGAATGAAGCCTTTCCAAAACGGAGCAGATGGCTCTTCTCAGTCATTGATGACTACCCCGCCCCTTCGGGGTGGTTCAATTTTAAACCATCGCCACAACCTACTGCACAATGCACCGACCGCCAGGTTGCGTCGATGGTGTGTACTGCGCGACATTTTGATTCGCTCCCCCCCATTTTCCCTCTTAATGGCGTATTTTCGTGTCGGTTGTCGTAGGCCTACCGAGACGGGACCTAACAAGGAACCCCCCATCAAGCCATACCCCCTCATAGCGCGGAAAGGTGCCGCCACTTGTATCGATGGCAGCGGTCTTTCCCCTGCCTGAAGCCCTTTATATAGTGACTACCCAAACAGCCCTTGCTGCTACCTTCTGGGGGCCGGGGCCGTCCCTAAGTCTCCAGGGCCCCCCCGTCTTCCAACCCACACGGTTTTTTCCCCAGCCGCTGGGAAAATTTCCGGTAAAAGACGTTCGTTCATCCTAACGGCCAACTTGCTCCCCCCCCAGAAGCTGCAACGACGGAACGTGAAACAGTAAAGACCGCGAAAAACACTACACTCTGGGGTTGTGGATGAGATTAGAATGGCGCATACCCCCGTGCTGCTCCCTGCGAGGCTTACGTTTGGCGAAGAGACGGGAAGCCTTATGATCTAATGGTATTCCGGCCTGTTTCTCCCCCCCTGACAGATCGTGATCTTTAGAGTCAGAAAAACAAGATTTTGTCCTTTTTCGTATTGGACACGACTAAATGATGGTTACGACGGGTTTGGATATGCAGCCCCCCGGCTACGATTTTTCGATAACTATTTCACCCTTTTAACAGTGCCTCCTTACCTGGCCACCATTTGTCAGTCGCTCTCTCTGTTGGGAGTGCCTCGTACCCCCAGCGGGTTCGAACGAGCCTTTCCCGCCCCTCAACGGCTGACCTCTGTCAGTTTCTCGTCTTCCTCACAAAGTACCACGACATTGTTTTGCAGGACTTTTTTTTTACTCCCCTTTGGTTATCGGTAGCCCTGCAGGGCATCGTCTGAGGGGGAATACAATCTCTTTCAAGGCGGACCCCATTTCGCTTGGTGCTTGGGAAGGCGCCGAAACTGCAACTTTGGTATTTGGGCGATGATTCCCTCCACATGCGTTCCGTCTATTGTGATCTACCCTTTTCGCCTTTTACTTCCGTGTAGGAAATTTCTGCTTGTCTTTTCCCCAAACATTCTTGTCGAAGAAGGGATTTCCCTCATTTTTCCCTCTCTTTCACCCATGTGATCCCTGTGAGCATTTTCCGCTCCGGAGCCTTTCCGCGTGTGTGACCATGGCCTTTTTTTTCTCCGTTCTCCCGCATTCAACTATGTCCTCTGGGGCTTACGCTCAGACGCCGATGGAAGGCGGGAATCCCGATATGGACCCCCTCTCCCCCCAAGCTGCCCGTTAGCTTAGGGACCAAACGGCAAACAATCCCTGGAACATCGGTTTTTTTTTATGAAGATGGGGCTCATTGACTTTAAAGGCCGTGTCCGCGCGCCGCTGCCAGTCTTCCATCAGTGGGCTTCTTTTATATGCAGAAGGCACCCCCGAAAAAAGCCGCCCTGCCCGGGCCTGTTCTTTTTTAAGCCCCCCTTGGGAAAGGAATGTCCAGAACCTGATTCACGGCTGACCAAGGACTCTGAAGAGTTATTCCCCCATGGTCCTTTCTTTTTGCTACCAGCCCCTAAACTTGCTTTGAGCTACCTTCTGCTGGTTAACGGAAAGGGAGGTTCTCAGATCACCGCTGTCACTCCAGTGCGGAGTTCGGCCCTGGTTTACACCAAACCCCCTGGCTGCGGCAGGATAATTCATCGGCAGATGGTATGGCAACCTCCTTTTCAAAACCTTCGAGCTACCTTTTTTCGCATAATCCGACGCTAGGAACAGTTTCAACCCCTCAGCCTTCTTGAGGCTCCTTTGAATCCCCCTTTTCTTAGGGTGAGGTGTTACGCTGGTACTCTATCTTTTACCAATAAGTTGTTGTTTTTCGAGAGATAACCCTTCAAACTAACCCTTACGGAGCCTGCCGCTACCTTGGTCCCCAGCCAGAAGATTCGGGCAACTTGTTCATACCCTTCCAGATGTAGTAGAAACCTTTCTCGAACCGGGTTGAGTCTGGTGAAATCCTGACGAAGTTCCTTTCCTAAGAATGCCCCTTTTGTGCGTGGAATGCGATTCAAGCCCCGCACCCCAGAGTTGTCTGCGTCAAGACGCGCCTTTTTGTACAGGCCGTCTTAGCTCCTGCGTTGATGGTATCAGGGCCTTACTGACTTTTGACAGAGGATCACGCTCTCTCGTCCTTATGCAGCTTTGATCAGTCGGCCACTTTTTCTCCTTTCCTGCGGTGTAGTGTCTTACCGACGGCCGGGAACCGGTCGTTGTTCGGTCAAGGTTTAGAATAGGCACCCCTCCGAGGATGTCCACTTTTTTTCCCTCGCTCTCTTTTTCAACCGGTCTTCCCCTTATCCCCCCTCTCCATGTCTTTGGCGTTGGTCGAGACTCCTGCAGGAGACGCATGCAGCTTGGGTTAGATGATCCAGCTGCTCTTCCCGTTTCTATGCGTCTTATTTAGAGCTGAAAATGAATTTTACGATCCCCCTGAACATGTTCACCGCCGGCCCCTGCAGAAGCGGCAATCAACCGCGTTGCCTCCGCGCTCCATTACCAGGCCTACTAGAACGGTTGCCTTTCGCCCCAGGACCTGAGATATTTTCATCCCTGGTTCCGTCACACCCCCCCTACCGAGATGGCTTACCCAATGGTATTTCACACCCCTCGTTCAACTCGGGTGGGATTTGGTGGTGGATTTTCGCTCCCCCCCAAAAACTTCGGCGCCTCGCCAAGAGAGAGCCAAACCTCCCCCCCTACCTTTTTCGCCTTGGCCCTTCCCTCGCGCTGCCGGGCCCCTGTCTCCTAGCAGATACTGCCCGTCGAGAGAAACCCCCCCCTTCCCTGAGACCATTCTTGTGAGAGAAGCCTCTTGGATTTCCTGGGGGATAACCGTGGGTCCTAATCTTTCCTCCCACTCTCCTTTTCCGCGCCGCCCAACCCTCTGAAGAAGATGCTCTAACCTTGGCACAAGGTTTCCTGAGGGCCCCCGGAAAGGATTGACCAATATCTAGCGGGCTTCTAGAAATCCCTTCGGCTTTCCCAGCCTTCTTCTGGCACTCAATATCTTTTTGAAAATTAAGAAGAATTTCAACCCTTTTGGCGGAGCTACAGGCTCGAGAAATTCGGATCCTTCCGATCCGGCTCCCCCCCAAACCCAGCAATCCCCCCTTGCCCAGTGTGCTCTCAGCTCCTGGAAACCCCATCTTTCATAACAAAAAGATAATGGTTTGTTCCCTTGTTATTGCTTGTTTCTGTAACGTTAAATAATTGTGGACTGGTGGAATCCTTTTTGGTGGCATTTTTTTGATGACCTCGAGCGGATGCGAATTCTTAATCTGTGATTTCCCTACCCTTTTGAGGTGTCGGATAGACTGTTAGAAGGTAAGCGTCCGGCCCCCCCGACATCTTTCCTTGAGGATGACTTTTTTATAACTCTCGGAACTGTTTCTCGGGAAGGGCTCGCTTTTCTCCTAAAGTTTATGGATTGCCTCTGCTTCTGAGTGGGATTGGTTTGCCTTGTTATGCACGGTCTTAGGTGAATGGCCTCGACCCAAGGTCCCCTAATGCGGATGATCGAACCTTTGCCGCCCGCTTTAAGGTCAGCAAGTACACAAACTCCCTGCCTCCCTGGCTGTAGCCCTTGACGCTAGCCTTATTTTTTTAATTTTTTTCCTCCTCCACTCCTTGGTACCAAGTTCATAGCTTCCTTCTCGGAGCACATTTTTCAGGGTTTGCAGTTTCCTGAAAAGGGAGGTTCTTTTGAAGTCTACAGTTTCCCCCTCTTTCCCCCCCCAGAAAGCTCTTTTCACTCCGGGAGGAATTAAAGATCGCTTACATGATTGCGGTTCAGAATGGTGGGAAACTCCTGTCTTTGATTAGGCGAACTCTCTTTAATTTTTTTTTTTTCCCCAGGCCAGAAAGCATTACTATTACTGTCTTCCCTCGAGCGTCGTTTTTGCAATGTTGCAACTGATAGGACGGGTATTACCCCAATCTATGTTGGGTTGGAATCAATGTTGTCATGCTTACAGCTGACGATCCCCCAATCTGTTATTTCTGGCCGAACACTGTGGGAGATCTTGACGGCCGGTTGAAATTTTAGAATCCTCCCTGATAATCCACACTTTCTTCATGACTTATTTCCCCCTTCCTGTAGGCGGAATTCTTTCGGATTTCTTCTCTGATTGTTCACCTCCATCAAATGGTGTGCCCGATTAATTGTGGAGGTACCCCCCCGCGCCCTCCTGTATGCAGACTAAACGTGTCTAATACGTACGCTGCTGTATCTGGAGGATTTGCTGGGAGGTCCCTTCTGCCTCAGGGGTTTGGTGGCTTGTGCGTGGTCGCATTGTTCACCCCGTTCTTTTTGTTCGCTCTATATATTTTCCTTAATACTTTTTTCTTTTTTTTGAGAGAGATTCCCACGCCCGCGGTCTTTTCCAATTTTGATCCCCAACCGTACGCAGCCAAAGCATACCCCCCTGCCTCAGCTTTCACCCGGATCCGCGGACCTAAGCCAGACTTTTGTGAAGTAAGTTTTTCTCCCGCTGTTCCTTATCCATCGCGTTTAGTCCCTCCGGACGCCAGTACCAATGAAGCTGTCCCCCCCCAAAGGTTTTTTCCTGAGGGTGAACCCTTCCCTAGGACCTCCCCTCCCTTAATGCTCAATCTAGGAGACGTTACCAAGGATCCCTTAGACGTTTTACTTGAAGAAGTCTCCTCAAAATGCCCCCCGTTTTCAACCACCCCGTTGTGCAAAAATTAAGCAATCGGACGTTTCTCCCCCTCGTTATTCCCCTCCCTGAAGTACCCCTTCGGGCAAAAAGGTCGGCCCACATCGTGGATGCCCTTTCGAACCCCCGAGATGTTCACTCCCCCCTCTCACGAGCCTCAACAACACCAGCCCAGTTGACGGGCCAAGTGACTTACTGGAACCCTCTGCCCCCAAACATATCGCAGCCAGACATGCCTGTATCCCCCCATGCGTACCGCTCTCCCTTTAAAAGCGCTCTTTAAGGCATTGCCGGTCGGTGCGCGCTGTCGGCGCGGCTCTTGTAAGGAGATTCACGAAATCCCGGGCCGGACCCCCCCCCCGCAGTTTTTTTTTGGCTCTGTCGACTTTCCGCAATGGGCGACTGGTAAAGTCGTAACCCTTGTATATTCCAACCCCCCCTTTCCACGGAAAGCACGCAGCCCGATGGTGGGTATGAGAGCCTAAAAGATTCCCCTTCCTCGCCTTGTCGGTCCGCCCTCTCATCAGTTAGTGGTACCGTGTCAGTAGCGCCCTATCGAGAGGTCTACAATTCCCCCACAAGCCCATCTCCAGTTCCCAATCAGAGTCGAACTTGCTCTGTCTCGCGGAGATTTTTTTCGAGAACTTCCAATCACACCTTTTCAACCATTCAAAGCACAGAAATTTCTATAACCGCCCACGAGTTGTGCCGCCCCTCCCGCTCCGGCACCGACAGCCCCACACCGTTGGAATCGAACGCTTGAGGAAAGAAGCCGTTCCCAAGACTCGTCATCACCAAACTCCCCACCACGATGCCCTTTTCGGAAACTTTTTGCAAGTCCCTTATCCACTGCTGACCGAGCAACCCCAACACTCCAATCTGGGGTTGGGATGACTGCTCAGCCTTTTTACTTGCATCCAACTGGCGGCCTTCATGGTTTGATCCGGGCCTTGCCCGTCCTGTTCTGGTAAATTCCCCGACGATTCGTGGAAATACTTAAGATGGCAGAAAAAGACTTTTTCCCCAAGGTTTTTTTGAGCTTTCACAACGACGACCTTCTTGCCGCCGGGCTGTATTTCTGAAGCCCGGTAGGTTCTTCCTAGGATAGGGTACTTTACCCCTCTGTGACCTTGGGCCAAGCTTTGAGGATTTGATGGCCCCCGAGGTGTGGGCCGGCAGGCGGTTACCCAGTACCTGGGTGGACGCTTGCCCTTCCAACTGGATTAATCCCGGCTGTCAAATCGCATCTTATGTAAGGTCCATAAACCTCCCATCTCGGACGTTTTGTGCGCTAGGGTGTGTATTCCTTAACCTTTTTTGACAGCGGGGCTGTTTGGGAAGACAGAGTCCAGTCGAAAAATTTTTCTGGTCTCTGGGTTACGTCCGAACCTCATTGTTAGTTTTTTTGGCGATTCTAAGCCTCCCAATGAGTGTAATTTCCTATTTGTGCGACTCCCATACGACGTTTCCCCCCTTTCCCTACACAGGTCAAATATTATAGCGCGTTTTGTTGGGCGTTGAAAAACACCTTTTTCCTATTTCCTCCCTCAGCTTTCACGGTTTTCCTTTAAAGTCCCGTTAAAAAGGGGTGCCGCTCTCCCTCTCCGGCTCTGGTCAGGCGTTTTGTGCCTTCATGTGTGATCCTCCATCCTCTACCCCTTCTTCCCCGAAGAGTCCCCTACTCCTCCCGAACTGAGGGAAGCTGGGATCGGATTCTCCAGATGCAGATTCTTTCCATGAGTGAAGGAATTTCACCCCCCCCACCCATAGCCCTTCAGGACGGGTTTTGAAGAGGTGTTTCAGAGATGACGAAAGGGTCTCTCTTTTTCGAACTCCCCGATGAATCTCTTCCATAAGTACCCCGACAGACCCCTCCGCCCTTTCCGGACCCCCGGTGATAAAACGGAGGCTCCTTCCCTCTGGACCGGACTGTCTTGCTCATTCTTAACAGATGCCTCTTATCCTCGCATGGTCGAGTCAGGACTCTAAGAACCCTCACCACGACCTAGATACCCCTCTCGATAAAATTACTGAGGCCCGTATTTATTCAAAGCGTCAATGCGAGGGATTCTCCGTATAGGGTTTTTACACGCTTTGGCTTACCGGAAGACCGGTACATCGGTTATTGCCACCAGGGCTCAAACGTGGTATATCTACTGTGTCTTTATAAATTCTTCCCCCTGCAAGCCCCCCGAGCCTCTTGCTATAAACACCGGTTTTTTGCTATTCGGCGAAAGTTCTTTCGGGTGGACATTTGTGTTATCTATTTTTATTTTAATTTATTCTTCTTTTTTTTTGTTTTTCTATCCCAAACTCCCCTGGATTCCGGAACTAGCTACGTTGGTCCTCGCGTGCAGAAGGCTGTCTCGTTGGCGCACACTCTTCCTAGACGGCCCCCTATTAGTTAAACTGATCCACCGCGGGTGGACATACCGCTGTCGCGTCCGATTCCTTCGCCCAGGCGTGGCTTTGTAAAAAAATCTCCTTGGCCGAAACCCTCCCCGTCCAGAGGGCTTAAAGTCATGTCCCCCACCCCTCACCCAGGCGGAGCGGAGATTGCTTGCTGTCGGCTACGTCCCCTGAAAACACCATGCCCGCTGATAAAAGCTGCAATCTCTTAAGGCAGCCGTGTCTCAGCCCTGCCATTTGTTCCTTCGCTTTTCACCCAGTCCTTGCCAGGGCTTCTCTGGCTGTCCCGTTCGCGTATAGAATGCAGCCTTTTTTCCCCTGATCTGTAGAGGATTTTTAACTGTCTTCTGCTCCCCTTATCCAAATACTGCAGTCCTTGATGGCCGTTGTTTTGAGCAATTCCGTAACTCAGGAGAAGAATTGATTGGGCTTCATGTACAGATCCTTTCTTGCGCTCTGCTGTAGCTTTCGCATCGAAATGCCCTTCTCGTACCCGGAACATGCCAATGACACAACGCCGGACCTGTCATTTCCCTCAATGCCTTTTTTTCCTTCCAGATCGCCATCCTCGGTGGCGAAATACCTAGTTGGGGTAAATTGCGCCACCCGCCGGATCTTTTCCGCGTGTCCCGTTCCCCCCCCTTACCGAGATTGCGCCATGTCTTAGATCACACCTAAGACGGGTAACCTAGGGTGGCTCCTTTAGAATCATCTTCACCCCCAACTCCCCATGGTGGTCCCAAACGTAGCCTCTCCCAGGACAATGGGTCTTTCCCCAGTGAAAGAGGAGCCATCCGCTTTTAACTTCCCCCTTTGATGCTATCCTATACATGCCCTTTCGCACAACACGGCCTTCGGAAATTGCGTCTTAATGTCGTCCGAGATGCCCTAGCCTGTAGCCGTGGTTTGCATGCCCTTTCTTGAGTCCCAGGGACGGGTCCTTGACCGAACCCCCCCGCTTCCTTTTTTTTTCCCTACAATTTTGCCCAATTCCCGCCCTGGGAACGTACCGATCAGGGATCAGCACCCCCCCACTCGTACTTGATTCAGACCGACCTTCTTATAAGTTGGCATGGCCTGCTCCCCACTGGAACAAGAGCTTTTTGGGTTTTTCGCTGATCGCCTCTTCCCCGGGGCTTTCCGACATTAAGACCGATCCCATCGTCTAGCGCATCCCCACCAATGGAGTACCCCGCGGCATTGGCTTCCCCAGTAAAGGTTCATTAGCCCTTTCCTCCCCCTATCATCCACCCCCAGCTCTTTTTGTTTTTGAAGGGTCCGTCCGGACCTAATTGCCGGAGGGTGTCTGGTGAAGAGTTTTTTTGGACTGGCTTTAGGCCTTTCCCCGCCTTGTAGATCAACTTGAGGTTTTGTGCTCGAGGTTTCCGCAGGCTCTGTGCCCTCCTTGGTAGAAGGCACCTCTTGAGGCGTTTGGAATGTTTTCTTTCAATATCGGCCACTTCTTTGGCAGGGCCCCAGATGACATACCCTTAAAATCCGCACGTTTTTCTGTCTCCTTCTCCATTGTCTGCGGGGTTTTCTGTTTTTTTGCCTTGTCTTTTCCGTCCGTTTAAGGCACACAAGGGCCAAAGAAATCTTTGATTACCTTAGCCCTCTGGGAGCTGACGAGTCCCTTAGAGACACGACAACACGGAGCCCTGGATTCCGGGATGGCCGTTATCCTGATTTGTTGCACGGTACCCCCTGTCCCTCGCGTTTGGTTGAAGAACAAGTCGCTCATGCTTCCCCGGGTTCCGGATTTGTGCCCTTCCCCTGTATGTTCGAAGTACTCATTACCAAATATCCCTTTCGAAGCCAGACGCCTTCCCGTGAAAGACTGTGCCGCCCCTCAATATTCTCCCCCCCCCCCCACACCCCCAAAAACACCACCCCCCCCCCAACCCCCAAACCCTAAAACAACCCCCCCCCAAAACACACCCCCCCCTTGCCTTTTCCACCCTTTCTCAGCTGTTAGGCGCCTTTCTTTTTTTGGCGTGTTACCGGATCCGCAGAACTTAACACAGCCAAAACCTTTTTCTCACTGGTGGGCTGTGATCCTCCACGAGCGTCTGGTTGCACTTTGAAAAGCTTCTGGGGTACTCCCAAAACAAGTTCTTTTTGTGGGGGCTGTTTTCCCAGAAGGCTTGCAAGACCTACTACGACCATAATGCAGGCTTACTTTTTCGATTCGATTGTTCCTTGGCCGCCCGGTGTCCTTTCGAGTCGACTCTGCAGACCTTACGGAGCCCTTCCTGGTTCGGTTCTCCGGTCTTCCCTTAATTTTTTTAATATTGTTTCACCTCAACCCTGTGGCACAGCTCCTTGTTAATGGATTTCCCAGAGCTCTTCCTTAGATGTATTCGACCCGATTTCTATACGTTCCCCCCCCCGCTGCTGCTCTGTAAGGATTTGACTGTTTCCGTGTACTAAATGCCTCCCCGTGTGTTGTTTGAGACCTTGGTGTCATAGTGGAACTAGTTTCTTTTTTTTATTATATATTCTCTTTTTCCTACTCCCTAGTCTTTTCCTACCTTTCTCAACCAGAAAAGCTTCACTCTGCTGACCACGCAGCATCTAAAGACTCCCCCGGCCTTGAAGCAGTCCAAGCCCCCCCGTTCCAGGCCCTTCACGTGGTTGACGTCGTAGTCGCCCGCGGAAGAGAATCTAGGTATTTCCTCTTCCGGCTGTGGCCCCCCCTTCCTTCCCCAGGGGGAGGCTTTCACCCTCCGAGGAAATAAAATCATCTTTAAGACGTCTAGAGCATCCTAAGCGCCTCGTGTTCTCCCCTCTACTTCGAACCACCTGGAGGCCACATTAAAAAGTTGGTTCGTCCCAAAAACCCCATTTAAAAGATGGCCCTCCCTGAGGTTTCTCCGCATAACTGCTACACACTTGCACCAAGGTCCGGAAACCCTAAGATGCCCCGTAGATAACCCCCTTTGATGGGGCAACTTCCCCCAGTCGACGCCCGCAGCCAAAGCCCCACCAGTTGATTTCGTCCGTGCCTTACTGTAACCTCCCAAGGAAGACTGGCGCTACCCCCCCCTCAAAAGAAAGTCTTGATCACCACCATGTTTCCCCCGGTGACCGCTCTGTAAAGCGATCTTTTTCCTTCTTTGCCCAGGCTTGTTGAACGGTTTGCTGGTTGTATGATCCCTGCGACCAGCGGTGAATTATTAGCTTCCAAGGAGCAGTATTCCGTTTACCGTTTTTTCGCTGATGAAGATTAAAGCCCACATGCGCGGTTTCTCCTATACACTTGTAGCCCACCCCCAATAAGGCACAAGCACGAAGCCAGCTGTCCCTTGGTGGTGTCTGGCCTTTGCTCGCCCCCTCGCGAAATGGGTTATAACATCGCATTTCGGGTGTTTTTCCGTGTTTTTAGGGCCATTTAGCGGCAGACCCCATCCCCCCCACTCCCCTATCTTCCCCCCGCTGTAAAAACGTGGCCATGGTATCTTATGGCAGCGGTCTATCCCCCTGACAAGCCTCCGTGGTGCGCCAAGCCAATTTTCAACCACTCCTCCAGAGCACTGCGATTAACTTGGAGGCGGGGCCGACTCCTTGCACCGGCTAGCACAAACCCCAAACGTTTGATTTTTCAAAAGCCAGTCAGGGACCCAGACTATGTATAACAACCCCCCCCCCCCCCCCCCCCCCCCTTCTCAAACGCCCCGCCCTCTTCCTTATTCCGGCACCTGAACCGTCAATCCCGACAGCCTGAACACAAAAAATAAGAAGTCCCCAGCCCCCCCTCTTTTTCTCTCTTTCTCTTTTTTTTTTTTTTCTCTTTTTTTTTCCTCTTTTTTTTTTTTTTTTTTTTTTTTTTTTTTTTTTTTTTTCATTTTTTTCTTCTTCTTTCTCGTTTTTTTTGTTTTTTTTTTTTAGGGGCTGAGAGTGTGGCGAAGCCATCCAGCAAGCCCTTCCGTCCCTTTTTGTAGCCTCGCTCTCTCCGCTGTATCGGCTTCCCCTGCGAGAACGAACAGATCCGTGAATCCCCATCGGCCGCAATTTCCATGTTCGCCCTACATCCATAATTTCCTGCTGGTAATGGCTCAGGTTGGATCACCCAACTTCATATTTCTTTTACAGTTTCCCTCAGTCTGTTTCCCCCTGGGCAAACACCGGTGAGGAGAAGTCCGATGAAATCTTGGGGATGGCTAACCCGTCTTCCAGGATGACTTCCCACTGGTTTGGAGTAATTTCCCCGGAAGTTCTATCGTTTCCCCCCATCCAACCTCACTTATGCATGGGCCGTTGTGTGCGCACGATGAGGAAGGTATCGGGCCTTCAAGTAATATTTGCAGCTTAAGACGGAGGGTGACTGAACAGCGCGTCAAGTTCCCCATTTAAGGGGGATGAGTTGTATACGGGGCTCCTCCCCCATCCTGGTGAGTTTTTTAGCCCATCTCAGCTACACCCTGAGTTTGCCCCCTTATTATTTGTGATAGCAAGAAAATTTTTACTCCCCTCTTTTGAACTTTCCGCTGAAACCAACCTTAGGCCATCATAGCCTTTTGGTGGAAGAATTAAAAAAACATTCCTTTAGAAACCGATGGAAAGTTCCGTCCCTTCCCACTGAACTCAAGGATTTTTTTCAGATTTCCTCTCAGGATCTTTCCTTCTTTTGTGACATTGGTGTTCCTCTCTCTTATCCCTCCTTCCGATGTCGAGGGGCTCTCAGAGTCTGCGCAAGCGGGACGGCTATGGAATCCTCCCCAAGCTGAAGATTTCTCCTTAGTTTTTCTCCCTGAACCCAAAGATACTCGCCTTTCCCTTCGGTTTCGAAGAGATATTTTCGAGAGACCGGCCGCCTCCCTTTTTCCTTTCCAGTTCCTACCTCTTTTCTTATTACCAGACCTTGACACGACCAGCGAATCTGGCACAGGCCTCGGTGAAGTCCATAGGCGCTAGGACCCTCCCTTTCCGCCCCTGATCCCTGTGCCTTCCCAGGAAGAGATCTGATGATCCTTCTCGGTGATTTTCCGGTCACATCTTTAGCGCCCCAGGATTCCCGCGTTTCCCCTTTTCACCACGGCAAGGGCGGTTATTTAAGATAACCCTCGAATGACATGGCCGGATAGGTCCACTTTTCTGATATAACCTAATCTCCCTCTTTCCACACGAGGGTCCCCAACACGTGGTCGAGATACTTTTAGAATACACTGTTCCTTCGTTCCGTTGCGATCCGCCCCTTTCTCTTAAAACTTTCTCGGCCCCGGTTTTTTTGAGGGTATGGGTGGAGATTTTCCCTATATATTTTAATCATACTTTTGTTGATCGCTTTCCACCCCCCCCAACTCTTCAGTTGGCTCCGCCCTGCGTATTTCTCTCGTTCCGCCCTTTTTCATCGCAGGCATTCTTAGTAGAAAAAAAGTTATCTTCCAGGGGTTGATCCTCGGAGTGGACACCGAGGAGATTATTTACCCCCTTCGTTGAACGTCTTTCCCCCTATACGGGCCGACTCCCGGATGCAGTACCTGTGAGATTAAATCGAACATTGTCCCTTCCCCGTAGGTCCCTTGTGTGTTCTTTATAAGTCCTGCCTCAACTAAAACATGCCCGGCTCACGTTCCTCGTTCCTTTCCCCCGAAGACTCCTCTTCTGATCTTTCGCTCCGGTTTTTTTCTTCCCCCGCCTGCCTTTCAGGGCTTCGCTGGTCGGGTATGTCTTCGGCGACATTCCTTGATGGACTTCTAGGCGCTTCTGAGCCCCCTGTATTCATCTTCTACTACCTTCTTCACCCCACCTCTGTTCCAGGCTTATTGATTGTCTGGGTCTCTAACCCCGCAGGAGGTCTTTTGCCCTGGTCTTCTCTCGCTTCTTGCGCCTTTTTTATGCCGGCTCGAGGCCCCTCGTCGTTTTCCAATGAAGCGCTGTACTGCTCCAAGCCTTTTCACAGAACATGCACCTTTATTGCTCCTTCAGTGTTCCCCTCATGGGTTCCGGCAGCGTAAATTTCCCAGGGAGTAAGTGCCCCCTCCCTCAGGAGACCCCAAGCTTTCACCCGCTGACCTTTCCTTCCTTGTATTCACGCACCGGCACCGACTGTCTTAAACCCGTATTAGATCACCAAATAAGACTTTTTAGCATTTTTTTTTTCCTTTTGCGATCGCTTCCCCCCTCCCTTCATTGTTGCGCCTTCGCAGCTCCAACTTCCCACTCTACCTTTTGCTTGCAAATCTCTGTAGTCCCCTCGCTTTCCCGCGGCACCCAGGATGATCTAGCACTAAATGAAAGCCTCTCCCCCCCCGGGGCCTTTTGCCTCTTTCGTTTTTTCCTTTATAGACGATCTGTCGATGTTTCCCTCCTTGATTACTCGAAGGCCACATCTTGCTTACCCTTGAGGGCCTGCCCAACCCCCCGCCCCCCCCGATTTGCAGCTGCTTCAAACTGGTTGCCAAGTAAGGGTTCTCCCCGATTTGCCTTATTTCCTGAAACCACTCGTAGCCGGGATCAGAGCCAAGGCCGGCAAAGTGCTGCGTGCCTTTTTTCCGATTTTTCCCTATCTTTTTGCGCTCTTCCCGAAGAATTCACCTATCGTCCGTCTTCTGATCGCATCCCTTTCGCTCACTTTCTTCCTGCTTACAACAAGGTAAGCCGGGCAGTGGCTGCTAATACTTTTTGTCTTCGCCCGCACCCCTCCTTAAACCCTCTTTTACTTTGGTTGTTCGCTCTGCTTGTGACTTTTCAAGTTTCGTAAATAATTGAATTTTTGGGCGGTGGCCGAGTTTGGGAACCGTATATCTGCCGATCGGAGTTTCCTTTCTCCATTGTAATTTTACACATTGAGTGTTTTTTTCTCGTTTGGGAGCAGCTGCTGGCCCCTCGTTCCCACGTTAGGCCCGGCTTTCCTTTTTTTTGGATCCCTCCGTGCCACTGTTCTTCTGGCAGGCTCGACCCCCCTGAAGCTTAAAAGTTTGTGAATTTCTCTTTTCTTCTATCCTCCTTGATTTTCCGGTTTTTGCCTTTTTCTGGACCCCTTTATGGCCCTACGAAAAGGTGGAAAACGCAGTTGTTTCCCATCCCATCGCTCTTTGAGCCGTCCTGCGTTCCTGCTCCAAAACAAACCTAGGCTCCCTGGTTCACTTGAAGACCTGCTTTTGTTTTAAAAGGGTTTACTTTCCCGAAGTTTTTCGACCCCGCATCTATTATAAGGCCGCACTATGATCAGGTCTTCTTCTTACGGATTCCACGTTATTTGCGTGTATTCCCCCCCCTGACTGCACTTTTTCCAGCTGCCGGAACTTAAGATCCCTTAAATGGATTTAGAGGTCTTTGATAGACTGTTCCTTTTCGGGTGTAGGCGTAAATTTTCTTCCTTTTTTCTAGGTTACAGGTAAGAAGCGTCTAAGTACCCCAATTGTTCGTTGGTTTTCCCCCCCCTTAGTCGTTTTTTTTGTTTGACCCCCAGGGGCGTTCTTTTACCCCCAGGACAGCGGATGTGGGGCCTAACCTGTTTGCAATTTGACTTTTTTCCTCTTACGGACGTTCCTCTCCCTCGATCTCTTTGGCTGGGGCGTTACAACGTGGGCCTTGTGAAGTGCCCCCCTGTGATGAACCTTAGCGATTTCCCCTGTACCCCTTTCGCCTTATTGTGCTTCCTTTTACGGTATTCTGCCTTAAGTTGATTTTATTCCTTTGTTCAAGCCATCAACCTGGTGGCGATTCATTTTTCCTTTCCCACCTGCAGCGTCCTCGAGGCCTACGCATTATGCGCTGCCAGCGTCTACTTAATTCCCAAGATGCTGGTCTTCTGTTCCCCTTTATCTTTGGCCGTTTTAATACATGCCTTCAAGGCCGTTTGTGGCTGTGAGCTGAGGCCGGTAGGAATCGTAAATAGTTTGCAGCATATCATCCTTTTTTAATACATCCCTTTCTTTTGAGTAGTATTGCAGACCCACCAGAAAAACGACGGTTCCCTCAGGCGACCCCCAGAAGCCCAGATAACCCACCTGCAGACTGTATGAAACGAACGGCATTAGTCCCAACCCTTTGGTGACAGTAGTAGTTCACGCCATTCGGATCTGTCTCCGCCTTTTTTTACTCCCTACCTTCCATGACCCGGTTGCTTCCTTCCCTCAGCGGAAATTAAATCTAATGCCGCTTGACCGGATATCAGTCCACCTTATTAATGGTCCCCAGGTTTTTCAAGTCGATATAAAGGTAAGAACGCCAAGTCCCCCCACTCCCTTCTTCCCCCTTCAGCTCGGCATTCTTCGATTTCGTCTTAGGAACTGCTTAAACCTTGCCACCCCTTCCCCCCCCGGCCCCCCCCCCTCCTGCGTTGTCATACCCCCGTCCGAGTGGGAAAAAGTGCAACCATTGAAGCCTCCCCAAGCCCCCCCTGTAGGACCAGTGTTTTGTACCTGTACCCCGCCCCAAAGGAAGACAATGGCTCCACCAGCAAAGGCATTTTCTGATCACAAACGAACTTTGACGAATTCCCATTTTCCCGTCTATTTTAAGTTTGCTCCTTCTTGCCGGGCAGCGGTGGAGGAGAGGCATTCTTTGGTACTTATACGCAACACCCCTTGAAAGACCCTTTACACGTTTCTCTTTGGACCAATCAGGAAGACTGGCTTTTTGACGACTTTTCGAAACCGCGCCTTCCTCGGTCACCCTTGACCCACCCCTTAGGTACGGCAACCGAAAGACAGCGGCGAAGCTTTGGTTTTTCCTTGCCGACCCTGAACCTCCTCAGCCCTCCTGATGGTTTGACCTCCGCATTTCTTTTGTCCACTGGTAGTATGCCCCATTACCCCGTCTTCCGCAACCCCCACCCACCCGCACCACTGGTCCATGCAACAGAGAGCCATTTCTTCACCCTTTATAGTGTCACTCGAGCCCCCTGCCACTACCTTGGACCTATGAGAACTTGGGAAACCCCACATTCACACTTACAGACCTTATGTTCCACCCCTTGGTCCCTCAGATTCTATCCCAACCGGAGCCCAAAACACCCAACCCCAAAGGTTGATAAGCCTTGAAAAAGAGGTCCCTCTCTCCTTCCGAATAAAGTCCACAAAAACGCTTGCCCCCCCCCCTGCAATTCAGGACTTCCATACACAAGCACAGACCGAGAAAAAAACCAAAGACAAGTTGGCGAGGTTGCGATCCCCCGCCGTTAAGAAAGACAATGAGCCTTATTAACTGGTGGGAGCGTTCGCAGTTGTACCCTCATTTTTTTCTCGTTACTGTACGTATGCCGCACCAAGATCGTTGTAATTCTTCTTCCTTCGGAACCCATTCTTTTTACATTTTTTCGTAAGGCATCCTCCGTGTAGGCACCTGGAATGGGCTCTGAATCCTACTACTTGAAATTCGTCCTTGACCGCATTTGACCGTTGGGCACACCGGGAGGAGAGCTGCTGCACTGTGCGTCCCCGGTTACCCTTTGCGCCTCTTTTCTAACACGTGAGTATCCCCGGATGACAAGAGTTCAGTTAGTCTTCCACCCCCCCCACATTTCGATTTTTCTTTTTCTGTTCTTCTATGGATCTCATCCGGGTGACTCGGGGCATAGATGGAACTCCCCCCTTTTCAAGACCCCCCTTGGGTTTGTTTTTTATCAAGTCTCTTGCGAATCCCCGCCACCTGAAGGGGTTTTTCGGCATGATCCACTTTTCTTATGTGATCGAAGACAATGGTCCGAATCTATGGTTCGTTGGCCCGTTCTTTAAAAAGCGTCAACTCGCTCTTTTTAGATCCAAATTTCGTACGTGGATTTGAAATTACCCAGTACTGTCCCTTGTTAAAGTAAGGAGACCTTCCTTGCTTGTTCGGGGGGATTTCGGAATTCTACTCAGACGATTTTGGGCTCTACCGCCTCGAAGCGGCACTTAAGCGGACTGGCCACGCTGACTTTACGGTCCGACCAAAGGCCCTTCCCCCCCAGGCCCCCTGAGAACGGCGGGTGGTAATTGAA
>Ga0179591_1271735_pt1 | contig 20709 bp, 22 predicted proteins | sample CZOMad2_1_08_16f_FD_182891 | JGI IMG/M metagenome (GOLD analysis project Ga0179591, IMG submission 182891) | Vadose zone soil fungal communities from Angelo Coast Range Reserve, California, USA - CZOMad2_1_08_16fungal (PacBio error correction) | ecosystem: Environmental > Terrestrial > Soil >... | reverse complement strand
CTCACCTCCTCGTTCTCGCGTTTTCCCCCCGGATTTGGCCCTTTTTTCCCACGCGACCTTCTTTCCCTCCTGTCAAGGACTTTTTTTTTAGATCGAGTTGTCCCTTTTGTTTCTCCTTTTCGTTCCTTTCCGGAAAAGTCAACACGGAACTTTTGTCTAGCTCCATCGACGCTCCTCACCACCCTTCCCCGCTTTGGCTTGTTTTGTGTTCAACCAGGATTTTCCCGATACACTGACATTTCGTGATGTTGCAGATACTAACAACGTGTCCCCCTTCCTTTCCGGAAGAATTTTGAACCCCCCAGGTCACTTCCCCTGCCTGTGGAAGCCGCGGGTACAGAATATCTTTCTGAATCCCTTTTTTGTTCTCTCCTTCAATACTTTTTGTTCTAGCCCTTGGCCCAGCAGGGGCGGATGCGGGGTCCCATATAGACACCTTTTTTCTTTCGCCGAACTCGGTCCCCCTTCCACGGTATTTCCCTTCCGAGCTTGGGTCAAGCCGGAAATGCCTTCCAAAATTCCCCTATGTTCTCTCTCCCAGCCTTTGCGTAGGATTTCACGAGCCCATGATATCCCCCCCGGAGTTGGACTGAAGTTCCCTTCGCCTTGCCCCCCCCCCCATTCTAATCCCACGCAGCTCTAGAAAACATTCCGCTTTGACCACTTCTCAACCAGCACAATGCCAAGCGCGTCTTTCCTCTCGGCAGAATTTCGTTTTTTTTCCGCGGCTGATGAACGCGACATTCTCCACCTTCAACTTCAGGCCCTCCCCAGTAAGCTACTTGGGAACCATCCCGGTCGATCGATGGTTTTTTCCTTTGTCCTGGGGTCGTGAATCGGGCGAGGGTAATCGTCCTAGAGAGAGTTGGCCCCCCATCGGCTCCGATGCCGTCTTAGTTTCCCTTTGAAACTGACCTTTTCCCCACCTCCTCCCTGTCCAGATACCGACCCTCTCTGCTCGTAAATGCGCAAACGTTTGTACAATAAACCGGAAATAGCCTCGTTTGATTTCCTGGGGAGCTTTTCATGTATGCTTTTTTGAGTTCTACTCCCTTTATTCATGCGATGTATGTAAGTTTTTTTCCCCTTAAAATAGTTCCTTATTTTTTCGGTCTTCTTTAGAGAGGATCCTTTGGAACGAAAACAATAGTCTCCCCCCATCTCATTCAGGTGCCCCCCCCCCCACCCCCCCCACCCGCCCCCCCCCCCCCACCCCCAGACGAAGCTCCTTTTCCCACACGCTCCTGCCCCACCCCCCTTCCCCCCGCCATAAAACAAAGAAATGGGCCTTTTGCGTCCTTCTTTCCTTTTTCACGATCCCCCCTCTTCCCATTGGCCGTCTTTTCCCCCCTGCTCAAGCGCCTCAGGAGCTGGCCCTTTTCCCCTCTCTCTTGATCGGTTCGATGGCTTAGACTTGAGTGTTCCCATTCCTTTTTAGTCCTCTCATCCTCTATGAATTTCCCCCTCACGTTGGCCCGCAAGCTCTATGGAACCCCCATTTTGAGGACTTTTTGGAAGATGGATTGTCGTTCCGTCCCCTCTCTTGGCCCATGCTGGTCTTTGAATTGGTCCCCCCGGGAATAGAGTTTTTTCATGGACGAAGGTTTTGGGTCTTTCCCCCTTTATACTCTTTGACAGCGAACAACTTGTAAGGGATCGACTCCTCTTGTTCTAAGTTCCCCTCATCTTCCCCAACCGGCAGAAGCTTAACCCACCCCATAAAAGAAGCAGTTCTATCATGACGGCCCCCTTCCCAAGGCTCTCTTTTGATGACTGAGTTAATATCCTTATGGGAATAATCCTCTTGTTTTCTTTCTTTCTTCCTTCCCTAGGTAGCGGGTCTTCGCAAGGGCGATCATGATATCAATTTGCTTTTCGGGAAGGGATCGTTCCCCCGATCGTGGATGGATCGAGATGCTCGATGCTGAAATCCCCCCCATCTTCTCTTCTCTGCCCTCCCTTTTTCGAGTTTAAAGATACCTTCCGGAAAATTGTTCTTGACCCCCGAGCCCCCCCCTTCCCTTTAATAAATTCCCTTTTTCTCTGTGGGGCACACGTTTTCAAGAAACTGAAAAAGAGGGAAAGTCCCCCTCCTTGATTTGTCATGCGGACCCACCTGGCATCCTTCAAAATGGTTTCCATATATCTTTCTGGTCCCTTTTCTTTTTTTTAAATTCATAGTACAAGCGGGGAAATCTCCCTTGGATGCCCCACATTCTTTAAAAAGAGCCCCCCATTCCCTCTCCTCCTCCACCGCCAACAGGATCCTTCAGGCCATGGGCAGGAACAGCCCGCCGATCCCGCCTTACGAGCGGCCCAGTATGACCATCCCTCCTATCTAATACCGTCCTTGCCCCTCCTTTTCCCGCCTTCTCCCGAATATTTGAAACGGCTCGGTTTTTTTTCGACCCGCGATTCGATTTCTTCGAATTGTGCGTAGGCCCCGAGAAAGATAAGTTGACTTTCCCAAGTCGATGGCTCTTCCCTGCCTGATGTCTCTGCATAACATCAGCACAAGTTTCACTCTTTCACGCTCCTCGTTTGCTTCCCCAGGCAATGCTCCTCCTACACAGGAACCACCCTTCTTTTTCCTTGCTTTCCCCGGTTTGACTCCGTGTGGAGCCAACCCCTGCTTTTTAGCTTTCGAGCAATCTGAGTGGTTTTTATAGAAAGAATAGATTCGGTACCTCTTTTATTTTCTTTAACTTAAAAGCCCTTCCAGTGACATTCAGCTGTGGTCTTTTTTTTTCCCTTCTCCCATTCCTCTACCGATTCGGTCCCAAGGTTCAAATGAGCCCGGAACCCTGCCTTCCCGCCTTTCCCACGTCGCTGACGTAGTTTGCTTCCTAAGAAGGATTTAATGCTTTTCTTTTCCTTTCGCGTTAATTGTAAAAAGTCCGAGACCCCCAAAGAAATGCTTCCTTATCCTTTCCTCCGGCATTGGCATTGTTCTTTGAACTTTTTCAGGTACTCTTCTTTCTTTCTAGTAGATCCGTGGGATTGGGGTCAACGGTTTGGAATGATTGGCAAGTCCCCTTTCCTCTTTTGACAGTAGTCCCCTCCTTCGTGCGGAGCAGAGAGGACTGTTTTCCAGACCAGTTTCGTTCTCAACAGTTGCATTGGTGTCTCATTTTTTGTCCCCTTGTTTACCGTTGAGATATGAGTTCCCTATAAGTGTGGAAAGTGCCCCGTTACGGACCTCTCGAACTAGATTGGACCCTGTAAGAGTTAGATGACCCTTCTGGGCGGTTTTTCCAAGCCCCCCGAAACTGAGCACGACGGAGAGACAAATGTCTTTTTTGGATCTCAGTCCCCGCCACATTCCCAATAGGTACTATGATGGTGTTTCCCATGATTAGGGGTGAGCTTAAGTTTTTAAAAGTTTGTTGCTGCACCATCGTCCGTTTTAGGCGGCAATCTTTTTTAAGGTCAGAATATCCCAGCGTCCCCCCCCCCCTGCGTTGCAAGAGCCCAATCCAAGGTGGTGACTTGAAGCTTGGTTTGATTCGGACCAGAATTTCCTGTATGGTTTTCCTATGTTGAGACTTCCCCTTGCAGCATGTGGTAACAAATCTTTTCTCTCACCGACCTTTCCTTTTTTCCCCCAATTCTCCGTGAGATTCCCGCCTCGCATTCGGCAATAGCCCCCCGCGTCATCTCGATCTAGTAGAGCTATATATTTTCCTTCTCCTTGTTGTGTTTTTTTCTCGAAGACTTTAGATGACGGTTCAAGTGGCGGATTGCGATCTAGGAGGGGAATCTCACGTTCCCCTTGACCCTCCTCAAGGCTGGAGATAGAGTTGTTAAAAAGTTGCGTCTGCTCAAGCGCTTTCGTTGCCGTTCCGGAAAATTAACCTCCTCACTTATTTTTTGTCCCCTCCTGCCCCCCAACCTTGCTGGTGATACTGACAAGATGGAGGTTGTTGCGCTTTTTTCTCCTCTCCCCCCTGAAGATTGACGCCCAAGGAAACGTCTGGGCCCGATCCACAAACTTTCCCCCCGGGCCTCCGCTCCTTAGGAACACAAAGGTAAACTAACCTCTTCCTCTCTTCTTTGTAAATTACTCTCCCCCCAGAAGCAATTTTGGCTCCTTTTTTCGTGCCACAGTTTACGAGGAGGTTTGCTTCCTGGTAATTTTTCCTGCTGGTCTCCCGGGTTCAATCGAAGACCTTTGGATACTCCCCTCCCGGGTCCCACTGGCACCCCCTAGGCTGCCCCTTACAGAGAGTCAGGGTACGAGCCCCCCTTACACTATGGTTGATGAGGAGCAACCCCCCGTTATTTTTCCATTATCTGACTGATAAGACAAGGAGTTTTTTCTTTTCCCCTTCCCCACTTTCTTGACACCGCAATTCACCTTGTGACCCCATCAATCCCTCAATTCCGCGAAGACACTTCTTTTTTTTTCTTTATCCAAGTCCCATGGCCGTTTCAAGCAATGCCAATTACCCTAGGAGAGTCCATCTTTCCCGCGGCAGAATTTTTCTCGGCCGTGGTGAGTGTTTATGAAAGCTTTCCATCTCCCCATCCCTTCATACCCAATCCCATAAAGCGTCACAGTAACCCCCCCCTCGACGTGGCAACATATCAATAGAATAGAATGTTTTCCCCCCCCCCCCCCCTCCCCCCAGTATGGTCCGTTTTTGTGGAATAGGTCGAGGTTCATGTCCGGAAGGGAAAAATACCTCTTTGCTCCCCCTCTCCTTAAGTTCCCCCGGCTCTCATGAAACGTCATTCAAGGAAGGGTAAAGACTCTCTTTCTACGTACCCCCTTATGCCCTTTTCCCCTTCGCTTTTAAAACTGTTCTCACAGCTTAATAACAACTGTGTCGTTCATGGATTTTTTATGTTTCCCGGGGAGATCTGTGGTTTTACTCCTAAAAATACGTTATGCTTAGAATGGGTGTCGTTCTGTTCCCCTTTAACTAGGATGATTTACAATCCACCCCACGAATGTGGCCATCCGTCGACTTGAATCTACAATAGCCGAGGCAAAGAATTCTTTTTTCCTTCGCGGTTCTTCCCCCGTCCCTTCCCCCCTTTAAGGAAAATATAAAAACGCAGCCTGTCCTTGCATCACTGTCCCTTTCTTCTAGATAAAGATGATCATCTTCTCCCCTCCCTTGCTAGTGTCCTTTATCGAAGTCCTTTTGTTAAGGACAAAGGGGAAATTTATCGATCCCCTTAGATTATCTTAGAATGCACCGTCCTGAAGAATGCTTAAATCTTTACCCCATGTCCAAACACTTCGAAAGATATCCCCGCAAAAATTTTGCATGGAATTAATGGGCCTTTTTTGTCTTTTCCCCCCTAATGCTGGAAATCCGAGTTCTTAAGTGGTAAAAAGTAGGAATCGCTTTTCTTGACCTGGGACAGGGGGAAGGGAACTGCTTAGCCCTTATCTTGTCATCAAAATGCTTTCATTCCTATTTCCTTTTTTTTTTTTTTCTCGGTGTGGCTTGGTCTTTCCTTTCCTCCCTTTAATCTCGATAAAAATCCAGGAAGAAGCAGGAAACGAACTCCCCATAAAAATCACGCATTCTCCTAAGCCCCCCGCGAGAATTTTCCGATTTTCCTCTTTTCCCCCCCCCCCCCCCGTTTTTGGAGCGATAACTAAAGTCATTGTAGCGGGTTCGGGCCGCCTCCCTGATCCTCCTCGCTAGGTCCGGTTTCCCCGCATCCCGCTGACGGAAGGACTTCCCTTAGATGAACTCGACCCTCAACACCTTTTTTTTTCTTTTTTGTGGCCCGTTTCTGCAAGTTTTCCCCAAGAGGTCCATTCCTTGAAACTTTTGACCCCTCGCACCCTGTCCATTGTAAGGCCGATCTGCCCTGACGTGGGGGACAAAGTTTAACCGTCCCCCCCACCTCCTTTTCATTCCCGCCATCCCTTTCCGCCGAACCAGAGCCCAAAGCATTAACTGACCACATCTTCTTCCGCAAACGTTCTCGTTTCCCAATAATAGTCGGGTCACCTCGCCTGGACTGCCCACCGGACGTGGCCCCGGCAAGATCAGAGCAAAGATCCATTCCCCTCTCCTCTTTCTTTCCCATTGAAAAACGTCCCTTTCCCTTAGATCCCCTCGAGGAGTCCCGTATCTGGGGCCCCCCCCCATAGTTATTCATGCTCCCCCGAGCGGAATACAGGACGTGCACTATGGTCTTCTTTTTTTCTAGCCGAAGTATTGAAAAGCTTCTGCATTTGCCCCTCCCTGAATTATTCTTTCATTTTGCTCTGGCCTTCGGCCCGTCTCGATGATGCCAAATCGATGTTCTAGATGGTTTCCCTCCGCTTTGGACATCCATCAGCCCCAATCCCGAAGAGTTCGCTAGAAAGGAATGGTGCCTTTTTTCCAACTGTCTTGCTCCCCGGAACCCAGCAAGAAGATTTCAGAAAATGGTCTTTTTTCTTTCTCCCAGCACCTTGTGCAGCGGAGCGTGAAGAGCAGAAGGTTTTTCGACAAGCCCCTTTCCTTCGGGTTCCTTTTTAATGACGGCTCATTGATTGCATAGCGTCCTCCCTTTCCCCCCTTCTTTCCCACGCTTCCCTCCGACCGATTCAAGAAGGTCACCTTGCACCTTTGGCGGCAAAATAGACAGCTTTTTCCGTCTTTTTTCAACCCCGTATTCATCGGTTTCCTGCCTTCAAGGGTGGCGATTTTTCGCGTTTTCACCCCTATTCCCCCCCGGCAGGGAGCACAAAGCCAGGAGTCTTTATTAGGACGCTTTCAAGCCGTTCATTGGGCATACTTTTAGGAAAGGACCCCTCTTTGTTGATCGTCAGGTTGTATCTTGTGGATTGGGGTAACCGTTTTAATTTCTTTTTTCCCTTTGCCTGATCGGTCAACAGAAGTGACGCGATGGTACCGAAAAAGTAGTTGAGGTGTCCCTTTTTATCCCCCCCCTTTTTCTTGATCATGTAACCCCTGATTTAGTAGCGTAGAACTAGCCCTACGCGGTTGGATGGGCAAGAGTTCGCCCCCTCCTTCCTCTCAGGCTTTTTGAAACGATGGCTTAGAGTTCCTTCGCCCCAAATAATCGAAACCTAGTCCCTCACGGTTCAGAGTCCCCGGCGGAGCGAAGAGATTCTATTCCCTGTGCAAATTCCCCCAGAGTACGGTGATTTGTTAAAATTCTTCGGTTTTTTTTTCCCCACTGTGGAGGTGCACCATATGACGGAAACTGTCTTTTCGGAGCCCTCGGTCTCCTTTACTTTTTTCCCCCGCAAACACTCGTTGGCGAGACACCCCCCAAGGGTTGTTGTGCAGCCCCTTTTGGATGGAGCGTTTCCAAATCCTTTTCCTTTTGTTCTTTTTTCGCAGAGCCCTCCAGCGGTTGCCAAACGAAACTGGGTAAAAACGCTCTCCTCAAGCCTTCAGTCCACTTTCCCCAGTTCGATTTTGTGAGCCCCCTCCCTCCTGAAATCCTGCCCTTTCCCCCAGGAAGTCTCCTGGCCTCAGTTTCTCCCCCTCTTTCCCCTGGTTTTTTTGATAATCGAATAACTCGACGGAGGTTGTCCAGTTGTTCGCATTGCCGAATGCAGAGTGGGGACCTCCGTCGATTTCCTTCTTTCCTTACTGATCTTTTTAGCTTTTTACCATGGGGCCTCTTCTGTACAAAGAAGTCTTGTCTTGAAGCCCAGCCCTTCACTACTCGCAAATGAACCCCCTTGGTGTCTCCACGATGGAGGTTTTTCGATTGGGGTCTATTCTCCTCCCCAGACCTTTCCACGGACCTTTCCGTCACAGATGGTTTCCTATCTTCACACCCCAGGCGCTCCTTTTTACCCCACAGGTCCCACAATTCCCCTTCTTTCCGCGGGGTCCTTCCGGGTAAAGACTATTCTCTCAGCATTTGGTCCTCCCTGCCTCCCCCAGTAGAGGAGGGGGCGTTCCGGACTCCGTACCGCCCCTTTCGACTTCCCTTCTTTGTTATATTCACGGGTTCGCGCGACGCCTCAACGGCCACCCCAGAGTAGGAGAGTCTCCCCATCCCCCCTAGTCTTCCGGTCACTTAAATGATGGAGCTGCGTTTAAAAGAACCTTTTTCCATTCTCCTCATTCCCCCTTCACGTTTTCGACGTCGTCGGTTGCCCGTTAAATTAACCCCCCCCCCAATCCCCCCCCCCCGTCCGGCCGTCCCCCACGACCGTCCTGCCGTGAAAAAGACCTTGACAAGAAGGTCTTGCATGTTTCCCCTCCCCCCTTTCCCTCCTTTTGATCCTCGGAAGTTGGTTAGTGACATGAGTACGCCCCGAGAAAAAATCTTCCCCCCTCCCTTTCGTTCCCCGATCCCTTCCTTGTTGGAAAAAATAGGACCCTCCCGGTTCCCAGGGCTTTTGGAAGGATGGACCTTCCCCGTAAGGTCGAGGGTATCGTCATGTTTAAAGGGGAAATAACGAGGATCCGCTCGCTACTGCTTGGACTGAATAAATTCCGCCTCATTTTCCCAACTATCCCCCCTCTGCTTTCTATGCGTCAAGTACGCCCCTTTTTTTTCAAGTTCTCCTGTAAGGGTAGTGATCTTCTCTGGTTGATTTTTGCCCGCTTGTGGCGCACAATCCGTTCTTCTTTTCCCTCCCCTTTTAGGTTTGTCAGCCTTCCCCTGCCTGCTTTCCATCCTTTGTTGCAATCGCGTCCCGGAGCGGTCTAATGGCGCCACCTTAATCTCCATGGTCCCTCTTCCCGGTCAGTGGCCAGAATGGGTAAAAAGACCGTCCTCATCCCTGTCCTGTGCAGCGCCTGTCTTCTCGCTGCTATCGGGCGATTTGGCCGCTCGGGACGCTCGGATCGCCTGTCTTCCCTGACCCCCGACTTTCTTTGCTTGATCGGTGCTTTCTCTTTGTTCCCTTTCGATGCGCGGGGAGCGCAGTTGAAGGGCCCATTGGAGTCTATTTATTGGTGTTTGGTTTCTTCTCATATGTGAGTGTTTGTTTTTGCTATTTATGTTGGTGTTTTAAGGTGTGGTCCTTTTTTGTTGATCTTTGTTGTGTTTTTTTTTTTGCTGGTTTTTTCCTCTCTTGCTTGGCAAATGCTGGAACGAGTTTCTTCCACGCGGCCCATCTGTTATGAAGACAGGGACCTTTCAGGGTGCTCTTTTTCCCACTTTTTCCCCTGTTTCTTTTTTTTTTTTTTTTTTTTGTTCCCCATATGTGAAAGCCTCCAACTTTCCCTTTTTTCCTTTATGAGAAAGGATGGGGGTCTTTTAACTCAACCCGTTTATCAATATCTCATACCCTCTTTACTCCTCTTGCGGTCTCCATTCAACCCAGCGCATGGAGATAGTGACCTTCCCTGATCCCCTTGACGTCCTTTTGTACTTTTTTCCTTCAATAAGCCGTTTTTTTGAGAGGCTGAAATTAGTAGAGCTTTGATTAGGCCCTATTCCCCTTCATGGGAGGGAAGGTCAGAGGTTCTATTTTCTTTTCTTCTTTTGTGTCTCTTAAATAGAGACCCCACAGCTAGCATTTCTTCTGCCCCCTCCGTGTTCCTTCTCCCCAAGATTCCCTTCGTTCCCAATGGTCAGGACACCAAGAGCCACCTTTCCTCCTTCCCACCGCTGCCTTTTCGGGGGAAACACTAAAACCCTTGACAGCATTCCAGAATTCTTTTTGACGACCAATCCCCAGAGCCCCCCCATTCCCATTCAAAATTGCAATAGAGTCTTACTGGCCACCTTTCGTACCCACCCATAGTAAACTCTGGAACCAGTTCTTCATACTTAAAAAGAAAGCAAGGCGAAGCCCCGCCCCCCCTCTCCAAGACTGGCGTCAGGGGCCATGGGCCTGGCAAAAGAACCTCTCTGTGCCCCCTCTCGGGAAACCTTCTTCTCGAGCTCATCTGTGATCTAGAAGAATTAAAGGTTTTTTTTTTTTTTTTTTTCCCCCGGTTCTTCTATGATTTGGACTTATTTTAAAGGATTTTTTTTTTTGAAAGATGCTGAACTCTTCATTATGGCCCTGCCCAGGGGATGTGGTCTTACTTCCGCTCCTTCCCAAAGTGGCTCGATTGAAAGAAGGAGATGGAAGGTCGACCCATCAGCCCCCCCTTTTGAGCGAGCGAAGGACTGTGGAGTCCCACCCTTAGGACAGTTTTTTAACGGCTAAAAAGGACCACAAGAAAGACTCCTTACCCCTTTCTTGATGTAGCTTTGGAGCAAACCGTGTGAAGTTCTCGCCTTTGTTGAAGATCTGCGTGTACGGTAGAACAGATTCTTCACCCTTCGGCCCCAAGTTTTTTCAAGCCCTCTTTCCATTGAAGTATCGTCCTTTCTCCCTTTCCCTCCGACCCCGGTACCGATCAGGCCCCGTATTACATAGGTTTTTTTACCGATTCCAGGTCAGCCCAACACTGCCGGACGTACATAGATTGAGCTGTTTCCCCCGGTAGATGACGTGGAGTGGCCCCCCCTACGGAGTTTTTAATGAATATTTGTTCCGTTTCGCGCCCGTACATTTGACCCCCTTGTTTTCCCCACACCCGCAGCTGCTTCGTGAATATGCAGCGGCCTGCCATTGTTCTTGCAAAGGAACAGGGAGATCTTTCTTCTTCCGCGACGTTTGGGTTGTAGGGCCCCGTGAATTGCTGGCATTTTTCCGCCCCCTTCCTTTTCCCCCTCGAAAAGGGGAGGTGCGTTAGCAGCTAGGAATTGACGCACAAGTCCCTTTTTCCCTCTATAGAGTCTCATGCCGGTTCCCCCCTTGAGCTAGTAGAGTCTGAAATAGAAATAAGATTTTTCTGGCCCCCCCTCTTCAGATGCTTTCAAATTCGGCTAGTGACGGCAGCACCGTTCGAGTTACCCTAGGGCCAGTAGCCTTAGCCCCCCCTACGCAAGATTCGAGGCCCCCCATGTTGAGTGGATCTCCCTTTGTCCCCCCCATTTTCAACATCTTAGATGGAATCTGGGTCCATTCTACGGGAGATGGACGGGGAAACTGTCGGCTTCCCCCCCCTCCGTTTGGCGCATCTTCTGAGGGAAGGACCTTTCGCTCCCCCACAGGCTTTCTCCTTTAGCAAAAGACCAAGGTCAGTGACGGAGGGCTTTGGAGTGTTAGAAAATAAGTTACGTTTGTTTTCCTGTCCTTCGCGAGTCCCCCACTCCAGAAGCGCACCCTGGGTAACCCTCTATATAAAGAAGTCAGTCCTTCCCCTGATCCCTTTTTTTTTTGATTCCTCCCCTTTGTAATTCTGCAATAAGCCACTTTCCCCCCTCCTTCTCGCCTGATTCTGTCTCTCAGACTCTCTCTTTTCAATCCTCCTCTTTGTTTGTGATCTCTCCTTACCGTCGGCGGGGCCCTTGTTCCTTCTCGATGCGAGGGAGGGGGCCCCAAGGAGAAAGTTAACCCGAATTTTTCTCTCCCTTCTCTTTGGTGGCGATCTCAGCAGTTTGATGTCTTTTGATAGAGAAGGCCTAAACCTCCGTAACTTCTACGCTTAAATAAGAGTCCTCCCTTGTCCCCTGTTCTTTTTTTCTTCCCGCTGCCGGGTTTGTGGGGGTCTTAGTACTGTACCCTCCTTTGGTTTTTTCCCCCCCACCCCCCCCACCACAGGGTGCATTACAATCGGCAGATGGTGAAGATACTTCCCCCCTTTTTTCCCCCCTTTCGCGTCTCCTTGTTCACACCAGGTAAAACCCAAAGAGAGTACCCTCTTGACTCCCCCTCCATTCCTTCCCTGAAGAATTTTTGGTCTCTCCAACTGTTTTCGGAGGGTTCCCCCCGACCTTCCGCCAACTCTTTTTTCACGGCTGCGGGGCTCAATAGTCCTTTGCTCCTTTCTCCTTTTTACTGGCCAGTTATGGAGAGGTTCAGATAGCTTTTGTGGTAAAGACGGGCCCCTTTAGACACACTAAACCTTTGACCTCAATCATTTCTTCATTCGCGCCTTCCCTCCCCTCTTTTGGCCTTCCCAAACTTCGGCGGCCCCCCCCCCAGCCCAGGTGCCCCACTAATCCAAAGCCGCTCTCTCCTCAAACCTTCCTACATCGCTGGCCTTGCAAACCTTTCCCCCCCCATGAAAATGACGCTTCCTTCAGCCGCATCTTTTTGCTCCGCGGCCGTGTTGTGCCGTAAACGCGAAATCTCAACCTCCTTGCACGCCGTTTCTACGTAAGTTTCAGTGGGAACCCTTCCTTGACCCTCTTTTTACTTTTTTGGAATTTTTTTTTTCCTTCCTACGGTCGAGGGCGATGCTCCCATTGAAAACCGCTTTCCTTTCCTCAGATGCAGTCCTTTCTTTGAACGTCCTAATAGGGGTAAGACGATGAGTCCAGACCGCTCTCGATTTCCCTCCTTGCCACTGTTTCTCACAGCTGTAAATCCATTGGTCGTGATCTCTGCCTGGTGTTCCTGTGGGAGTAATTCCGAAATTGTGGTTTCAACCATTCCGTCTTTTTCATCCCCCCCTTTTGAGTATTCCTTTTTCTTTAATTAACATCTGCCATCCTTAGACCCCTCCCCCTTTTTTTTGTCCTCCGAAATGGACTTCGACCACATCGTACGAGTTAACCTCTTCATTTACCCTCCTTCCTTTTGAGACCCAAACTTAAGGTGTAACTCCTTTCAAAACCTCCCGACTGGAAGGGACCCAGCGCCTCCATTCTTCCTCGACCCCCTTCATCGAGCTCCTTTATTGAAACGCGGATCGAAGGACCTGTTAAGGACCCCTCCCTGAATCTTTCCTTTTATACGCGTGACTGACTTTTCGATGGATAGTGGTTCTCCCCTTTGAATTCTGGATTTGAAAATCAATAATCCCCTGGGACCGCAAGCTCTATGGCCCCTTTTTTTCTTGAAGGCTTTTTCAAATTTGATGGCGAGGTTTTACGTTGTCCCCTCTAGGAATAGAGGTCTTTCCTCTGGACCCTTGTGTTCTTCCGGTCCCCTTTCTGGTACCCCTTTTGCATTAAGAAAACCCTCAGGTCCTAATATGCCCCCCTCTGGTCCTTAATCTCTATCCAAGACGAAGAGCCTAAATCCATTAACTAAAGTCCCTCCTGCTCTCCCTTTTCTCTGGTCTGCCCCTCTGCTGTTCATCCTCTCTTTACATCCCCCTATAACTTTTTTTTGGTTTTGATTTAACCCCCTTCCCCCTTTTTGGGGCTTTTTCTTTGCAGATTGATGTGTTGATTGGCTTTTTCCCCCCCCCGCTCTTCCGGTCCCCTGCTTTGATGAACGATGTTGAAAATCCCACCCCCCCAGATAGGAATCGTTCCTTACCCTTTCTTTCCTCGGTCCATTCCCCCAAAATTGGCACTGACCCAGGAGAACCCCCCTCTCATGTTACTTTTTTAGCCTCTCTGCCCTCTCCCTGAACACTCCACACTTGGCCAGAATTCCTGATGTTTTTGCGATCCAAACCTCTCCCCTTTCCCCCTTCCCTTTTTCCCCCAGATTATTGGGTTTCTGAGTTTCCTTTAAAATTATAGTTACCCACCCTCTTTTGAGGACTTAACTGAGCATCTTGCACAGGACGTTTTTCCCACGAGAAAGGCTTTCCCTCTCCTTCCCCGATCCATCCCCGGGCTAAGCTGCCATGTGCCTTACCTGCAGTCCCCTCTTCCTCTGTTCTATTGGTCGGCATAGGAGACGATTTTAATCGTGTTTTAATCCCCTTCGCTTTTTTACTTCCATGTTTTTTTGACTTTTATGCCGGAAGTTTGATTTTTAAACCGGTCTCTTTTCCCCCTTTTGAACCGTCCCATGAGCTTGAATGTGCTCAGTTCTTCTTGTTTTGGAAATGTGACTACTTCGGATGATGAAAAAGTCGCTCCGATGGAAAGCAGGCATGGAATGTCTCCATAATTTCACCCAATGCGGACTGAAGGCTTTTCTCTCCCTTGGTGCCTCCACCGGCGGCGCGAAAGTCCCCCCCCCAAAAGCAAGACTTAGTCCCTCCATTTCTCGGTGCTTTCTCCCCCCGTTGTGCCTGCCGAGAGTTGAACCCTGAATAGACTTCCCGGTCCAGATCTAGGACAACTTCGGGAAGGACGTTTTAAACCGGCCAAAGCCGTATAACTGGAATTTCCCATTCTCTTCATCCTCTTTGTTTTAATTTCTTTCATTAAAACCCCGCGATTAAGGTAAGTAATTCCATTGCCCCCCCCAATGCATTTTCACGGAGGCACCCATAGAGTAGATTTTCCCCCCCCTGGTTAACCCTTTCTGATCCGGCGTGCAAACTGAATACAGGACAATCCTCCAGGATTCCCATCTAATCGCCCAATTACCTTAACCCATGGGAACCCGCTCCGGACGCTTTCCGCCTTCTTTTCTTTGCACGGAAAGACGATTTCGTTGTCTCTGGTTGTGTTTTTCTTCGAGTTTCGTGGCTTGAGGGTAACTTTAATTTTTTTTCCATTGACGAATTTTTCCGCGCTTCCAACGCTTTTGCGTGCGGATTGCAGGAGAGTAATTATTTCCGTCTTTTCCTGTACCCTCAGTTTTGATGAATGTTCTCATGTAAAGGTGACCTGAGCTAGTTTTTTTTCGCTTAGAACTCTTGGCCAAGTGACCGAGTTCGCGAGATCGCAACATTTTTTCCTTCTCCCGTCTTGATTCGCTCCCGGAACTGGGTCACAGTACGTATCCCCCGACCCCTCTCAGAAATGAGTTGAAAGAAGTTCTAGTACCAAAATTTTCTCTCCTTTTCTGTACCCTCCCCTGTCCAAATTAAACATTTGCTCGAGGGATTTGACCTTTGTCCCACTTCGACAGGGGGCGGTCTTTGCCCGTGGCTTTTTGCCGGAAATACCGATAGGTCGTCACTCTTCTGGAATTCTCCCCCCCCTCTCCCAACCTGAGTTGGGAGCTGAGAACCCAGCCCACGGGTTCTGCCGGGGTCTCTTCTTCGTTCCCCCCCCTCTTTTTTTGTTATGCCTTCGCGCGAAAGTAAAGGAGGCTTGAGCATCCCCCCTTCACCCTTTACCACGCCCCCATCCACGCCTTCAGTCCCGACCGGTTCTTTTCTTTCCCTCCATAGCATTCGGCCCCCCCCCCTCACTTCCCCCCCCCCTCCCCCCGAGGCTCTCTTTCTGCCCTCGTTTTTGTTGTGAGATTCGAGAATAACTCCTTTGACTTTTTCGAATGTCGTTTTCATCTTCCCGGCGATCTTGTTTTCCGACTTAATTCCTTTTGGAGATAGAGTTGTAACCAGTTTTATGCTCAATCCCCCTCTTTTATCTCCCTAAACCCAGACGGCCTTATTTTCGAAACCCAATAAGAGAAGGCACTGCACCCTTTCTGGTTCCCTTCTCCCTGTGCCCTGGGGTTTATTTACATGAAACAAGACGCCCCTTACGTCCCCTTCCACTCTCCTCAACAATTTCCCCGAAGACCTCCTTGAAGAAGTTGTCAGTTTTCCCCCCCCCCCGACCTTATGGGATGGTAACCTCCACATCCCCGCCCTCAGAATTTTGGTCCCCCCCTCGTTGCCCCCTCCCCCTTTTTCTGGAGGGTTGTCGAGTTTCCTGGCGACATTGCCAGCGGAGTACCGACCTTCTTAGGGGACTCACTATCCTCCTTCGCAGAATGACAAAGCGTCTTTCTCTTTTCAATCCTCTCCTAGATCCTTTTTAAGTCGGGCCCCTGAGAACAAATTCCCGATGGCCCTCAACAGTTTGGTGTCATTCAGAGACTTAAGAAAATACCGTCTTACTCTGAACACCTTCTCTTCCTGAAACCATTCACAGGACCCCCATACAAAGCAGCTCGATCAACCTTCCTGATCCCTTCATAGTACCCCCAAAGAACCCCATTCCAATCCGGAGGCAAGAGTACCTCCTCCAAGGGCAGCATTTCCTTTTTTTTCTAAGAGGAATTTTTTTGAAGGGAAAGACTACAATCGGAAACATCTAATTAACTCAGTCCCGGGGAAAGCGATTCTACACTCTTCCGGGTTTTACAAATATGAATAGAATCGGCCGCGTCCCCACTTTTTTTCAAGGATAAAGTCTTTTAATCGCGTAGCGGTCATTCCCTTTTAGTCTTACCTTTTTTGGCTAAGTAATCCCCCGATGCAAGTAAGGCGACCTTGATTTGAAACATGAATCCCCCGTTCCTTTCCCTTCTCCAGATCTTTTTATAGAATGATCTTACACCCTGCTAAGAATGAACCGTCTACCTTCATAACCGGCATAGACCCAAGGGTACGTGCTTCTTTCTTTTTCTGGGGATCTGGCACTTCCGCATTGGGCTCTCACATTTCTTTCTCGGCCTAATATTAGACTTGTGCCTGATGTATGTTCATTATCCCCCCCTTCTTCCTAGGTTCTCCCCCTTTTGCATTTTTTTTAGAGTCCTCGGTAAGAAAACCTTCCCTTGCCCTTTCCACTTTTTCTTTTCCTCGCGCTGAGGAAGTTCAACAACAATTCCTTTAAATAAGTACAAAACGTCCGCTTTTTCCCCCCTCCCCCCTCTCTAGACCCTCTTCTCCTAGTTCTCTTTGCAGACTTGTTTTTTCTAAGAGGATAGAATATGCCCTGTTCCGGAAAATGGTCCTACATTTCCTTTCCTTTGTTCTTAGCATGATCTTGGTCCCCGTGGCACTTCCCCCGAGGTTACTAGTACTTTTTTTCCACCCCTCATAACAATAATGTCCACATTTTGAAGGGATTATGTGGGGTGCAGCTGGTATTTTTTTCTTTTTATGGCAATGCTGAGACATCTTGATTTATTTATCCGATTAGGCCAGGTTAGTGCCGTAACCTGGACGAAGGGTGCTCTTCCCTCGGTCCCTTTCCTCTTTGACAGAACATTGTTGGAAGAAGATTCCCTGTTTTTTGTTCTTTTACACCCCGATACAAATCCGGAAGCTTCGAGGGGACCGCTCTCCTTTCCCCTTTTCCATGACTTGATTTTGCCCTAAAACCTTCCGAAGGATGAGTTTCCTCTCTCTATGTTCTCCTCGGGTTCTTCCCCCTATATCGGTATCTTGAGTAGGGCCTCCGATTCCTTCTTTCGGCTGGGAGGGAAGGGATCGGCCCCGCATCCCCCCTGCGGCGGCAGGCTCGAGCTTCAATCCCTCTTTCCCCCCCACCCTTTTCTTCTCTCTTGCTTCTGAAAAAGTGTTCTTTCCCGATTCCTTTCGGAAAACTGTCAAGTGCAACCCTTCGTCAATTGTAAGGACCTCCCGATTCGCTGCTTGGGACATCCCCCGAGTTTCCAGCATTTCAATCCTGATGGCGACAGTCCCCCCCAGCGGCAAACAGAACCTTTTTTGCAATTTTTTTCTTGCGGGCCCACACTTTTGAGTGGATTGGCTTTTCCACCCATTCTTCCCCGATTTACTGAGAATCCGGGTTGACACCTCTCAAGTCCGAAGACTTTTCAGAGTACGATTCCTTCAGGGCCTTTCCGGCAAATCTTCCTTCCCCCCACCTCCCTGCGGAGCCTTCCCTAGCGGGCCTAGGAGAAGATGATCGTATCCCTCGCAGGACTCCTTGGGCGGTTTTTTCCTTTCTGTTCCTAAGTATTTGTAAACGCTATGCCCCCTGCTGACCCATTCAATTGACCCTTCTATGTGGTAGGCCTATGCAGATACGTCGACGTTTTTCCCCGTTCTCTTTCTTCTCTGTCAAGCATTCCCCCCCCTCGGTCATGTCCCACATCCCCACCGGCGACTTGAGGAGCTTAAACGGATTGTGTATCTCCTGCGAACGCTTTTCCAGGAATCAGATAGCCACGAACCTTTCGGCCGGTGATGACGCTGTGCAAAACGTTTTCCTTTAGCATTCGCGGGTCTAGAAAGCCCTTCGCTCCCTCTGTTACTTCCGTTTCCCTTCAGTACCCTCCGTCTCCTTTACGTCATAGATACTCAGCGACCCCTTTCCTCAATCAGTTTTTTTTTAACGATTCACTCTCCCCTTCCGGCTTTACCCCTTCCCAAAATTTTACTGGCAAAACGGCTCTCTGCTATGAGTCGTGTGCCCTTGCGCTTTCCTTCCGGATTGTTACCCCCGAATTAATGAAGATGTTGGCTGATGTTCAGAGTAATTCCGTAGTTCCGATTCTTTTCCCCCACGAAATGACACTCAACCGAGGCTGAGGACTCTCCGGCATTCTTGACTTTCCCCTATGTCGTTGTTTATTTTGTAGCCTTCCTATTGATGAGTGGGATGAGGGTAAACGTTCGCTTTGCCCTTGCCTCAAGTTCTTCCTTTCACGAAGGCTTTTAGAGTAGTGCAGTCGAGAATGACGTTTTACCCCCTGAGGCTCCCTAAGGTCCCCTTTGGTGCTCCCCGATCACTGTCCAGGTGACTTCCTAGCAATCTTCTGAAATACGCTGTGTCCCCGGCCCGAGTCTGCTCCCCGCATCTCCATTGAGGCCCTTCCCCTCCGTTCTCACCTCTGCGGGCCCGTCGTCCTCTCCAACACATCCTCGACCCCTTAGTTGCTTTTTCCCCAAACTTTCTTTATGAGCGATATTCCTTCCTCTTCCCGTGCTACCCCCCTCTGGATGGTGAAATGTTTTCAATTCTTACGCTCCGGCCGGGGAACGTGATTTTTCTTTACCATCTGTCCAATTATTCCCATCTTCTTTTTTTCCTAATAGGCCCACAATTGCAAACACCGCCTCGTTCTAATACAGCAAGCGTTGTGTGCATGCGGCGATTTTCTGGATCTTTGACTAAGTTAAGTCTGGTCTTGTTCCTTCTATATCACCCAAGAGCCCCGCCCCCTGGTCTTCACCAATCAGATACTAACTAAGTAAATTGACAATTTAGATCCCCTCCGTATCCCCCCGCCTCATTGCACTTAAAACCCCCCGTCATCGACGAGGTTGTAGCTCACTATATTTTCCTACTACCATTTGTTTGTTGTGATATATACCTCTTCTCCCCTTGAAGTTTTTCAATTCATTGAAGACTGAGGAGGGGGAATCTCACGGTCCGATCGAAATTTCCAGTACCCTCTTCCTCGCGTTGTCCCCTTTTCTTTTTGCTAAATTTTCTATGTCGTCGCTGGACAAGTAAAACATACTGCCTTGATGTTTTTTTCTTTTTTTTTCTTTTTTTTTTTTGTTGTTTTTCCCTCCGCCCATAAGGCTCGACACCTGTTGTGCTCTTCGCAAAGCTGGTCCTTTTGCGCGGGGGTCTATTGCCTGATTCTCATACCCTTCCCATTCCGGAAATCTTAGAGTAAGAACCCCAGCCGGCCTCCGTCCAGAAGTGTGTCAACATTCCCCTCGGAGTACGTTTGGGGAATTTTGCCGCGGTACAGACTATTCGCTCCCCCTCATTTTTGGTCTCTCACTAGTGCACCCCTTTTCCCTAAGTTCCCTTTGCCCCGAACGTTGTTTTCCTCCTTTTTAACTGCTGACGGGGCATCTGCCGATTGCCCTTATTGGCCAATTCCCTTTACTGCGTCTTCTCTCGCTACGAGCTCAAGCAGGTACAAGGAGCCCCAACTTTTTCTTTTTTTAGATGTCGAAACTTCAACTCCTGGGTCGTAATTTTCCTTCCTGTCCCCCACCCGGAGTCCCCGACTTCCGGCCCTTCGGCCTTGCCAAGCAATTACCCCCCTAAATCCATTTTCCGAGTCCCTTTAAAAATGACTACGTCACATGTTCCTGCAACCTCCCCAATGCCAACAGGCATCAGCTCCTGCCGCGGGAGCATGGACGTTTGTGATCCGAGTCTTGGGTCTGACTTCCCTCGAAATCCTAAAAATTTCCATTACCGTCTCTGAAGTCTACGCAGCGAATTGGAACAATCTGCCTCTACTCGATTCGTCCCCTTCCTTCTTTGGAATGAAAAGGCAGTGCCTGGCGGTCACTCTGCGCGAAAGTTTCATACCCTGGAAGACACAAAAAACCCCCCGGCTTAATTCTCCTTCTTTTGAAACTTTTTCCCTGAAACCACGTCCTTCCCAGGTCAAGACCCCCCTCGGATTATACACCGTCGATTCGTACCGGTTTTTTTTTTTTCAAATTTGCTAAAAGAGTTTATCACCATCGTGTGGTCGTGCCTAGTGAGGGTGTTCCTGGTGATAGGAGATGCCAGTGTCGAATACCATAAGTTATCGCTCCTCCTTCGCTGGGCGATTTCGACATTATCGGCCTTCTTCCATCTGAGACTCCCCCTTTCTTTTTCATCCCGTATCCTTAGTCATCAATGTTGGAACCCCTCCTAGACAAATGCCCTCTCATAGGTCATCCTTTCCCGAGTCCAGTTTCCAAATAAATGGAACATCATTCAAAACTCCCCCTGAAGTTAACCCATGCAGCTCCTCGTTTCCAGATCCCCCCTTCCCACCCCCCCCCCCACTACGTCCTCCCCCACCCACCTTTTTCTTTGAAGATATTGGCCAAGAGGATGAATCTCTCCCTGTTCACATTGCTGATATGTCTGATCGGTTTGCGCTGATCTTCTGATCGTGGTCCAGTCATTTTTTTTCTTTCAAAGACTTTCTATGAATTGAAAATCCAATATCTTTGCCCGCCCTCCCCTATTTTTCCCCCTGAAGGGACTTCTTTTTGGCCTTTTCTTTCCGTCGCCATCGATTTCTTCTGGCAAGCGTGTTTCTGTTTTTCCTCTTTTTTGCCGTACATGGCGAAGGGGTGCTCTCCGGGCCCAATTTAAGCTTCGCAGAAAATTGTACTGCTCAATATGCAGAAGGTGGGTTCTTTTTAAGAAATCTCCCCATCCCTCCGTCTTTTCTGGACCGATCCTTCCCTCCCAGTCATGGAGACTGCGCTGACGAATCCATGAGGT
>Ga0179591_1366158_pt1 | contig 20713 bp, 12 predicted proteins | sample CZOMad2_1_08_16f_FD_182891 | JGI IMG/M metagenome (GOLD analysis project Ga0179591, IMG submission 182891) | Vadose zone soil fungal communities from Angelo Coast Range Reserve, California, USA - CZOMad2_1_08_16fungal (PacBio error correction) | ecosystem: Environmental > Terrestrial > Soil >... | reverse complement strand
ACGGACAAGAGGAGCGGGAACCTTTTGAACTCTTCTTTGTAAGAGGAGCAACCGCCCTTTTTACGCGACCGCACCAACTACCTTCCCGTCCTTGTTTCGTCGAACCAACCCACCCCCTTCTTTGCACGTCCAGTCCTCGGGCCTGGCGCCGGCCGCTTTTCAGAGAGGAACCGCGGACGGCACTCTCTACTCCTCTTCATGACTAGGACAAGCAGCGTGTGGTTCCTCTCCTTCTCCCTCTTTCCCAACCGTGTCGAAATTTCGGATTCGCTTCCGTCCAGTGTCAGGGCTCATTTTAGTGGTAAGGGGGCCCAGCTCCCCTTCCTTCCCCTTCGGCCCAGATATCCTCTTTCCGCCCTGAGACAGTCTCAACCGCGTGCTTCCCAAGTACAGATAGAAACAGCAGTCTCTGCGGGGCTCTCGCCCTCCAGCCCTTTCTTCTTTTCCAGGAATCCATCCCCCCTCTTTTCCGAAGGAAGGTTCGCATTTCTTCCGATTCACGATGAACCGATTAAGGTTGGAGGCATATTAGTTAAAGTCATTTCCCGTGGCCCGTTCTTAAGTAAAGAGTCCAGCCGACTATAGTCCCTGTCTCAGTTTGGGCCAAGACTAGTAACTCTCAGGCCAGAGTTTGAACTTGAGTTAGTTCACAGTTTCTCTTGCCAACCCTTTGGACCTTTGCTTCTAGCTCCAAGATAAATACATCAGGTACTCCCCCCCTAAAGTTTCTCTCCTACATCCCTCCCCCTAATTTCCGAAGTCCTCTCTCGTGGAATTGCCCTCCCCCCCTGTCCCCGCTAGATATTCGAGATAGTCGTTAAAGGAATGTACATGAAAAGGCTTGGAATGTCTCTCTACCTGAACGTAGATTTAGTCATACTCTTCCTCTAGTTTGGTTACACAAAGCTCGGCCTCCCCAATAAATAGTAGAACTAAATAAAAAGAATGACACCCGCCGAGTCTTTCCACTTTAGCTTCGTCCACGTTCGAGGAAGGTCCCCACTTACTCAAGGGAAACCGTGTCCCTATCGCGCGCCCTAACCCCCTTATGTGTATCAAGGTTATGTACCTTGACGCTCCCTTTACAGGGAATACCGATAGGGTACTATTTTAGCTGCCAAACCTCCCTAGTCTTTCTTAAGGAGAGTACAGTTTTACTCTATCTCAAGAAGTAGTGAACCTCGTCGCTCCTTCCCTACCACGCATGATGAGCTTTCCCAGACTCATTTTCCCTGTTTTTACTAACAGCCCCACGGTGGGAAAGATGAGCACATTCCCGCGAGCGAGACCTTCTCGAACAGTCTCCCTTTTCCTCTCGAAGTCCCATGCTCTCTTTCTTCCCTTTTGTTTCAATGTACCTGGTGTATGGATGCCCGGTGTGTCGGCCCCGAGGAGGAAATTCCTAGCCTTCAGTGGCGAAATTCTCCGGTAGGAACTAGGTCTTCTTTAGATCAGTGGTTCTTATGTTAAATCGATAGTAGTTTATTCTCACTCGCGATCTTACAACGAATCAGTAGACAGAGATGGTCTCCCCCTCTTTCCTCCTAATAAGTCGGCGTTCGAGATTACTTCCTCCCCCCTCCTTTTTTCTGTCTTTCTTTTTTTCCCTTTTCTTATAGGTTTGCGGATACATCATAGTATAAAGAAGGATGCCGCGAGAGCCTCCTAGCAGCGCACCCCCCTCTCTACAGTTGCATTCACGTTCCTCAGACATAGATGTCTTTAGTTCATCATCGCCAAACCGGGGCATCAAGTACACAGGTAAACTGTACAAGGCCCTGTCCCCCCCTGTCCTCACATCTACCCTGAAGAGAGACACTGTGTCAAGAAGTCTCCGCGCCACGCTTTTCATGTGCCCCCCTGATTTTTTCGCCCTTCACCCTTAGCTACCTCGTCGGCTAGCGGCGTTCGAGGAAATCCCCTTTACCTTGAGTTCCACCGACTTCGTCCCGCAAGCTAGAGAGAAGGACCTTTCCTCCTCCTTACCTCTATCGGCCCGGCTCCAAACACGTCCTGAGAGTTCACATACCTGTATCAAGCTTCTCTGCTACACATTTCGCACGTCACCTGGTCCTTTTCCATCCCCCCCGGCCGTACTTTAGAAGTCAAGCCCTGATCCTGATCTTCACCCCCCAAGCTCCCCCCCTCCTCCCGTGTATCCCTTTCTGTTATGCGGTATGTGGACCGCGCAGGGAGAAAGGGTGTTTCTTTTGATGCACGTACGTTCTTCCAAAGCCTTATCGCCCTTCACCCAAAATCACTTCTCCCCCCCGGGATGTCAGATATTCGAAGATTAGTGTTCAGTAAGGTTTTCACTATGTAGTCCCTCCCAGCGTCTTTTTTACATTCTATGAAATACAGCCAACCATCCTTCAGTAGATCAAGGTACGAATGCGATGGTCTGCTGTTGTCCTATTCGAGAAACCTCGTTTCCCCTCTTCCTCCACTCCCAGCTTCGGAATTAGTCCGCGCGGGACACCGCCTCCAGTCACAGTTGCAATAGTTGACGAGCGCCCCCCCGACCTTCGCCCCTTCATGACTTTCTTTCGTCCGTTCCCGTGTCCTTTCCTTCTTTCCGCCTCATACGCGCAACGTCCGTCCGTCCTATAGTGCCCCTGACGCTAGCCTAAGAACCCTCCGGTCTTCCTATTATCTTGCCCTTCCATGCTCCATCCTCTGTTCGTTATTTGACTAAAAACGATGAACTGGGAGAGGGGACTTTCTTTACTTGTCCTTTATCCCGTTTTTTTTGGCTTTCGCTAGACATCGACTGCATCGTATGAACCAAAGACCTACAAATGAGTTTTCTCCCCCTCCCTCAATGGACTAAGCGCCTACCGACCTTCCAAATTGTCTGAAAAACTTTCCATGTGTTAGCCTTTTTCCTTGACTAGGGAACCACAAACGTTTACGTTCAATAGAAAGCCCCTGCGTAGCGACAGTTCCTTAGAGGCCCTAATTCCCTTTCCCTAACGTCCCCAGACAAACGCAGGGTGAGTTCTGATTGAGCCCAAACGGGGCCGGCTTTCTATTTTTGATAGACGACATTGAGTTCTCCTCGCACTTACCGCCCCCAGCAGCCAGTTTCTGCGACCGAGAACAGGTGTAAGGTGTTCCAGTGCCTTGAAAGGAAGGTAGGTTCTTCCTCCTTTAGGAAAAAATTCCCCCCGCGAAGACTGCAGCTGAGTCGGAGTTCTTTCGTGGAGAGTAGAGCGAACTGTCGTGCGCGTTTCTTCTCCCTTACCTCTAGATTATAGCGTCTCCCGCGAAGTTTTTCTGTACCCTCCCTTCCCCCTCCCCCGTTTTTCTGCAAGATCAGATTCTTCGTTGCCCCCCGACGGCGATCCGATCCTCGGTCGAATGCGCAGGTTGCTCAAGTGCTTTTCATGACTAAGATTATCAGGAGTCCAGATTCTCCCCACCCCCCTCTCCTTTGAGTAGGGCCGTGTGGTTTCTATTCTTTCGAGAAGAGGAGGAAGTTGTGAACTTTTCTCGTCTGGAAGTCAGTGTTGTACCCCCACCCCCCTTCTTCGGCTTTCACCCTTTTGTAATCCAGTGTGCGTTTGGACATGAGGACTGAGGCCATACCCTTTCTTTTTTGGAATAGCCCCTTCCCCCAGGCCCTTTCTCGTCACGCTCTCTTATTCTAGTAGAAGAACTAGTCTTCGAAGTTTTCCCCTTCCGGAATCGATACGCCCTTCCCCCCCAAGCTTGCCCCCCTTTTTCTTCAACATTAGCCTTCCAGAGCCCCCTCATTACTTAGCCGAGCGCTGGTTGCTGCCACCCCTGTCCTACACTGCGGGTCTTTCTTTTCTTGGTTCTGCACCCGTTATGAGTTTCGGAACGTGGCGGTGTTTCCCCCGAAGTGCGAGGGGCCGACCTCTTTCTCCTGGTCTTTTTCTCCTTGGTAGAACTCTGAAAAGACTAGTCTCGGTTTCCCTTCTCTTCTCTAAGCCAGTCACCTGTCCCGTCGTGGTTGCCACTTATTTATAGTCAATTCAAGACTCTTCCCCACTTGTACTTCTTCTTTTATGATGTGCGCTGAGGTAAACGCCTGATACGTTTTTTTCAAATTCCTTTTCCCCCCCCTGATGCCTTCCCGCCGTTCCCTGGAGAGTCCCTTCTCTGGTACGGATTAGAAGGTTGGACACGCGTCCGCCCCCTCATCTTAGCAAAGCCTAAAGCTCCTCCTCCGTTCTCAGGGTAAGAAGATCTTTTGTCGTTAGAGGATACGTTTTTCCTTATACTTTGGCTTCTTTTCCCTATCTTAGGTTTGGGAAGACGCTTGTAATTAAAGGACAAGCCACGGCCCCACCTCTCTAACCCCGATGAACTCCCATCTTCTCTTCACCTCCTTTTCGCGTTACTACCGTTCTTTTTGTTCCTTTATTGGCAGACCCTAAGAACCTACCCTGGAAGAGTTGGCGTTCACGAGGCCAGTCTGTGCAAACCCAACTTCTTTACCGCGAGGAAAGGGGCTTGCTGCAGCCCGTTCAAAGCGGACTCTCCTTAGGATTGACAGTAAGCTCCTAACAGCGCCGAAACTATCAAAGGCTGAACTCCCCGATCAAACCTACTCATTAGTTTACCCCCCCCCACCGACACCGTACGCACTAACTCATAGACCTTGTTGTGGATGGGTTGTACCGACCCAAGCGCCGCCCCCCGCAGGAACTCCCCCTTGAACTGTTTTTCTTACTTAAAGTTTTTGCCATAAGACCACAGCGCTCTTGAGAAGGACTGTTTCTACGGTTTTCCGTCCAGCCTTCCTCCGGTGACGTCGGCGTCCATTTTCCTGACGGGTGACTTCGCCGAGTTTCGAGCTAGATACCTGAAAGTTTCTATGTGAGGGTCCCGACTTGCCGGCGTCAAGAATAACGCCCTGCCCATCCGCATGGGATTTCACCTTCTCTCCAATTTTTCCGACCTTTCAAATTCCCAAGCTTTTCCAACAAAGGGATGTGTGGACCGTTCCGTTGCCATCGACACCCACACCCTTTCCACCTCCTTAAGCGCGAGGCATCCCCACTGAAAAAAGATCCACTCATCGTGGTACCCCTTTCTGTCCCGTGCAGAGCAGACTACCACGTTCCGAAAAGGTAAAGGGAGCCTCGATCGGATCCGGAGGCAACGCATCCTCTCTTCTTTTTTGGCCCCAAAATAGGAGTTTTTCCGTTCTCGCCGGCGCAAACCGAGGCTGATCTGTCGCTTGCCTACTTCCTTCAAGACCCTTCTGACTCCTACAGCACAATCCGATCTCTGTTCTTCCGGGGCCGGGCTTGTTACGGTGAGGAGGCGCGAACCGGCGGTTCCCTCCCTTCTCCCCACTGTTCTCCCCCTTTGCAAGGGGAGAAGACCCCATGACCATGCGATCAGCGGCCCCGCCAGATGCCCTGAGAACTCAAGACCGGTTTGGCCCCCCACCCAAGTTTTTTTCCACGGAGGAACGGGTCGAATGTCCCTGTTCTCTCTCCTTTCCTAACTTCAAAGTAGACGCACTTGTAGTTCGAGATGCCTTGACGTTGTTTGTTTTTCGCGAAAGGAGCAAAATCGTGGGTGGTCGCCTTTCGTCTAATTCAGAACTCCTCTAGGGTCTCAGAATTTGGTAGGGGGTTCGACTTGACTGCGGCCGGAGAGATATCAGTGAACCTCCGACGGCCACCTCGTCGTAACCGTTCATGTGGTTCCTTCCCCTCCTCCTGTCTTCAAGGAAGAACTCTGCCAGTTTATCCCCATTTAAGGTCGCTAGTCTAGTAGATAAATAGACCCCTTTCTTTTCCGTTGAGGGTTTCCCCCTGCGCCCCCTTCCAGTATTCCCGAAGCCTTACCCAATTTAAGTTCAGAGAATGTTTTGGCCTACTCGTCCCTATGCCAGATGTGAGCATTTCTTCCGGCGTCCCTCGAACTCCAGACCTGGGGCAGACCACCTCTTTCCGATGACCCTTGCAGCCGCAGTACATCGTGTTCGCCTTTCTCGTCCCATCTCCTCCCAACTCTTCTTAGTCTCCTTCCCTTTGTTTTTTTTCTTATTTCCCCCGTCGCGAGTATGTCGGCTCTTCTCCCTCCGGTCCGTCACCCCCCCCCGCCTTCGGTGTAGGCCTATGACCTGATAGGCGTTGTCCTATCGTGCTATAAGGTTGAACACCCCTTCCCTTGCTCCCTTGTTTTTCCCCCTAGTTTCCAGTCTTCAATACACCCGTACGCCACTTGCCCGGAGGATCCAGTGTATTCCGGTTATTTTCTTTTTTCGGACTAGGCCGGATCGACACCCCCGGAAAAAACTGCGTCCCGTTGTTGGCCCGACCCTCTTCTTTTCAGTGCTTTGTGATCCCGCAGAGAAGTCCTTTTTCCCCTTGAACCGTTTGCGCTCTTGGTGACTTGTTGTCGCGTGCACACTCCTCTCCGTTATGACGTAGGTACCGGAGCCTTTTCCTCTCCGATCCGTCTTTTTCCTTTCCAGTTCGAAAACGCCGCAGTTGTCGACTCGGTCCCAATCTTTTTCAGCAGCCCTTTTTCTGTGAGGGACCTTAGCAGCAGCAGGAAGCGCCCGCGACTGAATGAAAGTCTGAAATCGGCCTTCGGAAACGATCAGATGAGAAGGAAGTCCGCGCACCGTCAGGTTCCCCTGTCCAATTCTCTAAGTTCACTTCAACCAAGGTGTGTGAGATGATTATTAGAAGAGTTTCGAGTGGAGACTTTATCTTTAGCACCCTGCCGTGCGCCCCCCATCTCTTTCTAATCAGAGCTCGGGGAAGTAAGAGGTTAGCAAAGATACGTTGTCTATCTTCACACCCGAATTTGATATTCTTGCTCAACCTTCCTGACTGGATGAGAGTTGTGGTCTTACGCTCTATTTTCATTCCTCAATACGTGTGGGGGTTGTAGAGCTCTTTCTACCCCATTGCAGACGTAGAAGTCTGTCTTCTGACGATATTTTTTTCTCCCAACGCCACTCTCTTTTACCCTCCTTGGCCCCGGTGATCGAGACGTTCCTGTTCAATAAAGTTTTTTTTTCCGTTTAGAAACTCTTCTCCACCTCCGACGGTTCGTCTTTTTCCTAATACCGACGAACGACAAAAGTGACCCATAAAGTAAAAACACATTTGTCACAGGCCTCAATACCTATCTCTTGCTCCCTTGCCTTCATCTCTGACTTCCTTCTGGGAGAAAGTTTCGCGGCATCCCCCATAGTTCTTTACCAATGACATCTTTTTTTCACCACCCCGAGTATCTTTGACCCAAACAAGATGGAAATCGTTAGCACCTCTGCAGTCTTTTTCCCCCCCTGTTTCAACCTATCGGAAGGTTCCTCTTCGCCCCTCCCCCCCCCAGCCGTTTATCGAGTAACAGGAAGTAATCCCGATCTCGTTTTTTCGTTGACCTTCCTCCCAACTTTTTACCCCCTAAACGCCGGAAAAGGCCTGGTCTCAAGTGGCTACATCCTGTCTCAAGTCCCACCCTTTTGAGTTTTACCTACCCGGGCAGTCCTGTTTTAAGGTTGACCGTTAAGTATCACTTAACTCCTCCCCAGATTCCAATCCACCCCGTGATACATGTCAAGTGTTTTCGGTGTATTCTGAAAAATAGTCCGTTCCTATTTCCTGGGGAATGGCTCCGTCTTGGTCCCGCCTGATGAATCCTAATCTCCCCTTTCCCCGCTTACGGTTCTCAAGGCATCCGAAGATCATGTTGACAATTAAGGTGACCCTTCTCTACGAAATTCGCGCCGCTGTCCACATGATCCTGCCCTATCCTCCAGAAACCCCCCTCCCTCAGTTCTTTCCCCTCCTATTTTTTCAGCGATGGTATACTGGAATGTGAGACCGCGTTTGCACCGATTTCTGGCAAGTTTTTCTCAGATTCTCCATCATTCAAAACGTAAGACGGGGATTGACAGACTTTCGAATCCCCACCCTGAAATAAAGAACAGACATGTCCACACGTTAATCATCTCATTCTTCTGCCACAGAAATTAGCCCAGTTTTAACACGTGAGTTAAGGTCTGTTTGCGTAGTGACCCTTTCTCTGGACTACTCCTCCCCTGCCCAATCATCCCGTTGCCTCTTTTCATAGTTACGACTAAGAATCCCCTTACTGTCTCCATTCTGATCTTTCTTGGTCCTGAGAAAGAAAGTTTCGGATGGGCATATTTCAAAAGCTGACAGGTTTTCCATAGAGTTGACGTGCCATAGAGTGTGTTATGTGCCGTCGTTCGGGTCGTTCGGAGACCCTCTCCCCTGGATTACCCCTTCCCCCTTCCACCCCTTCCCAAAATATTGGAAATAAGAGAGGTGCCTGCATCCGAGAACGCCGAAATGTTCCCCCCTCTTTTAGTCTAAGGTTTTCAACCGTCCGCAGGTAAGATAGACGGTTCCCGGAGGTAAGGTGACCCCTGCCTCCTTTCTGTGATTGGAACCCCTTTCAGTCACTCCACGAGGCGCTCGAACAAGAAGGAGTTGCCCCCCCCCCGGGCTGATCCGCTTTTTAGGACTTTGAGCTCCTTTCCCTCCCTACCAGTCCCTTTATTGCTTTTTCCACCGTTTACGCTGATCCACGTGCTTCCCGGTTAGGGAAGTACCCCCCGACAGGCACACAATCCCGAGACAGCGTTATTTATCGTCTCCTTACCTCCGGAGTGATGAGCTTCGCGCGAACGTCTTTTCAATTAGGAACCTGACCCCCGATACTCCCGCTTGTAGCGAACGGTAGAAGAAAGTCTCCCTTTTCTTTTCTTGTCCCTCCCGAAACTCCCCCGTTATCGTGGAACTGGCCCCCCGCCGCGGTTAGACCCTAATTATCGATAACGTGCTCCTTTTCTTCATTACAGTGCCTCGATGTACTCAACGATTCCGTGAATATAGTGGTGAAGTGGATCTCATTGACTATCTTCACTAGGAGAGAAGGGCACGTTTGCTCCTATTTTCACCGGACCGTTTTACACCAACCCCTACCTGTTCACAAGAGTAATAGACTTAGTATGTTCAGTACATTCTGACGCTTGACCATCCCCTGGTTTCTTTATCCGCAGTTTTCGTCCTTGATGAACGTCCCGGACTTCGGTCAAATTCGGCTCTTCTCCTGAAGCCCCGTCGGGACTTCCCCCGGACAGTCTTTCCCCTTTTTTCGTTAAGACTAATTCCCTCGCCCGGAGTTTTCCCCGATGAGGCCCCGTCAGAACTTCCATGAATTGATTCGCGATTTCTGTCTCACCCCCTTTTCCCATTCCTTCACAACGGTCGGCGGGTAATTGATGGCGAGCTTGGGCCTTATAACCCAACGAGTCCGCTTCTTTTTCCTCCAGTCCCTTTTGGCTTTGTCCACTGAATGTGAGGGGAGAAGCGTCCTCCTTTCCGGTCTCGTCCCTTTTTCCCCTCCTTCCTTGAAACGTTTAGATCCTTCATGCTTCGGCGGGCGAGTTCCGCATCCGCCCTGTCAAGAGGGGGTCTTTTTTGAACCCTGTCCTTTTTTCAGGCGGCTGAAAGACGAGTAAAAGACCGATAGTGGTTCTTCTTCGACGCTTTTTTCCCCCCACGCCGGAGACCTTTGAAAAGATTAGTGTCGGCGCGGCATTTACCGTCCTAGAGCCCCCCCCTCTGCAGAAGGGGTCCCTTGCTTTCCCTCCTTCTTCCACGGAGTAACGACGCCCTATTAGCCACACCGCAGCGAGTAATTCATTCGGCGTACTCTCTTCTTTTAATCATAATAAGTTGTTTTTTTCCTTTAGATCTCCTCCTTCTGACGACAGGTCTTTATTGTGGCTCATCGGCTTTTCTTTTGAGCAGTTGTCCATAAAGGGTCAGACGGACGCGCGAACTTTCGCGCCCTCTATTAGGGCCGCGCCCGCTTGTAGCTTTCTCCACAAGTATCAGGGGACTTGACCCTCAGGAGCGTTCCTCAGACGCCCCTCGGTCTCTTTTCCCTTAAAAGGAGACACGAGGCTTCTTTACCCAACCCCCCTTCTCATCCCTGTTACCTGGTCGGCTCGGCAGATAAGTCAACTCCCCCCTCTGAAGTCCATCATTTTTTAAGTTCCCTAAGCCAGTCAGACAACCCCCGTCTCACTGTGAAGATCCGCGCCCCATCCTCCCAATTCCGGTGACCCCCACCTTCGCCCCCACGTTCTCCGGAAACCCACTACATCGGGTGGGTTTAGCCGACCCCCCAGGAGAAATAATCCACTCCGCCGTTTTCCCCTTTCCTTCCTTGCGATAGCCACAGCGCTCGGGAGAAAAGACGGTTTCGTCTGAAGTAGATCTGTTAACACGCGGCACGCATTTTCCCGTAGGTCCACCGAATTCAGTTACCCTTTCGCCCTTAGTTATTAGACGAGATACTCGTGCATCCGGCCAGTCTGACGAATCTCAATAGTAGACAGTTCCCCCTCCCTTGCCTCCCAGCTCTCCCTTTAATCCGAGCTCAGTACCAGCTTCTAAACCCCTAGTTTGTTGCTTGCAAAGAGAAGGCCCCCCCCTTCGACCCCCCCCAACTTTACTTCGCCGCTAAGAGACATGACCCACACCTCTCCCAAAAGAACGTCAAGTCCGTTTCTCTTCACTTATGCTGGAAGCGTCCTCCACCTGAAGTTCTCTAAGTGAGCACCCTTAAGGGCTCCGCGCGTACACCCTTCATTCCCTCCGCGATCGCTTTGTGGGCAAAATCCCTCGGGACGTGCTTGGAAGAAGGGCGATCCACCCTTTCCCCGGAGCTTATTTCGATTTCCTCCTTCTCCACGCTTTCCCCTCGGGCGAAGATATAAGAATAGCCCCCTCTTTTTTTGATCCTTTGTCTTTGCCGGGTAATGCCTTTGCGTCTTCCTCCCTTCCCCCTGCAAACCTTCATTTCACTCCGGCACAACCAAAGTTTGAAGTCCCGAAAAGATTGCCTGACTTAAGAATCTTCCCCCTCCGTACTCTTAAAACCACCCCTCCGGACCGTTGTAGAACCCCCACAACTCCCAATGCTTTTGAAGAGAATTTTCCGGGAAAAATTTCTTCGGTCCTTCCGTCAGTCCAGGCCGCTGCAGGCAGTGCGATGATGAAAGGAAACTTTTCTTTCTCCGCGTCGCCCTTTCCCCCCGTGGGTCTGCCACCCTTTTTAGCTATCCTTTTTGAGGTTAGTGGTACGCATTTGGTAAGGGCGGCACATATGAGAGGACCGTAGCGCAGACATATACCCTGGTCTCTCTCTGAAGGATCCAAGCCCGATTCGGAAACTTCCCTTCTCCAGGTAATTTTCTTTGTTACTCAGCGCACATCCAAATGGTTTCCTCATGACCCTCTCAAGTAATGACCGAACTCTTCCCCCCCCCGGTTAGTCGTCTTCCTATATCACTCTTCCCACTCCGCTTCCGTGCTTAGATTCGTAGGTCCTGCCGAGGAAATTTTCGTACGCAGACTTCACCTCACTCTCGTGCCGGCACTTTTGTCTGTTTCTTTCTCCATTCTACCGGTGTTCAAGTAGCTTTTAAGGCGCGGGTCCTAAGCCTTTCCAAATCGTTCCTTTGTGATCGAACAGTGAAGCCCTTGCCCTCGTTTCCAGCTTTTCCCCTAAAGTACAACTACTCCTTTCTCTTCTAACTGACGCTTTACGGGCTTTCTGGCTTGTGAGGCGGCAGGTCACCAGCGAGAAGGTGAGCTCTCCCCATCCCTTTTCCTCAAGCGTGAAATTCCTTTTCTTATTCTACTCCCACGCCCTCGTACATAGCGGCTCTCCGGCTGTGAAAATGTACGGCAGTTCCCCCCCCCTCTTCGTCACCCCCCCCCCAGGAAGAACCCTACCTTTCCCCCACGGGTATCCATTCTTGCTGATGCCCGTCGGATCCACTTAGAAAATCGACCCAAACGTCCTTCCCAATTTTCCTTCACGACCAATATTTTACTTTCTGCCTGATGTGTTCCTAATGGCCCTGTTACCAAAGTTATGGTCGCCTCCGTTGTCCCTTTGTTGTGTTTTGAACCTCCTATATCGGTGGACTTCCTCGGTCTCGCAATCCTTTCGCGCGATTCGTTTTGAAATAGGGAATTTCCCTAAAACCTCCCCCTCGAGGTCAATTCTTTTTTTACTCCCCCTAAGATGAGGCCCTAGGGTCCACCCTGAATAGTGGAGCAAAGACTTGCTCGAACAGGCCCCTTCGACTCTCTTATCAGGCTTTCCCCTCCTCCGTAGTTAATTCGACGCGCCTTTATTGGGTGTAGCTGTGCCCGGTTTGTCTGGATTCTCACGTCCGAACCGATCTCGACGTCTCTTTCCTTTTGAAAGTTCCTTTACCAGCCATCGTATCGCAGGCCGGCGGTGATAAGGATTATTCGTGTATTAGTTCAACTCTTCCTCCTGACTACATTTTCCCCCCTCCCCGTCGGCTCTCTTTTCTTTCATTTTGATCTTTTCCCCCCTTGGTTGCTCTACGATAAGACCAGCTCTCCTACCAGACTTCAGTTTTCAGCACAGTGATTTCCCCTAACATATCTTTTTCTTCCCCTCGATAGCCCGATTGACATGTCCTTACAGATTCCCTGCATAACCGCTACTAGAAAATATAGGATCGAAGTTCACCTACTATCCAAAGAGGGAACCTTGACCCCTTCAACTGGTACAAGTCTTCCAGGCCGCAAAATAAGTTACTTTGTCGAAAATACGCTCCCGGGCTTTTTCGATAATGCGTGCGCCAAGCTGGAAGGGGAGCCCTGCTGCGGGTCTTTGACTCCCCACGCCTTTCTGTGTTCCAAAAGGGCCCTCACTACTGACCGTTTTTCCAGAGGGACCACCAGCTTAGTCACCCCGACTTGAGAGCAAGCCATCCATTTCTATGGCAAGAACGGACATGATCTGCCCCCAACCCCCTAGCAGGTCGGAAGCGCGAAACCCATAGCACCCCCAGGAGTGACCATCCCTTTCAATTTATGAGTCTGGAGAACTCCTGTAGCCCTCAAAAGCTCTTTTGGTTAGTCCCGCACCGTGTTTTCCCTCTTTAATCTTTGCCTTTCCCTTGAGCCGTCCCCCCGTCCCCGACCAGATCCACCTCTAAGGTAGAATTCCGGTCCCACTTTTAGGTAAGTTTCCTTGACCTTGGCCCCGAGTAATGGGCTGGGGTTAAAAACCTGATCGCACCTTAACCCCCCCAATTTTTTTTTGGACGACTTTCCACCGGGTACCGAGTCCTTTAAAGAGATGTCTGTTCTTCAGAAGTTTTCAAGAATATCCCGATAGAGAGACCTTTTCCCGGATCTTTGGGTCCCCTCACCCCCCCAAAGCGGCCTTTTAGAAGGATCTCATGAAAGCGATTTTATTATGGACCGAGACTTCTTCTTTTTCCGGCCGTTGAAAGTATATGCGATAAAGAAAACAAGTACGCGAGCCCCCCGTCCCCGATGATGTTAGTAATCTCTCCCACCCCCCCCCCATACGCAACTCACAAGACACATAGCCAAAACAAACTTCCCCCAGGCACAATCTGCCGTGACCCAAGCTACCCTCCCTCTTCACCCCGATGGTAGCAGGGCCCGGCCTTGTACCTTCCCCTGTCTCCGCTGCTTGCATCCCTGACACTGCCTCCCCTTACAAGGAGTTAATAGTGATACCCTACTCTCGACTACGTTACTCCAAGGCCTGGTCTCTTCCTGCTATATTTCTTCCTGAATGAGACCATAAACCAGATGCGGATTCTGTCCCTTATGACCCATTATGTCCCCTTTTGTGATCTCTCCTCACTAATAGAGTTAGGTAGAGATTCTAATTCACTGATCTCCGTTCAGGAAGTCCCTATAGTGAAAAGCAAACACTATTTTTCGACCAGAAGATAGTCCCCTGGACTTCCAGCTCTATCTTCGAAGACTCTTCCTCACACTATTTTGTATCCGTATGAGAGTATCTCTGTTACCCCCCAACCCTTCCCAGGTACTCTCCTTGCCCCTTGACCTTACGCCTCCTTCATCAAGCCGTCGCTCTGACGAGGAAACCTTCCCTCCCGCTGCTCGTGACCCCTCAGTTGACCATAGTTCTTGGTGGTTGACACCCCGTCGGATTCGTAGGTTGCCGTCTCCTCCTGGCTTGTCGATCTTCCCCTTTCCTTTGACCGAAGCCATTCTTCTTTGAGCCAGGATCCCCCGTTTGTCGTGTTACGAGTGAAAGGACGTTCTTTAATACCCTCCTAGGCCCACCTTCCCTTCTTATCAGCTTTTTCGAGTTGCTAGCTAGTCCTACGCGAAATTTTCTCTTGATAGGAAGTAGTCCATCGACCGCTCCTCATTAGACGTGCCCCCCCCCCTAACTAAGGCGTCCTCACTTGCGTTGGTGATGGTTGAAACGACCCAGTCCGCGATCTTTTCGTCTTTCCCTCTGATATACTGCTTCCCCCGGGATCCCATGGACCGTTTTTTTTTTAATGATCGCATTCTTGTACGTTCCCTAGTTTGCACATGAGTGAGAGTGGTGCGTTTTGGATCTCTGCTGAGTTAATGCTCCTTCTTTTTCTTCTTTTTTTTATCGATGTAACCTTCCCCTTTTCAACTCCTTTTCAGCGGGTCTCTCGTAGGGTTAGGAAAGGAGAGGTCCTCCACTTCGCGTCTTGTAACCTATACTCCAGGCAACTGTCCTTATTTCACCTCTCTTCTTCCCCATCTTGTCCCCGAAAACCATCCCTAGTTAGTAAAGGCCAAGGAAGAGAGAAGTGAAGTCACCTATGAAGTTTTTTTACCACTTTTATCAGCCCGGCGTACTCAACCCATTACTACCTGAGACCGTGGATCGTCTCTGCCACTGGGACGAACTACCTTTACGTAGGGGGTAAGTTTGAGACTCTTCGTCTTGAGGCCCCCACACCCGTCGTCTCCTGATTTGCTACTTGAAATTTGCAGGATGTGTTTGCCCCCCTTATCGTGTCTACTCGTAAGACTGGCGTATGGTGTCGTTTTCCGAATTTTCTGAAAGTCAGCTCTTTTCAGATCGGAGTCTGTCTAGCTGACGCCCGCAGAAGCCCTCCCTTTATTTGGGTTTCCAGTCTTTCATCTTTTTCTTGCCTTGTGCAGATCTCCCCCTCCAATCTTTTTCTATAGGATGCCAAAGTAAACGATTTAGTATACTTTCTTCAACGAGAATGTCCCTTCTCTTCCCCTTCCTGTCCTTTCCGAGAAAGTTTTAGGCTCCCTTAGTTTCATTCTTTTCTTGACTCCCTTACAGGCTTTCCCGCACCCTCTTCTTGTTCGAAAAAGAGCCTCTTCTTCCAGTACAGCAGCGTACTTCTTTCTGAATAATATCAGTGTTCTTGTCTGATATTATCCAGCCTTTTGGATATTTTCCTTCTGTCTTTCATCCTCTTCGTTGTCCGTGTCATACCGGAAATTCAAGTACAACGGCGTCCGTCCGCGCTTAATATTCCTTGTCAGTCCCCGACTTCTCGTTTTATAAAATTCACGGACTGTACTTGACCCCCTTCGAGGCCAAGAACATATAGGTCTTACGTCTCACAAGTAACAGATTAAAGTAGCTTCCCCCACCTTTTTCAATCTCCTTTAAGGGTTTCTTCTTCTACTTCTCCCAGTACTTCAAGACTGACCCGAAGAGAGTATTGTCCCCCCTATTAGACAGGGCCTCCCAGTCCCCCAAACTTCTTTTTTGACTCCCTCCCATAGAATTGTTAAAACCCCTTCCGACCCCGGTAAGTACTGGCCCCCTTCACTACCTGGGGGTTATCCTGACCATCCCTCAATAACTTGAAAAAGACGACTTTTAGTAAGGAAAGGGTGGCCCCCATCCCTCAGACCACCGAGATAGGACCTATTCTTTATGTTTAGTTCAGGCCTCCCCGCACCAGTTCCCCCTCCGGAACTTCGGTGACGTTCCGCCTAGATGCCTTTGAAAACTCCGACCGATTTTCCTAGATTCTATGAGTGAAGAGATTCCTTCCTCCTATATCCTTCAACTAACCTTCTTCTCTTCCCGTATGTATCGCTAGGAAAAGACCCCCCGACAACCGTGTCCTTTGTCCGGAAGAGGCCCTTCTCAACTTTCCCCAGGAAGAATCTACTCGTTAATGACTTCTCCCAACAAATGCCCCCCCGAAGATAAAGTTCCATTCCATTCACAGTATTCTTCATTCCTTTAGCGCTCCCACCACGGAGATTTGCCGCTACAAGGGGGCCCCCAGATAGGATCTCCTTCACGTAAAGAAGATTTAGTAGGCTTCCCCGGATAAATCCCCCGATCTTCTTTGATTCTTGTCGATTCGCCCCCCCCCTCCCCCTTCCCCTCTGACTGTTTTTTTGCGTCTCTCCCGCCCTTTCGCGGCCTACCTCACGCAACTTACCCCTCTCTTTCTCCTTGCTTTGCCTGTTGTCTTTGCCAGGCCCCCCAAGTTCCCTTTCCCTGCTTCCTCACGGACACCTCTGGGCCGTTGTCGCCCTCCACTCTGTCCGTGAGTCTCCGGTAGCCACCCAAATTTATTACTGTCCACCATAGACCCAGGGGTTGTCACCCCACCACTCATTCTGTTTTCCGCGCCATAGTTCTTTGACCGAATTGCGCTGGTAAAGATCTACCTTCTTCGGACCATTCTCTAAGCCCTTTTGAATTTAGACTTAAGGGACTGGTTTGTTTAGTAGAATATCTTACAAACCTAGTTTTCCCATCCCCCTTTTCTTCCGGTCCGATCCCTCCACTAGACTCCTCGGGTATCACTTTTCTCAGGGTTGGGACCTAAGAGTATGGAACTTTCGGCTCCCCTATATAGTTTCCCCCCTCCCTCTTTATCACCATCCGGATCTCTGACCTTCAACCAGCACAAGGTTCACCCGGGGATACCCCCATCAGAACTAGGGATGGCCTAATTTCCCCCCAAGACATAACCTTTTCTCCTCCCTACGGGTCTGTTATCGTCGATCACTTGAACCTTCTTTCTTCCTTTTTTCTCTTTTTGGACTGGTGTTCTTCTTCGTGCCATTTGACTTTTTTTTCCTCACGCCCCCGGACCCTATCTCTTCTTGCCAGACCGTTCGGTGGAGACTCTTCTGCATTGTGTTGAACGCTCTTCTAAAGTCTCTTCATACCTCTTCCATGTGTGCTCTTATCTGCAACGCGCAGACCCTACTTTAGCTCACCTCTCTTCCCCCCCCAGTACCCGACCATCCTACTTCTATATAATGCGCCCAGGAGGATGGTGCTTAGGTCAGGAAGATATTTCACAGCGAGAAGTTTTCTCTCTCCGTTATTTACTTTTAGTGAATTTAACCTACTCGTCCGGGAATGCTATGAGACCTGGTAGCGGAGCTCTTTGCTCCGAAGCCGTATCATTCAGCTGGGCAAACTCCCTTCCTCAACCCTAACCTCTTATAATTCCTTCCCCCATAAACAGGAGAAACTGTACCTTCGCTACGTAGCCCGCTTGAATTTTTTATTCATGAGGAAGATACCTCCTTTTCCCCCTTGAAACGACCATGACGTTCCCACCCTCTGGTTTGTAAGACAGTCACGTGATCAAGGTCCCCGGTAGCTCAGAGCAAAGGCCTTTCACACTCTTTTTGTGTAGGTCTACTCTCGGTTCTCCCGATGTTGTCGGCCCGTCCAAGACGATGATGTGAGGGCAGCAGAGAGAGGCGAGAGCAGGTTCGATTCCTTAGGTTTGAAATCCCCCGATGTCCACTCTCAACACCAGAGAGGTATTGAGCTACCACGGTCAAATCCTCTCTTGGCTGAACCTCCAAAAGCCACACGAGTGGAGGACCCCACCACCCCACACCCGGGGGCCGAAAACCGAACCTAGTGTCCCGCCCTCGGTCCCCCCCAGACACCCCCCCCATCTCCCACCCTCCCCAAGCTTTCGACGCGCGACGCGCCCAAGAAAGACAGACCCGGTCGGGGAAGACGCATGGGACACTTTGTTCCCCTCTCCTTTGTCCTGCTACACCCAGCTCTCTCGTACCAAGGTCCCCTCAACTTAAGGCCTCTTCAGCCCAAACTTAGCCCCGGATCCCCCTTAGATATGGTTTTATGATTTCATATTCTCGGCTCCGAGGAACCAGAGTGTACACAGATTCTTTATTCCCTTGATAAGCGTTTCAACGGCCTTTCCCTTGTGGCCACTCTCCTATATTTCTCACAAGTTGTTCCCTCTGTTCTAAGAGTATCTTCCCCTAGAGCCACCCCGGAGACCCCCGTTTAAGTCCGGCGTGCCCGAGCTAGCCACCCCAGGCCGCAGTGTCCATTAAAATGAATCGCCTTGATAGTCCCGGCTGCATTTTCGCGCGACCGCTATCCCTCGTCCTTCTCAAGATCGCCCGGTAGGCCCAGCCCCGCTCACTCCGCTTTTTGGAGGCAAGTTCATTCCTAGAACGCATCTTTTCCACACCATACACTTTGAAAATCAAGGGCCCGGCAGAACCTGTAATGCTCCCTTCAGGATAGACCGGGACGCGTTAGTCTACCCCCCCTGCCTTCCCACTTTCATTGTTTTATCCCCGTATGTTCCCAGAATGCTGTGGATGTCAACCATATTACCTCTGGTTCCTCGTAAGACTCCTACAGGCAGCGTCCTCTGAGGACCATCGCGAAGCTCACTCCCGTTACCGACTACTGCCTCGTACATCAGTCATCACCCCTTCCGGCGTGAAATGGACGACCACCCCCCCCCGGCCCTCGGAGTGACGTATCAAGGGACCGTTCTGAAATAAACTCCATAACGTCAAACACTCCTTTCAGTTCGACCTACCCCTCGGGAGTAAGGTAACCCGTGGTCCCCAGTTACCTGCACCCCTGTTCCCAAGATCCGCACTACCGTGGGATGTCAGGGTAGTCTTCCGTTTATTGACGCCGGGCGGTTCTGTTCTTGCCCCAAGGCCTACACAAGACGGTCTCTATCCTGACCCCCGATAGGTAGGTCGCTTGTCCTCCCGTTCCTGTAACGACGGTGGAAGCCCTATTCCGACCTCTCCCTGTTGACCTTATCTGCTCAGCACCCCGACGGGTCCCGTCTATCGAAGCGTGTTACTCTGGTGGCCGAGAACCTCACCTACGGTCTGCGGGCAATATGAGCCCCGTCCCACAGCCGCCCTTCCGGCCCGTAGTTCCGGCCCCCCGCCTCGGACGTCAACATTCATCGGGACGACTGCACCGAACTTCCCTCCCTACCGTCCTCTGTTCAGAAAGAGCTCTCTCCCAGCAGAACTACACCAGAAACTTACGACCCGATCTTCTTAACTCCCTGATCGCTGAGACCGAAAGTAAGGTGGATATCGGGAGGGGTCCCATGCCCCCCTCCGATTTCTTTTTGTCTTCTCCACGAGAAAGGTGGCTTTTGGACACCTTAACCCCGTGGGTGACGTCGCTGGCCTTCTCCTCTCCTCCCTGGACGACGGCAGCTTTATCTGCCCCCGAACATGGGTTTGCGTAAGCGCCTTCTGCCCAGAGCCTTGCCGCCTAAAATGGTCTAACCCGCTGGGACTTCTTCCATCCTCCGGCGCCACACGGCGAAGTCGACCCCCCCTATTCGGTTCGGTGAAGGAAGCCCTTAGCTAGGGACACGAATTCAATTCGAAAGGACAATGATCTTCTGCGCGGCCACGCGCCCCGGTGGTGCCAAAGGGCCCTTCGGTACGAATTCGTTTTTCCTTAAGCAATGGCTTCATCTCCCCGGAAGACCGCCCGTTCGGCGCACCTGGGTCTTTTGCTACCGACGTGCCCTTGCCTTTTTCGGGACGCCCGCCGCACCGAAGAAGCGGATCACCCCCCTAGGTAGTTCTTTTCGCGAAGACCCCCTCCGTCTCTAGAAGTCGGCCAGCTAAGATAATACGTCTTTGCTCGCGACCGGCCTTCCGCCACGTCGCGGGTGATTTTCCCACTTTTCAAAAGAGTCTCTGTTTTCCCCTACGTCAGATGACAGTCCCCCCAGTCTCTCCCCGTCCGGTTGCTCACGTTGCCCTTACGATCCCTCCTTCTCTAAGACTTTAGATTTCAAGGGACTTGAGTTTTTTTGTGTGGGATCTACTTACTTTTATTGCCGGGGTTCTGTGATTGGAGCTTAGGGACAACCCCAGGTCTTTCTCCGTTCTTTTGTCCCGACGTGTCCCCCCCCCCCGACATGTCCGGCGGAGCAGGGGCTCACCATGGCTTGGTTCCCCGAGACCCTGCTCCCTTCCCTTAACCTACCTTCTCCTAGTTATACCCCGTCTCCCGTTCCCACTAGTAGGACGCCCGTGCAATTACTGAAAGAGGACGACGACGCCCCCTCCCTTCAATAGTCCCCCCCCTGTATTCTCCGGCCCCCTGAACTCAATGAATTAGAAGAGCGCTGTGCCTTATTGCCAAAAAGTCTTATCGACACTGTACTTCTTTTCCTGATGGACGATCTCTCCTTATCCCCCCACCCCTTTATTGTGTTTTCCTTCGAGACCTTCGCTTGCCAAGAAGAGAGGTCTGTTCCTGTTTATCGTCTCCTGTCCCTTCTCCTGGATAGAAACTATCTCTTCCTAGTCACCAGGAGTGGCCCTGCGACTGAAAGAAAGACGACATGCAGAGGTAGTTGGGTTCCTGGATCGTGATACCTGTGACATGACTCTTCAACTCTTTTAGTTTTCTCTCCGTTCTGTTTTCACTCCCCTTTTCTCTTTTTCGACGTTCCCCCCCTTTCCCTTTCCTGCCGTAATCGGCGGCGACGTCGAGCGTCGTTCGCCGGTATGTCCAACGTGACCTTTTCAGCAAAAAAGCCGATCCCCGTCCTCCCCGGCGT
>Ga0179591_1370303_pt1 | contig 20721 bp, 16 predicted proteins | sample CZOMad2_1_08_16f_FD_182891 | JGI IMG/M metagenome (GOLD analysis project Ga0179591, IMG submission 182891) | Vadose zone soil fungal communities from Angelo Coast Range Reserve, California, USA - CZOMad2_1_08_16fungal (PacBio error correction) | ecosystem: Environmental > Terrestrial > Soil >... | reverse complement strand
TTTCCCCGTCGGGCTTCTTCCCCCCCCCCTTTTTGATAACTCCCTTGACTTTGGAGCTATTCGACCCCTCTGGCGCCTTCCATTGCTTGTTTTTTTAGTCCCTGGGGTTAACGGCGCTGGGGTGCGGGGAGCAGTTTCCCTTTGACTTCGTGCTTTTTGGAGTGAGCCCCGGCATCTCCTCTAACGATGTGGTTCTTTGCATTTGCAAGGCGGACAGTCCTTGTAAGCCCCTGTTTATAGGTTCATTTCTCTTTCGGCTCGTTCTTTTTTTCCTGCTGACCAAATGTTTTTTTTCATGAGTTTTATTGGTCTCCTCTCTCTCCACGCGAACTTGACATCAAAAACCTACCAGTGTTCGGTTGCCCTTTCTGCAGAGCCACCAGTTAATTATTCCCCCGGTCTCGAATTTGTTAGATCTTCCCTTTCTTTCGTTGAGCTTCCCGGCTTAAGATCTCTTTGTGGCGTTTTCCTTGTGTTAAAGGCTTTGCCGCCTGATATTTGTTCCCCCTATCGTCATGTTGCGTGCCCACTGTAGCCTTTCCCTTCTTTTACGGTTGTTTTAGACGTTGAATAAACCAATTTTCAGTACCCATAGGTACTCAGTCAGTTTCACCTCTTTAAGACTTCCAATCCTCAGTCAAAGTGTCAGCAATTTTTCACTTTGTCTTCACTCGTCCCCCTTCTTACAGGGATTCTCTTGCGCTCGCAACGACGCCTCGACCTTCCCTTTCGAGGCTGATCGACCTTCTATACTCTCGCAGATGCACCCGATCCGGCATTTGGTCCGCCAAGGCGTCCCCCTCCCCCGTGACGATCGGCCACAATGAGGATTCAGCATGAGGCACGCGTCCCGCCCAATTAGAAGTTATCACCCCGCGCCACGTTGAGATCTCCGAATTTAGGGGGCCGCTTCGATTTTTTGCGCGCTTCCACCGTCGAGCATCTTGGATCGCACCACACCCCTTCTGTCGCGACAGTTTGGTTTCTTGGGCGTGCGCTGGAAGCGTTCGCCCTCCTCCGAGGAAAACAGGTTTCTTAAGATTTATACGTGTTTACAACCTGCTCCCTTCCTGGAACAGCGGTGCACGTACCGGGTGGCCGTCGAGTCCCATCATGGAGGGCCTCCACTTTTCTCATATTTCATTTGGCCTCTTTTTTCAGTCCTTTTTCAGTCTTTTCTTTCACTGGTCCCTCTTTTTTTTTCAGGGAACCGATTCCATTCCGGTCACAAAAGGCGACGGGATGACGGGCCCCCTTCCTGCGCTCTCTTAATCACTTTTTTTTGAGTCTTTCTTCCATGTTGCAGCCTTCATTAACTTTTCCTTTTATGTATGGTTTCCTTTTCTCCTCCTCATTAGCTAACTACCTCTTTGACGATCATATCAACGCCTTCTCCCAAACCCTTCAAATTTCCAAAAATGTGGTCCTCTTTGCGTTTCTGATAAATTCCCGATGCCCTTTTCCGTACTTTGCCCTTTTTTCTCTCTTGCCTGTTACACGGAGATGATCGTGTCGACCGCCGTGTTTCTTCTCTTCCCCGGCCAGACGTATAGAGAAGTCACCAGATGAGCTGATTGTTGGGGTGCGCCCCCTCTCTCGTTGTGTTCGTTGCGGCGCGGGCTCGAGGAGCCTTACCCCCCCCCTTCAAAGATGGTGTTAAAAGCGACCGGGACGGTGTTCGGCGCTTGTCCCTGAAGCCGCCTTTTTCGACGACGCGGGCCATTTTTTTTCCTAAATCTTTTGCGGGTGACGTCAATGCATCAGCGCATGTTTCTCGCGTTTCTCGGTTTCTTAAGAATTCGTTTGTTTTTCGAGTCGGTCGTGGACTTGATGCGACTTTTACAGAATTGCTTCGCTCCTTTCGGTCTGTTCCCAAGGGACAGGCGGTGTTCTCCATTGAATGTCTCCAAAGGTGGTCTTGGAACTTTTTTGCGGACCTTTTCCTGTACTAGGGTTTTCCGACGTTTTGCTCCCCCCCCCCTCCTGCAGATTTTCATTATGATAATGCTGCACGGCCAGTACAACCTGACGTCTTGAGGGCACCCCCTTGCATCAGATAAGAAATATTTTCCCCGGCCCGTCCTGATGTAACGGTCGACATGACTCCACATGGACATGACTCTGGAGCTGGATATAGACGATTGACAACATGCTTTTACGTTCCAAAACTTTCTCTGATCGCCAGTACCAGACCCACACTGGAGAGGGTTTCTGAGGCAGTTGAGTGGTGCTCTAGGGTCAATTTACATTTCTTTCAGCCCAAGACAGAGCTTTTTCTGTGGCCAACGATAACCGACAACCCCCGTGGCTGACAAGCTAATGCCCCTTCAGACCAATACTAAACCTCGGTATTTCCTCTTGCTCACTCCTTACGGATGAGCCAATCTCCGCGCCGGGTTTCCTGCCTAATGCAGGGGCGCTTCAAGGCATCGTCCCCGCCTCAAACAAGGCTCTGATCGACAGCGTCGTTTGAGTGAATTTTTTCCATCAAACATCTTTCATGTGGTTTCTACCGAATGAAATGGTTTTTTCGGCAAGGATGTATTTACCGACTCCAGCACCGACTTGATCTGGGCACCGCTCCTTTTGTCATCCCCTTTCTTGAAGCTGACCCGACCCCAAGAGAAGGACGCTGGTCTGTTCGGAGGGTGACGGCGGGTTTCTTTTTTCGATCAGATAAGCCTTTTTTTCTTTTTTCGTATTTTTTCGAGTACTGTTGCCTGTTCCCGACCAGCTAGTAGTCCGAGAACGTGCTGGTCCCCTCGTCCCTTGCACACGTCCGGAGAGCTTTCCTCTTTCCGAGCAATGATCTTTCGCTTGCGACCGAAGAGTAGAGCGTACACTCCCTCTCAGGTACTAGCGGTCTCGCTTTTCTTTGCACATTGTCCGCAACGTCGATAGAAGCCTTTCAAGGACATATTTCCCACTGCGTCCCTTGGTTGTCTTGATTCCTAGTCGAGAAGCCAGTCCCTTTCTTTTTTGAGATTTTTGGAAAATCTGCCCGGCTTGGCTCGCATCTTGGCGGAGCTGGACCAGAACCACCCCACCCCCCCCCCCCCCCCCCCCCCCCCCCCCCCCAAGTATCGTATTCCTAGGGAAGGATCCAGTCTCGCCCGTGAAAGTCTCCCATGCTTATCGTTTTCGATTTTTTAATTTTCCAAACTTTGTGAGAATTCGAAGGGGCGGCCGCCTCCGATTGATCTCTCCCCCACATTCGACCTTGAATGCCCAAACCCGAGGATAGTTACTTTCGGGATGCCCCCTGACCTCCCCCTTTTTTCAGTTTTTTGAATTCTGTGTGTGTTAACTCTCTCAGATTCCTTTTTGTGATCCAGCGAGACCGACAGGAGTCACAATGATTTTGTTTTTGTAAAGATTTTGCAGTTCCGGAAATTCACCCCGATTACGCCGCTCCTAATTCCACCCTTTCCCTCCGGAATGGAGATTAGATCTGAGGCGGTTCCTACTTATACCACAAGTTTTTGATTCCCTGTTTTTCTATCGCATGGGGCACTCTGGGGCGCTTTACTTCAGATCCAGCGGAACCTAAGTCTATTTTCCTTTTGTCGATTTCCCTTTCCCCAGCTGCTCGAGAGCCGTGCCAGGAGTACGCGCTATCTTCTGGGTGCGCCCCTCTCAGTCCGAGCTGCTGAGCGTTGGTGAGGACTTTTTCTCCGGCCCGGCCTATGACGTGTGGGGGTATCCAATGATGTGTTCCACTTTCATTGAAGACGTCTTTCTGTTCAGAAGTCCAATCGAGCTCGTCTGTCGAAATAATGTCTAGCCCATTTTTCCCTCCCCCTCGCCTCTTGCCCAAGTCCGGGGGACCGTGCACCTAACGGGCGGGACGGTTCCAACTCGTTATTAGAGCTTCGTGGCAAATAAGAGAAAAGGACTCTTTCCTCCCCCCGATGGCGGTTGGACGATTGTATCTTTGGCCGCCCCTCCGTGTTACACCTCTTCCTCCTTTTTCCTCCCTTTCGGATCCGGATTTGGCCGGCCCCAGCGTAACCCTTGTATGACGCGTTTATTCAGGTTTTCCCAATGAATTTCTTTTTTTTATGTTTGATTACATTTATTCCCTCTTTTTTGAGTGCGTCACCAGATTGACATCACAGGTACAAAGATGTGGACCTTGAATGTCAGAATCACCTCAGTCTTTGCGACCATGGTGCTTTTTTTTGATTGCCTGTGTTCCTCCCCTGCTTTTCGGGAGCCCCAGGGGAGCAGTTCGCCCGGCGGAATGCAAGTGTCTGGATTCGGCGTTTGGAGCACTCCCTAGAATTATCCAGATGTGTTGTTGCTTGGATGCTGCCGGCCCAGTTCTGTTGCCCACGGGGGGTTATCGTCCTGGCCACCTCTTCTTTCCTACGCTTCGGTGTTTGGACAAATAATAGTTTTTAATCCTCGCTAAGGTCTCCCAGATGCGAGACCCCGCTTTTACTGAATCGGAAAACCCACGGTGTTAGGGCTATCGTAGCTAGATCCTTCTCTGGGAGAGTGGGAGGCCCGGTCGTCATTCACCCCCATATTCCCCCTTCCCAGCTTCCTCAGTAGATTGGTCGGTCCCTCTGATTCCCTTTGGCGGTGGAAATGAGTTGACCCGAATTCTCTTTTTTCTCTTGTTGGTACCGCATGCCGTGCCCTTTGATAATCTTCGACTTCCTTTTCAGTTTTTTTTTTGGCGGAATTAACCAAGGAGGAAAAGTTCGCAGTCAGTCCCAATTCCGCCTTCCCCCCTCTCCTAGTCTTAGCCAGACTCTGGCAACCTTTAAGTCCTTCAGTTTTGACCACGGGATCGCGAATCCCCCCCTAGCCGCTTTTTTCGAAAGTCAGCATTTCTAACCCTATATAGGCGATCATCAATCCGTCGGCCTGGTTCCCAGCAACTTAGGGGAGTCCAGGCGCCCCCCATTTTTAGCATGACACGAGAACGCGCCGTTTTCCCCCGGTCTATGTCGCCCAGTTGAGATTGACTAAGCATATCCATTCTCCCGATGCTGCGGACACCGCTGAAGCTCTTCTCACCAAACGCAGATTGCTAGCGGTTCCTTTCGTGTATCTAGGCGGCGCTCGTAGAGCGCACCAGGGCGGTCGACACTTTTTCATTCCTTCCCTTTCTGCGCGCACGGTGAACCAGTCTGGTTCCCCAGTCACCATTGGTGCACACGCATTTTATACTTGATTATTTGTCATATTTTTTTTCTTTTCTCAGTGTTCTTACCTATCGCTCTCTAGTATTGGAGCCTTTGCTCCCCTTGAAACACATTTTCTAGTCCAACTTTTCGTCCGGGGTCATTGCAAACATAATCTCCCCCTCTCTAACTCCTCCTTTTTTCGATCGTCTTTCTTTTCCTTTTCCTTTAGAATTTTCGCACCTTTTTGGATCTAATCATTCTTTCCAGCTCTTTTTCCAATAATTAAGAGTTCCTGCTATAACTGATCGGAAAACCTTCCAACTTTCCTGTGAGATAGAATTGGGCGTTGTTTCCCCCCCCCTCTTTTGTGACGCACTGAACCTTTTGCCGTACGTGCATTAAGTTTTTTTTTACAAGTCAGTTGCTCGTGTCTCTCTGGTTCTGCGCGCCGCCTATACGTTTTCATCCAAAAGGCAGCGCGTGGGCTTCCCCCCCCAGCTCCTTTGGCATCGCCATCGGCGCGGCCGCGGGTTGCGGAGCTCCTCTTTACCCGCGAAGTTTTTAAGAACATGACTAGTTACGGCTATACCTTTTAATGGCTCCCTTTTTGGACGATTGCGTCGTGGCTTGCGGGCGCCACGCGTTTTTTGTTGCTTCCCTTCCTCGGTCATTGATGATCCCCCCGACGATTATTAGTCATTTGTCCCTTAGGAGGTCGGTTTTTTTCTCGTTTCGCGGTATTTGCTCCCTTTCCTTTCTGGCGGCTTGGTTCGCCCAGTTGGACGGCGGCTTTGCAACTCCTTTCCAGATATGTTTTCGAGGTGATTTCACATGATTTATCGGTTCGCTGAGAACCACTTGGACGCCTTGCGCCCTGCTTTTCGGCATTGCACCACCAGGACGATACCCCCCTTCCTGCTGTCCGCACGCCTGAAAACCGCCCCCTCCCCTTGCCCCTCGGTTCTGACTTACATTACAACAGACTGACAGGAGATTTTGCTTTGACAGACCATTGTTTTCTCCTTTCCTCACTCCGTCTATCTAGCCACGACCCGAACACTGGGTGATTTCTTTTTTTTGTCTTCATACGCTTCAGGTAAAAAGTGTCCCATTTTTTTCAGAGCCCAGAAACCAACGAATTGCGTCGCTCACTTTTTCTTTCCCATTTCACGCCCACAGTTTACTTACGTCTTGTAAAGTTCCCCCCCATCCCCAAGTAAATAAACATCGGTTAGTACCTGCTTCCCTAACTTAGCCAGACATTGCATTCCGCGCCGGGCTTCCTCTTTTTTTCTTCCGGTATTCCACCTTACCCCTCACTTTCCATGACGGCGCCCGCGGACGTCGTTAATTCGGGACATGCTCTTTTTTGATGTCCTTCCATGCAATTGTTCCTCCCCCCGTAATGATCCCACTGTAAGCCAGCCAACCTTTCTGGTCCCTCCAGCGATGCCTCTTGTATCCCCTCCGCTTTTAAAGAAGTCCCGTCCGTCCTTTGGGACTGGGTAGGAGGTTCCAGTTTTTCCCCCTCTTATATTTTATTTCACCTCCTGATTTGGTCGCTTTTCGTAGGCGAGCCTTTTTTGATCATGTCTTCAATAACTATTTCAAGTGTGTCTTCCTCCTTTTGACACGTCCCTTTACGTTGACCGCTCCTCCGCCCTTCTCCTTCGTATTGTTTCCTTCGATCTCGAGGGGCCAGGTCAACGCAGCACCACAGGTCCTCCCGGAGAGAAGTCTGTTCCCGGATCGCCCACTGTCGGAGCCGATTAGCGTTGCAAGCATAACTTTGCGCCGTCCCCCCTTGGTTGATCTCAATTTTTCTAGCGAACCCCCAGCCCTCGAGCGCGCTTTTTAGCAACAGCTATTTTTCACCCCACTTAGTTGACTCTCCTTCTTTCCCTCTTTGAAGCTTTTTCGAAGTCCCAAAGGTAGGCGTAGGTTCGGCCCCTTCCAGGGGCGCGCTTCTAAAAGGAAATCTTCACATTCGATACGACACAGCTCCCCTTCCCCATTGTGTGAGACTTCTTTTTCCTGGTTAGCATCATTCTTTATCCCCATTTCCGCCTTGGCGGTCCCTTCTTGCTTATCGGGCAGTCCTTTTTCAGGAATCGGTCCCCGGTAAACATCTGCGTGAATTTGCATTTGTAGTTCTGTAGTTTCCTCCCGTTTTTTGTTTCGATCCTAACAGGAACTTGCACGAACGCAGCTGTTCCTTGACTTCCCCATGCCGCCCCCTCTCGCGCTTTGGCCGATGGAGATTTTAGCCTCGAATCGTGATGCTTTTTCATTGCCTCTCGACTTCACACATTTTTGCGGACGGACTGGTCGATCGCATCCTTTCCGTTTTTGCCCAGTGCCTTCTAATTAGAACTCTCAGCACTACTCCCTCCTTGGAATGGCTTTTGTCATCCTCTGCAAAGCTATGCATTTTCCCTTTCCCCCCCTTTTGTCCCCCTTTGGCTAGGGGCTGATTCCGCTCCCCCTCAAGCCCCGAGTGTATGGGGCCGCATATGCCGGCTTCTCGACAGGTGGGCGTTTGTCAGCCTGCTTGAAAGTTTCGTCCTCTTCCTTTTTTTTTTGCTTTTTGCCCTGTCCATCGAGTCGTACAGTCGCACTCTCGTCCAGCGCGAGTCTTTTTGACAGCTCTTCGGTCCCCAGTCAAGTACTCAATGGAGGGCCTTTGTGCCTTTCCCCCTGTCTGGACACTCTCTCGACTCTCGGCCTGACGCGCGAAGGCGGTGGCGTTACTTTTAATTGACAACCCCGACAGACTCACCCGTCTCTCGGTCTTATTTCCTTGTCTCTAGTCGAACACTTGACAGTTTTTTAGTTTTTTTGATCGACCTCGTTTTTTTTTCCGGGTGGCACCATCATTTCGGCTCCCAAGCCTTCCTTCCCTGGTTGATAACCTACTTCATTCTGTCGAATTACGAATAGTTATTTCTTGATCCTTGCGTTTCTTCTTCCGGTTCTGCTGGTGCCCCTGAAGGATCAGTTTCTTTTGCGAAGACATTTTGGAATACGGGGGTGGCGGGGCCCGACCTTTTTTAGTTGCGTTTTGTTTGACTTTCGTTTGTCAACCGTGTGCTTTTCTCCTTTTTACCAGAATCTCTCCTTTCTCGCTTGGTGACTTTTCGGGGGCTTCCATGGTCCTTTTTTTTGAGAAGATTTTTTTCCGTTCTTAGCCGAACACCCCAGTGTTCGGTCATCGTACTGGAGCTCTTTTTTTTTTCGAGATGTTGTAGGTCTTTCCCTCCCCTTTCTTCCCTCGTGACTGACCCCCTTTGCAGTCGTCCCCATGTGAGTCAGTGTTTCTTATCTTTCTTTGTTCTTTTTTCAATGCTTTCGCTGATAACCCCTCATCCTTCTTTTGTGTTTTTATCGGCCTTTAGCATATGTCGAGATCGCTTTGTCTCAGCGTTTAATAACATGCTCCCCTAACCGCAGTCAGTTCCATCTTCAGCTTCCCCCTAGGCAATCCTTTACCTTTTTTTTTCATCCCGCCGACCATTGGGCTCGCGAAAAATCGACTACCCTTTGGCAATTGATTCGACATGCTCTTCCCGGACGCCTCCCTTCCTACGAAGGCTTCTACTCCTGAACCAACACAATGACCGATGCCGGCATTTGCCTTTTCCTCCCGTCTTTTGCTTCTCAAGGCTTCTGCCCCCCTAAACGGCTTCAGTTCACACGCGCGAAGATTTAACGTTTTCAGCCCACTTTGCGATTGATATCTCCCTCAGCTGCTTCGATGCGCGCTCCTCGAGCTATTTTGGATCTTCCCCCCCCCAACCCTAGGGTCTTTTTTGCGGAGTGTTCGCCGCCCAGGGCGTCGAAACGTCATCTCGTGTAAACAGGGCTTTCCCCCCTTCTGGTTCCCTTTTAGGCCATGTGCACTACAATTTTCGATTCATTGACAATTTTCAGTTCCAGTTTGAGTGTTCTTCCTCTCCCTTCTATGGTCTGCTGATTCAAAGGGCCACAGATTCCCTCCGTCCAAATTTGATGTCGCCTTTTCCCCTTTTTCACATGTCATAGCCCTCTCCTTCTTTTGTTTTTTGCTCTATGCATTCCGTCGCATCCTTCCTTTTGGGATGAATGGGTGCCATCTTTTCTGCTCCACTTCGGAGAGCGCTCCTTCTCAAAAGGACTGCTCCCCCTACAAATATTGGCATCAGTGTGTTTCCCACTTTCGTTTGGCACCCCCTTAGGGACGGCGACGTCTTCCGCAGTGCTTGTTTCCGCTATGCCCTGTTGTATTTTTCGATTGAGAGTGTACTCGATGTGACTTGCCCCCTTTTCTTCCTTACGGCCGGCAACCGCTTGCGCTGCAGGGGCTCAAAGATTCTTTTTCGCGAGAATCTTCCTACTTTTTTCCGTTTGGAGATCGGGCTGTTTCCAGACTGGGTGAAGAACATTTTTTTTGCGAGTGCTAATGCTTTGACCGATTGTTTTCCTCTTGCTTCGTATGGCGGTTCAAGCTTGCTGGTGACCGTCAATGAATTGATTGCTGCTTTTTCCCCCTCGAAGATTATGGCGTTGCCTTGGTCGCCTCTTACTTTCATGATGAGCCAAGTTTCCTTTTCCTCTACTTTCGCCCAATGGACCAGGTTTTGCTTCCCCCATTGACTGCTTCCTGAGCCCCCTTTGCCCTTTCCTAAGATTGGAACCTGACTTTGGACCTCTGAGCTTATCTTTTAAAAAGTCCCCTCTCCTCTTTCCTGCCAAGGACATGGGACCACCATCGATGAGGCAAAGCTTATCAGCTTGACGCCAACCCTTCAAAGCCCTCAGGAATTACCCCTCTTCTGTCTCACTGGACCAACTTGTATTCTCTTTCTTTCGTACGTCTTTTTCCTCAATTGACGGCCCGGGCCTCCCCCTTCTCCGAGTGCGACAGTACGATTACGAACACTGGGGATTTTTCTCAGTTTTCCGATCGCCCCCCCACTCTCTCTTCTTCCCGAAAGAAACGAACGTACGTCCGATTTCTTTCCCAACTTCCCGCCACTTTTCCCGCCGGACTGTCCGGCCAAGCCAAACTGCCTCGTCGTTTCCCCTTCGTTTTACCCCCGGATGCGACTTGTCATTCCGTCGGCGGAAACTGCCTCCTTCTTTTTCCTCCCCCCCCTTCGCCCTTCATCAATGACTTATCGGCGCCGCGCCGTTTCCCCGGAGACCTCTGCTCCAATTTCATCTGCGTAGCCTTTTACTTCCGCCCGAAAATGTTTTTTACACGTCCCATCTGCAACGACGCTGGGTCAATTCTTCCCCTTCTCTCCCTTGCTGCATCGGGCGTACCTGCTTGAGTCTGTCGTGGTCAAGGCCTGTTTGGAGATAAGTATTCTCCTTGACCCTCGTCCCCGCGAGAGATGTTTTAGTTTGCGTTACTCCGCTCGTGAAAAATCACGTTTTCCCCCCCTATCACTGAACATTTCCGGAGAGAAGCTCCTCGCGCGGCAAATCATGTTTTTTTAGTTCCAGATTCCTGTGGACATTTTCCCCGCCACCTCCCAGGTACTCTGCGGCTCGCACGTCCTTTATCCTTCGGACCCCCATGTCGCTTTTTCGGACTTTTTTCGGTCTTTTTTTTCCCTTTTCCCTTGCCTCCCCGCTCCTGTGTCTCCTCGTCGGGACAAGCGTGCGAGATTTTTCCGCCACAACTTTCCTTTGAGGCTCTGCTCGCTCCATTTTTTTGCTGTCCCGTTTTAGTGTCCTTCTTCGTAGTTTCTTCTCTAAGGTTTTTTTTCCTGGACAGGAGCCCATGCGTACCCTCGACCGTCGTCCCCCTTGCAAAAACTTGGGGAGCCGCGCCCCCCCCGCCTCCCTTCTTATACTGTCTCCCTTTGGAACGGCCCAAGCTTTTCTTTGGCATTTTTAACATGTAACATGTCATGGGCTTCGTGAGGATCCTCTTCTTTTCTACGTTTTTTTTTTTCTCGCTAACACCGCATGAATTCCATGAACGAAGATGTTATTGATTAGCTCTTGAACTTAGTTTCTCTTTTTTTCTCCCCTCTTTTTTTTCCAAGAAGGCGGAATGGATCTTTATACCGATTTTTTTTCCGGCACCTTTTCCCACGTTTTTTTCTGACTTCGGGTCAGACGCTTATCTAAGGGTTAAGGCATCCCTTCTCCCATCTCCCCTTTCCGCCCTCTACTCTTTGGACTTTCGAGCCTTCCGTACGGATGTGTTTCCCTTCGTGCACAACCTTTTATTGTGGCGACCCCTTTTTCCGCTTCTCTCACGAGGAGATCACTTCGCTTTCCTTAGCGTGACTTCTGTTTCCCTACTTTTCTGCGATAGCAGGTGGCGGCGAATATGTGGCACATCAGGCCCGCGATTCCCCTGGTCGGTTTCTTGCGTTCCACTGTACATCGAGCTTCATCGAACTACGTCCAGTGCGCCGCCTCTCCGAAGCGTGCACCGCTCTTCCTTGACTTTGTTAAGCTTGGGACGCTCCAGCACGTGATTCTGACGTTTAGTGGCCCCCCCTTTTTTCCCAGTCGACTATCGGTTCCTTGCGCGCGAATGGCGAATCTTGCTCGTGGCCGTACTTTTTACAGAATCACAGCTCGACCATCCCCTTTCTTAGCGTTCGACACACGCTTCAGCCGAGGCGGGGTGACCCAGACTCAGGTCTTTTTCTTTCTACCGGTGGCCTCTCTTTTTCGGCCCCCCCCGCCAGTAGGTGCTAACCTTCTTTTTTGGAGCAGATGTCCCCCCCTAATCCGCTGGCGCTTCCATGGCCTCATTGAGGCGTTTTCTGGACCTTTTTTGGAGCCCTGTGCTTTTCTGCAGTTTCTTGCGGACTTCTCCGGTTCGGAGTTTCGGCGATGACTAAAAGCGGGCCTGTTGCTTTTCTTTTCCTTCTTTGAATTTCAGCCAAGGTGTTTAGCGTTGGACCCTTAGTTCTTCGTTTTGAGTTCTTTCTGTCGTGAAACAATGTCCCGTCATCTGGTCCCGATTGCGAGCCCCCCCCTCCGCCTTGACCCACTTGTTCTTGTGAGATCTACCCACTGGCTCTTCTCGAGTTTTTTTTTTTTCTCCCATGTTTGTCACCTCGTACTGATATCCTCCCCCCCTTTTTGGTCCATGTGCGTCATTTCCCTCTTTCGTGTTATGCTTTTTTTCAAATTTTTGATCCTTTTGTTTTAATTTTCCTTTTTTACGCTTCCTTTTTGCCTCCCCCATCTTTCGCGCTTCTTGAACGCTCAGCGTCCAAAGGAGGACCATGCGCCATTCCGTTAATCATTTCAGACGGCCACCGAGTTACGAAGTCCCCTTTGCCGCCTAGCTCTGGTCCACTTGGCGAACAAGCCGCCCAGTCATCCTTTTTGTGGAACTTTGAGAGCATACCTTCCCCCTAGCCTCGGAAGTGAAGAAAAGGATCGAGATTTCTGAGGATGCTTCTTTAGGACCCCTCCCCCCTTCTTTTTCTCAAGTCCTGATGCACTTCCCAGGATTTCGCAATGAGGTCGCCTCCCTTCTTCAAAAGGTTCTGTGTTCCTCCCCACTCCCTCTATTGCGCGCCAAGCGGCACCTAGTCTTTCCGTCCCCAAACAGCTGCGGGTCTCCCCCTTCCGTTTGGCGGTTGCTCGCGCCCGGGCGGTACGATCATCTCCGTGTTATTGAGGTTTTTCCCCTTTTTTTTTAAAGTAACTTCAGTTTCACTTGGGGCAAAGCAATTTCTATTCTAAAACACGGCGCATATTATAGATAAGTGTTATGGCATCTCTCCTTTTTCAACCTGATTCTAATTGTCACACCAGATTATTCAGTCCAAAATTTTTTTTGAGGTTCCTCAATAGGCATATCCTGGGCTTTTTTTTTTCGCGGATTTCGTCGCATCCTTTTTGTTTTCTTCCTGTTTTCCGATCCTCTCTCCTCTCGGATCAAACACTGGACTTTCGGAATATATTCAAAGGAATCAATGTTTAGAAAATTTTCAAAAATTCTGTTGCACTTCAATAAGAGTAAGTGCCCGCTGTTCGACTCCTAATGAAATGTGTTCCGTTCTATAGTGTAGAAGCACCTGGTTGTTCCTCCTCTTTCTCGAGTCGCACCGCCGCCAGCTGAGAAGAAGTTGGGGGGTGCGATCCCTTCAGACTCTTTTTTTTCCAGAGGATCTTCGAGGAGCGGGCCTTTACAACTTTTGGTGTCACTATCACGGCAAGTTGATGTTAGTTTTTCCCTTCTTCCGACTTCTGTGGCCGATTTGCGTCGGGCCTGGGGCCGCCACGCCGTTGCTGGTGGATTTACACCCCCTTTGGAATTTCTTTGCTCCTTCTTATTCGCAGGCTTCTTGGTGCGTCGGAATCGTTTTTTTAGACTTTTGTTGGCTATTTTTTTTTTCCGTTGACTTTTTGCTGTACGCAACTTGACTGCGGCCGTCTGTCGCGTTTTCTTTTCTGGCGGGAATGTTGTACTCATTGGTTCCCGACGCTTTGGCCACGTAAGGATTTCAGAAATGATGAATCATTTGCTCTCCAGTTTGCGTCCCCCCTTCCTTTCCAAGATTTTGGTCCGCAAAGAAGAAACCGCACGAATTTTTCCCGTGCTGCCCCTGACTAACCCTTTTCCAAAGTTCTATCCCTACGAGGCTTGACCATTATTCCGCCCTTTCACTCTCCGACTGAGCGCCAGTACGATTCGTGGAGGTCTTTTAGATGTTTGCGTGCGGTCTTCTAGACCCCATATTCTCCTTCTCCCCGAAAAGAAACGAAGAGCTCCATCAAGGTTTCCGATAACCTTCCCGGTTTTTGACAAAACCTGGACTGTCCAGGCGCCCCCATCCGGGATAGTCATCGTCCTTTGCTCCAATCGTTTTTTGCCCCGGGATGCCCCTCCTCAGAAGCGTCTTAGAATAACAAGGAAGTGGTTAATCTCCTTCTTTCCTCTTTCCCCCCCCCTTCCCCCCCCTCTTCTCCCTTGAATTTTAATTCGGGAATTCCCAAATTCTGTTCTTCCAAAGACTCCCTGCGGGTGCAGAACGTTTCCTTGTTTTCCCCGGAAGCACCCCGACCCCGCTTTTTTCCCCCTAATTTTTGGCACGTGTTGCGCTGCGACAAAATACTTTTTTTTTCGACGCTGCTTCTGGAGGGTTCGAAAGGGCTAAGATCTTCCACCGCCGATCGAGCTCGTGTGCCGTCTCTCTTGGTCCGTCCTTTTTCCCTTATTGCGAATAAGGCAATCGTCCCTCCCTCTTTTCTCCCTGCAGAGCTGTCCCCTCTACCTACGACGCGTTGCATTCCTCTTTCGTTTGTCTCCCGAGGCCTCGTGACAGGGCAATTGCCCTCACCTTTCGTAATCGCGGGGCGGATGTGGCCCCCCCCCCCCTTCTATCCAGCCCCTTTTTTATATCCTGACAGTATTGCGGAGCCATAGCAAATGATCCTTGAACCCTCTTATGGGATTACTTGAAGTTCGAGCGCTATTCGCCAAAGCTTTGTATATGCGAGACTTTTTTTGGTCCGTTTCCTAGTCCTTCCGTCCCACCGACGTATGCTTGTTAGCCCTGATTGGCTCCTTCTGCGCGATTTTCATAAACCGGCCCGACCAGCTCGACCCCGCGACAGGCTTTTTCCACAAATGGTGACATCTTTCTCGTTGCTTTATAGATTATTTATCGATCCCCATTCACGTCCTGGAAGCGAGCCCCCCCGGCGGAGTTCGGGATGCTTCCAGGACTTTACGACAAACAACATAGCAGGGACTTTCGTTTGATCTCTCTCTTTCCATTTTTTTCTAGCGAGTTCCACACGACAGTTACACCCCCCCCGAGTTACCGATGTTAGCCTTCTTTGAAATGACCTTTATCTCTCTGTTTGGCGCTTCAAGAATGGTCGATCGATAAACCTATTCCTTTTTTCCTCCCCCTTTTTCCCTCTCCCACCCAACCTTTTTCCAGGACGGCTTGGCGACTCATTGGCTATCTTTTTGGATGAAGAGTTGCCCCCAGATCCAGGGAAAGACCCATACGTATTCTCTCTCCTTTTTCCTTTCCTCTCCTCTGATCGTTCTTTCTCTTCCGTGCATCTTTGGCGACAGTCTAGCAGTTGATGGTTCTCTTATAGAAAGAGTCTGGAACGCGCTTTTCCTCCCTCCATGGAGGACTTTTTTTCTTTTTTCAGTATATGCCGGGGTCTAATAGACATTTTTTATCCGAATGTTTTTCAATCCGTGAATCCCGCGAGTACGCGTTCCGTGCTTGCTTTTTTTCCCTGTCACCTCCTCTTTAGGAGTACCTGCCCTTCCGACGCCCTGCGCGAGGAGCTCGGAGCGGTGCTTCTTGCCGTATCATGTAGGGCCGTCGTCAGAACTTCGACTCTTTATTTTAAGCCGAGCCCGAGTCCCTGGCCGGACGAGCGCTCTTTCTGTGGCATTCTTTCTCGCCCTCCTTTTCCTTTTTTCAACAATAAATCAAGCGAGTCGCGAATTTCCTTTATGTCGCCCTCGTTCCCCCTTCCCCCCCCTCTGTGCGGTTTTACCCCACCTGTAGTGCTGTTTATACCCCCCCCGGTGTTTTTTTGCATCCTAATGTCGTTGCGGCCCGAATCACCCAGCATGTTGACTCCTCTATGTTTCATCGACCCCGTCTCAGGGCCTCTCTCATGGACTTTGAGGGTTTTGTCCTCCTTTTGTTTGCGCCCCCCCCCTTCTTTTCGTTTTCCTGTCTCTTGACCACGTGTCTGGCGGGTTGCGGACCTACCGGCGATCTTGACCTCCTATTGGTTTTTGATGGATGCGGTGCCAGTTACTGTTGTACAGCCACGGTGGGTTTTGGCCCCTTCTAAGGACCTTCTTTTTTTCTTTTTCGGGTTTACCAATTAAGGAGTTTTACCATTCGAGCCAACGCGTCATTCCTGAAAACCCAGTTATTTTTTCTCTACTGGCGTCTCTCCTTTCTATTGGGATTTCCCTGTCGTTTAGGTCTCATAGTACTTCCTCCACTACTGCCCTTCGTTACCTGCCAGAATTCCTTAGTGGTGTGCCCGGTTGCAATGCTGTCCAGCTGTCCTTTTTTGAGCTCTCGTTTGAAAGCCATGTGCAGCATGAGCATATGGCGCTTCCTTCTTAGGGATTTCTGAGTAGTTCATACCCCCTAGTTACAGGTCCAGTTTAGTTTCACTCCACTCTATTGCCCCTCCCTTTTTCCCCCCCTTCCTGCAGTCCTTTTCTGGCAGACAGCCCGCCCTCAGACTGACCCCCTTTTTAGATGAGCCTAATAGATTCCCTCCCTCTCGCCTTTTCAAAAACGCCCAACTCCGCGATCCTTTCCCCTCCCCCTCTTTTTTTCTGTCACAGCAACGCGTGTTAGTCATGCCAAGGCCCGGAAGAACTCTCCAATTGTGGGCTCAGAGGAACGCTACAGATATTTTTCCCCCCGGTCTCTTTCCCTCCCGTTGCTTCTTTCATCCGGACCGTGCGCGCGGCCACCGCGATCTTGGTTTAAACTGAAGCGCCGATTTTTCCCGGCTTGTGCTCTTTTCTTCGTTTCGACCAGGGCTTCAGATCATCTTATTGCCAGGCATGTCCGCAACAGATGCACTTTTTCCCTTTCCTAGAGGCAGGAGTACCATTTCTTGTACAGCCCCCATTTTTATATATCCCCACTCTTCCATTTCTTACGATCGTCTGTTGATAGGGACCGATTTTAAGTATGGAGAATCTTTTATTTCCCCCCTCTTCCCCTTCTTTTCCCCGGTTCGCCTTGTCCTGACTGAACATGTAAGATTCTTTTTCCCTCCGTTGTTGTTGATATGATGCACCTTTTATTCTCGGCATCCGGCGCACCTTTTTGATGGAAGCTGATGTTCCCCCTCTCCAGATATGATACTCCCTTCCGAGAGTCCTATCTTTCCTCTTTCCATGGTACATCTTAAAAAGGAATCATGTGTAGATTGTGCGGTCCATGATGGACTGGCTCACTCCTCACCTCTTGGCGCGCTTGCTGTTGTACCAGTTCTGATCGGTTTTCCTTCCTAATGGTTCAGAGAACTTCTCATCTCCCCCTTCCCTCCCGATAGTTTTTATTTTTTTGTGCCTCCCCAAAGAGCTCGTCCCGCGCATCCTTTTTTCAGGGCTTCTCTTGAGATACCTTAGGTGATTGCCATGGTCTTTGCGTGCATTACTCAGACCAGGTTCGTTGTAGGTCCTTTCGTACCCTCCTCCGTTTTTCTCCCTGTCAAATGCTATCGGCATTGAATGAAGTCCCTTTTTTCCGAATTCGTGTGAGGTCGTCTTTTTAATTCGCCATCTTGCTCCATTTTCTTGCGCTTTGTCCTCCCTTTCCCAGGCGTTTTCCCCGACCTTTCCTTGGAACTCGGTGGCCGGTGTGGACCTTTTCTGCGGTCACTTCTTTTCCTCCCTGTCCCCACGATGTCAGGATCTCGCCAGATGTTCATGGTAAGGCATTTTTGACCAAACGCTTCTTTCCCCCCCATTTATCATCTTCATGAAAACCGGCACCGCCTTGACCGGTATTCAACGCATCCCCAATGGGAAAAAGACCCCTAGTCTGATTCCCTTGACGACGCGGCTACTCCTACGACTGCGCCCCCTTCCTCTCTCCCCTCAGCTGCGGGTTTCTCTTCTTCGCGTTTGGCTCCATCGATCGCCGTTTCACCAACTGGGTCGCTCCCCGAATCAACGAAGCGCGTCCAGATTCTTTTCCCCACTCGGCGCTGCCCGAAGGACTGTCCGGCCGATCCCAAGGGCCCTCCATTTCTTCATCGCCGTGCTCCCCCTCCCCCCTGTTTCTTCTTTACGCGCGGGGAAAACTGTCCTGGGCGCCCGCACATCCCCCCTTTCCTCCGCGCCATGATCGGTCCTCCCAGCGACGTCATGTCGGGACTCTTTCCACACGTTTCCTTGCTTTTCCACCGATTCCCTTCTTGAGCCGCCCGCAATGTTATCCACTCTCCACCCAGCAACGGACCTTTCTTAAACTCCGTTCCGTGTTCTCGCTGAGGACAGACCGTGTTCTTCCGCTGATTTCTTTTTTTCACCCCGGCTCCAGTTTTTTTTTCCTATCGTCCACTTTCATTTTCTTCCAGCGCTTGGGTTTTGTCTATGTCCCCCAGGTCGAATTCTTCCTTGGCATTTCACTCCCTTCTTCCCTTCCCCCTCCTTTCTCTAACCTAAATCGACGCGCAATTGCTTCTGAGTACCTGTTTTCCCTCTCTCTTGACCCGGTCCTACCCCTTGTACTCTCTTGAGCACGGAATTGGTCCTTCTCGGATCCCCCCAATCTCTTAGACTTTATGCGGAAGCTACATGCGCCGGAACAATCCTTTGCTCCTGTTCGAATGCCTTATATCCACGGTTTTTCCAATTCACTTACGCACTGAGCATCTCTGATTTTTTCCTTCGACCCTTTAAAAAGACTTTTTTTTTCTCTGTATAATGAGGCCCCCCTCCCTTTCCCCGCAGACGACTGTGATCGACCCGCTTCTGTCAGTTTCCCGTCACCAACTTTTGGAAGGAGAGGGCCCCCGAATTTACTTTACTCCCATTTCCCCTACTGTACCGAGCGCGTCTGGGAGGGAATTATATGCCATGTGTACCCCCATTCTTTTTTCTATTTTCTATAGCTTTCCTCCTCCTTTGTTGTTTTTTTTTTCTCATCCTACAGAAAGGAACTTTCCAGATGTCCCGCGGACACCGATGTTGTCTCTCGGAAGTTCAATGCAGCCTATAGCCGCGGTTTGGCCGTCCTCCCTATTCCATCGATGAATATTGATGCGGGGCCCATTTGGTTTTTGCAGGAAGGTAATGTCCCCTCTCCAGAGATCTTTTCTCTTCCCTTTATTCTTGACCAGCCTCTCTCCTACTCTCCATTTCTCAGAACCCCCCTACGGCCTCTTTGTCCCCAGAGAGACACTTATCCCTCCCCTTGAGTTGCACCTCTTTTTTCAGCCTCTCTCCGAATTTTTTTCTCTTACTCACTCCTGCGCCCATCTCTTTGTTCCGGAGCTGAGCCGCATAATGCGTTGTTAGGCTATCTCCCTTTATCCGACCTTGTGGCACATGCCTTTTCGCGTAGTATGTTCCCTGCATTGCTGTTGACCACTCTTTCATTCGCACTACGCAGAGAGCGACGTGAGGCGTGTGGGTAAAGCTTTCTTGGACCTTTTTTCCTTCTCCCATGCTTTGGCTTCTCCGCAACCCCCGCCGAGCTGGAACTCCTCTTCCCTTCTCCCGAGAATACTCAGGCGGTGGACGATTCGCCATGCAGAGGGGCCTTCTAAAGGGCGTCTGGACGCCCTTCCTTTCTGTCGCAGCTTTCTTTAACCCTTGGTCTTTCCCCCAGATAGCCGTCTTTTGCCGGTTGCATCATTTTTTTTTTTACCCGCCTCAAGTACGGTTTCCCTCCTTTGAAGTCAGCATTTTTGAATTCCTCTTATGCCGAGTTTTATTGTCTTCCGGTTTTCTGCGGGCGCCGACTTTGAGGAGTTTCGTTCTCCCACTTAATGCACTTTTTCCTTTCCGGTTTTCCTTCTTTACTCAGTACTATACCTGGAGTTGTTTCCTTTTCCTGTTCAACCTTCATTTTCCGACTTTTATCGTTGACAATGATGAGCGGTTTGACTGGTCGAGTACTCGGTGACCCCCACCACTTTACTTCGCCTCTTTTTTTTCTTCCTGATACGATGCGAAGCCACCCTTCTTTAAAACATCCCTGTTAGCGTGCGCTCTTCTTTCCCGTCGACTTGTGAGATTGTTGAGCACGTGTCATGGTCATCCTCCTTATTACTTTCCAGGTCTTTTTTCCAATGTTGAGTCATTGTGCAGACCATTTTTTGGCTTTGTTTCAATGTCTTCTGTCCCTCTCCTCTTTCATCTGGTGGGCTCATGCCGTGAATCCCTTCCATGCCGAGTTTTCATTGGTTCTCCTCTTCTTCATCAAACCTTTCAAGGCTTCCGCAGTCATCCTTCCGCCCCTATTTGCCGCTTTTGCCCTTTGAGTCGTTCAGCAATATCTGTACAATTTGGCGACAATGACGTTCCTATTCCCTCCGGGCGTGCACGCTTCTCTTCCTCTATTCTTCCTCCTGTCTCCCTCCCTCCTCCTGGCTGCGCTCCGCATAATCTCAATTTCTTCTGACATGTTCCGGTAACCAGCTTTTACTTCCCTCAAGGCACGGACTTTCCCCCCATGCTGGCTTCTGAGGCATAATCCTTCTTTTCCCCCGTTCGCTGGGATTTGAGATGATCCAGCGAAGCCGGCCGGCGTTTTGCTTCCAACCGCTCTATATGGGACTTCCCCCCCCCCCATGTCGGGGTGCTCTGCGGTTTTACGGGGCGGCTTGCGCCCCTCACCAGGTCTTTCTCCCCTTCATCTTTGAAATTGGGCCGCGGCTCACACTTTCGGTGCTTCGGCCCTGAGTCGCCCAGTCCATCATTGGTGTATTTGCAACGCCAGTGTCTTCTACCCCTGATTTCCATTTGCATCTTCCCCGATCAGTAACCCTCTCGCGCGACCTTCCTATACAGTAATGGAGCAGATGCTTCTTTTAAAGTCCGACCATTCAGCCCCAAACCAAACTTGCTCCGCGGATTTTGCAAGCAATAGTC
>Ga0179591_1345765_pt1 | contig 20721 bp, 20 predicted proteins | sample CZOMad2_1_08_16f_FD_182891 | JGI IMG/M metagenome (GOLD analysis project Ga0179591, IMG submission 182891) | Vadose zone soil fungal communities from Angelo Coast Range Reserve, California, USA - CZOMad2_1_08_16fungal (PacBio error correction) | ecosystem: Environmental > Terrestrial > Soil >... | reverse complement strand
ACAAAGGGCCTCCTTTGAGGGACTTTTCCCGGCCGTTCGAAACTGTTTCCCGTGATCCGAGGCAATTCCTTCTTACTTCCAATTCCCTCGGTTTTTTTTCCACAAGCGATTCCCTTTGAACTTTCCCCCCGGGTTTTCCCCCCTTGTTTTATTCCCCCCCCGCGGGCCACGGAGGAAGCAACGACTCCCTGGAAGTTGCCCCTTCTGTGTTTTTTCCCCAACTTCATTTCGTCGGAGGGTTGGCCCGGTGGCCCTCCGGTGTGTTCTTCCTCTTTTTTTATTTGTTCGGGTGGTACGGCTGCCAACGTTTCCGTATCTTTTTTGTGGGCGCCAATCTTTTTTTCCTGCCAAGGACTGGCCCCGACTCCCGTCCCCTCCCCTTTTTTGCGGCTATCCCTTCCTGACCCATGGTGTTCTGCAACCAGCACACCCCGGTTTGATTTTTTTTTGCCGTTCAGCCGTGCCCCTCTTTATCCCATTTTTTCTTCCCCTTTTGCCAAGTGGCCACCTGTGGTTTGCTGTGACGGATTCAAACCCCTTGGTCCCCCTAGTTTTTTTTTTTGGAACCCCAGGTCTCCTTCCTTGTTATCGGGGTATTCCTTTTTTCCTCCCCCCCTTTTTGTCGTTTGGTCGAACCCAAGGGAGTTTATTTCTTTTGCTGCATTTGGAGCCTTTCCTTCGTCCCTTCCCTGCCGGTCTCTTCCCTTTGAGGGATTTTCATTTACCCCCCCCCTATTCCGTCCCGTCCTTTTAACTCCACCCTTTTTCCGATCTTCCAGTTTTCCTTCCCCCACTTTCGCGTTCTTTGTGCCAACAGTTTTGTTTTTTTTGACTTTGGTGGCGGGATTCCCCTATGTCCCAACCGCCAGCACTGGATCCCCGGTTCCCCCTTACCTAGTTCTTGCCTCCCGCTTGTCTGCTGGGCTTCTTGCCGTCGTTTTAAACAGTTTGGTTTAATTGTTTTCTGGAAAGGATTTTCCCCCCCCCCTACTTTTGCGTTTTCGTACACTTCTTTTTTTTTTGCCCTTTCAAAGGCAGGGGCGTATGGGTCAGCTGTCGTGACCCTTCTGCGGAGCCTTTGGATTTTTTTTTTTTTTATTGAATATCCAGGCCCCCCATCCGTCCCAGTCTGTCAAACTGGTTTTGATGGTTCCTGCTCGCGTTTTTGGTTTCAAAGGGGCGCCCTTCGGTTCAGTGATTTCCTTGTTGTGCTTTTCTTTTTTCTTGTGAAAATTCGTTTCCTCTTTCCCCTTTTGGTTACTAGTCTCGTAGTTTCGTCTTAGTGAAGACTTACCTTGCGCCGTTGTTTGCACCTTGGTAGGCTGCCCTGTTTGAGTTGGTTGCTGGCCGGAGATTTCGTATTGGGCATTCCTTCGAACTTGACTTTTTGAGGTCCCCATCGTATTTCTGAGGTTTTTCACCTCCTGCGAGGCCCGTTCCCGTTCCCTCCGTCTTCTAGTTTTCGCTTTCCAGGCCCCTTGTGGCGCGCCTGTCCCCAAGATTGCTTTGCGTTGGATTCGCCATCTGGAATGGCTTTTGGCAACCCTTTTTCACGCTGGGGACCGACCCCCTTTCCGAAGTGTGTTCCTTTGCTGCGCAGTGCGTGGCTGGGGCGGCTGTCTTCCGTCCCCTTTTTCTTTGGGTTGCCATCGGTGTTTTTTTCCCCCCTTGCTGGAGACCAAGAAACCAGGGATGGCAACTCCTGTTCTTTTTTTATGTTGGTTTTTTCCTCCTTTGCGGTTGATGATTGCTTATTTTCCCCCCCCCGTTGGACACCAAACGGCGGGGCCCTTTTTCTCCCCTCGTGGATCCCTTCCGTTTTCCCGGCTTTCGGTTTCGCTCCTTCCCCCTTGGTTGTTTACCTCGGATGGTACCCAATGATTTGTTTTTTTCCGAGCGACATTTTTCTTTATTTTTTTTGGGTGTTTTATGGCAGGTTTTCCCACTGACATCTCCCCAAAGCGTAAGGATTTTTCTCTTCCCTCCCGCAAACTTGGTTGCTGAATTCCCCCGGGGGGACTCTGCTCTTTGCTAACACCCCCTTTTTTTGGCGGACCTTTCCCTTTCCACCCCCAGTTTTCCCGTTTGTTGGTTGGTGTCCTTTTTTTTTCCCTTCCATTTCCTCACTTTCCCAGGTGCCGTATGAGTGAAGTTTTGGACGGCCCCCTTTTCCTCATGGGTTCTCTGGTGAACTGTCGTTTGTCCCTGGAACCAACAGTGTTGGTCTGGTATTCGGCAAGCCGGTTTTGATCGCCGGCGACTTCAGGATGTTTAAAGGGCCCTATTTTTTTGCTCCTTTCAATCCCCAAGAGGTTTTGCTCTTTTTTCCCCCGCCCGTCCTTCCGTTCAGCCTCCTGCCCGTGGGGCCCTTCCGTCTGCCTTTCTTTTACAATAGGTTCCCTCTGCAGATGGGAAGCTGGTACATACCGGTGTCCCCGACGTTAATTGAATTAAACCTACCCCCCCCGCACTTCGCTTTCCCCTTTTTTCTGGATGGTTGTTTCCGGGTAGACAAGGTGGCCTTCCTGAATCCATTTTTTTTTTTCCCCCCGTATTTCCTTGTTTGCGGGAGCCTGATACTCAGTTTCCGTTCCCTCTTCTCGTTCTGCGGGCACGAGGTTTTTCCCCCCCGAGTCCTTGCTTTTCCGACCTTGCGGGGCTTTTTTTTTGTGTTTTGTTCGGTCCCTGAAAAGACCCTGCCACTTCCCACCCTTTTTCCCCCCCAATTTCACCTGGCTTTTGCTTGACGGTCAAGAACACTTTCCTATTCGTTTAATTTTGCCATGTTTGCCCCGGTTTGGGGTTAGGATTCTCCCGTTAAATTGTCCCCTCGGCGCTGGCAGTGTGGCCCCGCACACAGTCTTTCTTGCTGCGGCCTGTTCCCCAATGAGGGTTTCCTGATTCGTCCCTTGCCTTTTTACCTGGAGTCCAAACGCTTCCCGGCACCAGTTTACAGCATACACGGCACCCCGGTCTTTACCTCCTGTTTCATTGCATACAAGCTTGTTGCAATCTTTTTTCCCCACGTTTCCTCGTTTTTTTTGCCTGCGGTTGCCCCTTTTTCGCCCCCAAGGGACCCGTCTTGATGGTTTCCTCCCGCTGTATTGCGCTTCCACCCCCCCTCCCCCATTTCTCCCCCCTTTTGATCGGCATCCCCAGCTTGCCCTTTCCAAGCCCTACACCTGCCCAATACACGCTAACCGATCTTCTTCGGCTTGCCTTTCTGGCATCAGAACCTGAACGTCTTGGTCTTCGTTTTTCCCCCGTCCCAGGGTACTTTTTCTACTTATGCGGAACCTCCCCCTGAATTCTCCCGCCTTTCTTTTTCTGTGCTGTCTAACTCCTGGGGTTCTTCATGGTTTTATTGCCTTGCGGTTTGGTTTTTTTGTGAAGGGTTGGTTCCAATGATTCGATTCCCATTGTGGCCTTTTCGTCGGCGTTTGGCGGTCTTTTTTGTTGCCCCCCCTTTTTCCCGACCACGATGAGCTCGGCACCCTTTGTTTTTTTCTGTCACAGGAAATAGTTTCTTTCAAACCCCCCACCCCCTCCCCCGGCCTTTGTATCGTTTTTTCCCGCGCTTTTACCCGCCCTAACTTGGCACCACCGTTGCGCTCCCCCAATCCCCCTGCATTCCTTTTTCTGGCGGCAAGTTACATTGACCTTGCCTTCCTCCCTCCCTGGCGTTTTTTCTAGGGCCAATGGCCCCCATCGTTTTTTTTTTTTTGTCCGAGGGACTTTCTCCTTCCCTTGCCCCTTTTTGCGTCTTCCCCTGCAGCCCAGCCCTTACGAACCACTACCTTTCCCCTGACAGCAAACTATAGGCCCTGTTTTCATTTTTTTCTCGGTCCATTTCAGTTGGTGTGTTGGCATTTTCTAAGTTTGTTTCTTCCCCCCCTTTTTGTAAGTCACCTTCCCATTTGCGTCGGCGAAGACTTTCCCTGCTTTCTCTTTTTTTTCCTCCCCTCCCCTGCCCCCTCGTTAGTGCTAGGAAGTTTTTTTGAGACCTCTTTCCCCTCCGGGAAAAGTGTTTTCTTCCCCCTTGATCTTTTCTTCTCTGGCCGCGCCCTTGCGGGACACCGTTCCCATCAGCCCCCCCCCCCTCTTTTTTCAAGCCACCTCCCCAGATGAGTGTTGTCGGTGTTCGTAATTTTTTTTCCCCTCTTTGTCTTCCTCTGCGCTTCTTCTCTTCTGTTTTCACTTTCTCCCTTCGGCGCTCCCTTCTTTCTCCTACCTCCTCCTCGGGAATCCTTCCTTCCGTTCCCTATTAGATTTTTCGTGTAGTTTTCAAGAGTTTTCTTTGGGACCATCAGTCCTTTTTTCGTGTGAGAGCTTGTGGTGGTGCGTCGAGTACCTTTCCTCTTCTCGGCGCTTTCTTTTCCATCTCGTTGTTGCCGCGCTTTGATCCATGTGGTTCTCACATGCGCGAGTTTTTGGATGGACTTCCTTTTCGGACTTGCTTCTCTTCCAGTGTACGGTGATTGGGGCCCCCCCCCATTTTTTTCTTTTGCGCCCTCCTATTTTTCTCTGTCTTGTCCCTTCAGAATCTTCGCCCCTCCACCCCTCCAATTTGCTCCGTTGCCCCCAATTTCCTCGGCCCGCCTTTAATTCTTGTACGGGCCTTAGGAGTCCAGACTCCGTGGTGTTTTCCCGGTCGTTTTACTGATTCGACCTGATTTTGTCAAGGTGCCCCCGACCTCCCCCCCGCCTCTGGCTCGACTCACCTCCCTTTCGGATCCAGTAGTGAATTTCGATAGGGTTTCTTGTTAAATTCGGCCGATCCCAAGTTTTCCCTTTCTTGGTTGAGTTTTTCGTTGTTGGCAGTGCGCTTGGTCTCCCCATTCTTCTTACAAAGTTCCCCTGTGCTAGGCAACTTTTTCGCGCACACGGAGTGTGGTTTGGATATTTCCTTTTTCCTTTCATCTTATTGCAAAAGCGTGAATGCTTTTGTTTGGGCTTTTCCGTAGGCCTTCCGCGAGATGAGTCCAGGCGCTTCGGACATTCTTGAATGTGCGGCCCACTCTAGTGCGCTTGCCCCTTTAGGCCGTTTTTTTTTGTTTCCCTCCCCTTCAGTGAGACTGATGTGTGGGTGAATGTTGTCCTTTCGCAAGTACTCTTTTCCCCCCCCTTTTTTCCCTCTTCTCTGGTTAGTCCCCCCCCCGCTCCCCTGCCCACGTTCCGTCTGTGGAAGAGGGGGGCGTTTTTTTTTTTTTTTTCGTGCCCTTCCCACCATCTAAAAGTTGCTTCCACTCCTGACGTTTTCTTTTGTTGTCTTCCCCCAGGATGGTCGCCCCGCCTATGACCCTGTTTCTGCCCTCCCCATTTGCAGCAGGATGGTTGTGCTTTGGACCGGCAGGGTCTCCACCCCCCGTGCCGGTTTGCAAAACCCTCGCCCCCTGTTTCAGTTGTGCGGGTTTCCGCTGGGTGCCCCCCCCCGCTTTTTGTGATTATTCTTTTAGTCATGCGTCTGTTCCTTTCTGTGCTCCCAAAAAAACAAGTACCTTTGGCGTGACTTTCTTTTTTTCCCCTTGGCGTCTTTCTGACGGGATTCCCTTACTTTTTCCGTCCTTCTTCGTTTCCCCTTGGTTTCCCCTCTCGGTTCTTATTCCCGCTTTTCCTTTCGCTGCGCTCCTCGACTATTCATTCCTTGCTGGAGCTGTTTCGGGGTCGTTTTGTTTCCCCACCCGCCTCCAGCGGCAGCCCCTGGCCTTACACTTTTTTGACTTTTGCGGGCGTTCCCCCCCTTGCGTGTTATTTCTTTCCAATTCCTTACAGCGGCCAGTTGGTCACTTTTTATGTTGCGTCCCCCCTTTTCCGTTATTGATTTTCAGGAGATTGTTCCTCGCTTCACTTTTGCTTGCTTTTTTTTGAACAAGCCCCTTGCCGCAAGTCCCTTCTGTTTGGTTGGTCCATCTGTCTGCCCCCCCGTGCCATTTTTGTAAGGATGGCTGACTGGTTTCAACACCCCTTTTTTTCCATTCGTTTGTGAGTTCCTCCCCCGGTGAATTTTTTCTTTCTCACCTCAAGGCATCACCTGCTTTCCAGCCCACCTCGAGATATAGCGAGCTTTTTTCCTGCCCTCGCCTTTTCCCGGGATTCCTCTTCACCCCTTCCCCCAATTGGCCTTGGGAGCCTTGTCAGTTGGTAGTCCGTCAATCTGTTTTCTTCCCTTTACGAATGGGGCGATTGCCCCCTCGCCTGGTTCTTGCTTCCTTTGTACTCACTTTGGGACTTGGCTGTTCTTCCCCCCCTTGCTTGTGTAAAGGTCTTTAATTCTTTTTCTCTCTTCCGCAATTCAGTCTCTTTTCGGTCTTCCGGCTCTCGCTTCCTTTCCACGAGTTCGGTCGCAGTTACCGTTTCCCCATGGCGCCATCAGCACCGGCGCCTGATTTCCTGAGCGATCAAGTTTTTTCCCCTCCTTCCCATGAGATTTTTTCCCCATTCGAGGGTCTTCCGAACAGGATGACCTTTGTGCTGCCACCCCTGGGTCCTCGTGGGCTCTTCAAAACGTTCCGGCCCCCCCCCTCTCCCTTCCCGATCAATCACATCCTCAAAGAGATTGTTTTTTTTTCCAACCCCCTCTTTCCCTTTACCCGCAATCAATTCCCTAGTGCCTTTTTTCCCCACCGCGGCGACTCTTGCCCTTCTTTGCGGCCTTTCTATGTTACCGACATCCGGCCGTTTTTTTCGAGTGCCCTCCCTTAGACTTTTTCACGGGCCTGCTTCAGCCTTCTGCGTCTTTTCCTGGGAGCCCCTTTGCGCATATCTTGCCGAATTGCCAGCACGACACCGTACCCGACGGTCCACCTTTCTCAGCCCCACAGATGCTTTTTCCGCTCGTTTTGTGAATTTTTTTTTTCGGGTGGTAGTTTTTTGGACCCGCGCTCCTTCATGCCAACTATTGTTTTTCACAGAGCAAGATTAGCAGCCGCGCCATTCCTGATTCTTTTTCGTTGGTCCCCCTTGTTTTTGCCGGTGGTTTTTTTTTATAATCATCCGCCCGAGCAGTTTGGTCCCCTATTTCCTCACTTTTGAGCCCATTTTTCCGCCCCCGTTCCCCCGGTTTCTCCACGCATTTTCTAAGTTCGCGACACCCCCAGCAGGGGGGTAATTTCACCATCCGTTCCTTTTCACTGGGTTTTCCTCGGCCACCACTTCCCTTTTTTACTGCCTCCTTCCCTTTTTTTCACCACCAATGTTTCCTTCAAGGTTTCCCCTCTATCGCGCTTTTAATAAACGTGGGTTGTTCGGGTTTGGCTTTTCTTTTGGACACCCCCTGCGGCATCATTCAGTGAGAGAAAGCTGGTTGCCGGTCTTTCTGTTTTCCCCTCGCTTTTTTCCCCCCCAACGCTGTTTTTTCACCCCTTGCTTTTGATCGTTCTCGCTGTTTCTTTTTCCTACCGCATACTTTTTCGCCACTTTCCCCGTCCGTCACCCTCTTTTGCAGCTTTCCCTCTTTTTAGAAAGTTTTCTTGCGAGGTCCCTGATTTCAGCGTAGATGTAGCCGTTCCCCTCCTGTCTTTCCCCCCACTAGCCTTCAGGTTTCCACCCCCTTTTTCGCTCTTTTGTACATGCGCCCCTTTTCATGTGCGACAATTTCATGTGTGTCCTTTTTTGTTCCTGATGAGGGTCTTTTTTTTTTTGCCTCTCTTGGTGTTCCCCCCTAACGGCGCCCCTCTTCGGGTCGTGAGTTTAGTGTTTTTTTCTACCCTTCTTAAGGACTCTTTCTTTTCGCCTGCCCCCGAGTTCTTTGCCCGCTAGTCCCTTTCTTTTTTATCCTAGTGATTGAAGAATTTCGTTTTTTTTTTCTCGTGTCCCCTTCCCCCTCACCTTAGGCGTTGCAGCGGCTGTTTTCGGGTGCAAGTCCCCACCTGCCGCTCTCCCCCGTGGTTTCTGTTAAGTCGTACGTAACTCCCTTTGTGTTGTTTTTTCGAGACATCTGCTGGAATTTTCACTTTTTTCTCCTACAGGAAAGTCCAATCCGCTTCTTTCTTCGATTTGCAATCCTTTCTCTTCCTATATTGAGGCATACTTCCCCAGTGGCCCTGACTGAGACCTAAATCGTCATTGTTTTTTGCTGCGGTCTGAACGAAATCCCCTGGCGCCGCGGTTTTCCCTTTGGATGGCAAAGTCGCTTGACCCCCCTCTTGGGGTTTTCTGGAATTTTTTAGTCCTGTCTATGAACTGGGGTACCTTGTATTCCCCCCTTCCTGCACACCCCCCCAGGATTTTTACTTTCCGACCCCCTGTAAATGAGGGGCCTTTCCCCCCCCAGCTGGGCTTGTGACAGGTCACTTTCCTTGTTATGTTTGCTTTCCCGCTGGTGAAAACATTTTTGTCAAGGCCCAACGCACAATGGTTCCCCTAGGCTGCACCTCTTTTTCTTCGGATTGGGCGCGGAGAGTTGGTTTTATGTAACCTGATGGGATGTATTTCAGATCTTGTGACCTCTTTCTTCCCCACTGCACGGGGGGGGGGAACCCTCTAGGTCTTTTTACACTAAGGCCTCTCCCCTCTTCTTGCGTGCCGGAAAGGGACTGGCCACGAGCTGGCCTTTTTCTTGTGCGATCATTTTTTTTGGGAAGATTCACCCCCCCCCCCCTGTTTTTTCTTGCCAACACACCCTTGAACACCCCTCCCCCCCTTCCCGTTTCCTTTTGGACGAAGATAGGGGCCTTTGGACCCTTTGCCCTTTCATGTAATCGCCTTCTGGTTGTTGACCCTTGGCATATTCCGACCCGACTTTCTGGCCTTGGCATCTAATGTCACATTGTATGTGAGAAGCGAACCACCCCACACTTTTCTTTTTGGACTCGGTCCCACTAGTGTGGGAACCCATCCCCCATTCTCCCTCCCCCCTGTGGGTGTCCTTAGATTGTCTGTTTCGATTCACCCTTTTTCTCCCCAGAGTTTTATGTGCTTTCACCTTGTTTGACCATTGTTTTAGCGTACGGTTGCCCACAATCTTTTTGTGCCCACCAACACGGCTTACTTCTGCGCTTCTCTGCTGATACGAAAGTCCTTCAGTTCAACCTCGCCTTTGAGTGCAGGCTTGAGCGCCCAAATCGGAGGTTCGCTCCGGTCCCTCCCATTCAGGTGTTTCCACCGAGCAGTATCCATTCTATTTTTTTTGTTGGTTGAGCTGGCTCTTGCTTGTTTTCTCCCCAAACAGAATTTCGCATGTGATAGACAGCTTTACACCAGTTTGATTTCTTTTTTTCCACGTGGTAATTCTAGTGACTTCGCAAGCCTGGTTCTAGGGCGATATGATACGGTCAGCTTTTCTTGTCAACTTATTGTTGTAAGGTGGTCCCTTCTTTTTGGTGGGCCGGGAAGCAGTCCAACCCAATAGACTGGAGTCCCCCTTTGGGGTTTCTGTCGTCCGGTCGGCAAGACCCGGACTTGGAAGGTGGTTTTCTTTCTCTTCATAGGATGTCGGGTTCCAGTGCTCCCTCCCGGTAGTCTCGTCGCCTCTCGACATTCCCCACTGTGAGGTTTTTGAGGGAAGTTGTTCCTTCTTTTTTTTTTTTTTTTTCCAACAAGCCCTCCATATCGTAGGTTTCTTGTGCTAGGGAGGAGTTTTTTTTTTACGGGGATTCTCTCGTTAAATAATTCCCCTTGTAGATTTTCCACAGGTGGTAGGTCTTTTTTGACCTTTTTCTGTCTTCACTCGGATTGTGTCGGATGGGATTCTTTTTAAGCGGGGGATGCCTGTGAGATGAAACCCGTGGTTTCCTAAAGAAGAACCCCACACACAAAAAAAAACAAAACCACCCAACAAAGACCCATTCCCGCAAATTAACCACAACCACCCCCCAAAAACACTTTAACCCTCCCCCATCCGACACACCAAAGACTCTTCCCTTCCTTTTTTTTGATCTTCTGATTGCCGTCCATGGGAGGCTTTTTCGATCTCTTTCTTCTTTCCAGTCAGGACTGGGAAAACTGCTTGGAGTTCTTCCGTCAGACCCTTCCCACTTAACCCCCCCCCAGGATCTCGTTTCTTTGAGCGACCTATCTCCAATTCCGTTCCCCCCTTAGTCAACAGACTACGGAGTCGACTCGCTCAGCCCCCACATTTTTTCCCTCATTTTTTTGCCTCTTTCCCCCTGTGTTGCTTGGGAGGGCCATTTTATTCTTTGCCGTTTTTGCCTTCCCCTATTGCAAGGAAGCTTCCCCCCCCCTTGACTTTCTTCGGCCATAGACTAGATTTGTAGGTGGTTAAGAATTTCTTGATGAGATTGTTCTTTCCCCAACAAACTATAGCTTCTCCAAGCCTTGGGTTTTCCTTCCCTGTGTGTAGGGAGTGGATTTCTCGGATGTCGTCCTGGCGGCGTGTTTTCCGAGATCTCGTCCTTTTTTTGTTACTTAAACCACAGTCCCCCAAGTTTTTGTTTGCCAGCGTCAGCCACCCCTCTGGCATTGGCTGGGGCTTAATTTTCACTCTGTTGGTCCCCGGTCCCCTCTCAGAAACCCCCTTTCCCTTTGGGGTCTTCTGTCTTCCCCTCAGCAGCGGGTGTTTCTTGATCTTTCCGCAGCGTTTCTTTCCCACCCTATCCGCCTTACTTTCGAGATTTTTTTTTTCCCTGACATTACTTGAGACCAACACACAGTCGGCGCTGTGCGCATGTGCATTCCCCCCCCTTACCTGCTTTGCACCCACTTGGCACCAGGTGAGTGATCTACTCCTTCTGATTTGTTTTTGTTTGCCCTGCGTGTATGTTCTATTGTTTTTCCAACGCACCCTCTCCGCGCGTCCCGCATCCCAGTGGACTCTGGAGAGTAGGAATTGTGATTTGGTTGTTGTCCTTGCCCCTCCAGGTTTTCTTGGTCCCAAAAGCTGATTGGCCCTGCCCAGGCGTTCAAGCGTGAAGGCTTTTACCTCTTTCTGATCCCTTAATCTGCACCGTTGTTCTCTTTCCCCGCTTCCTCCCGTTGACTTTTTTGGGGTTACCCCGTCCCGTTCCGTTTTTGACTCAGAAACTTCATACGACCCCCCCCTTTTTGGTGAGAACTTTGAAATTAACGAGCCCCTGCATCGTAGTTTTGGTCCCTTTTTTGCCGGGGCACGGGTAGGATTCTGGTTTCCCCCCCAAACTTCTCCCCACCCGCATCCACTTGTTCTGTCTTCGGGACTCTTATGTTCGCAGGAGTTTCGTGAACTGTTCGTTACCTTATGTTCTTTCCCTCCTTTTAACAGACGTAATGGTTTCCGCCTGCTTTTTTTCCTTCGTGGGGTGGCCTTTCCCTTTCCCGATTTTGTGAGAAAAAACGTCCCCCCCGGCCCCCCTCAAACGTAACCTTGCCTGGCTGTCTCCGTTTTTTTCAACCCCCCCCACAGTGGCCATCTTTTTTCCCCTGTGGCAAATTTAAGGACTATCTTACCTTTTTCAGCCTGGCGGTTGCCCTGTGAGTCGTATTTTTTCTTCCTGACTACAAGGCGCACGTGGTGCGACGCACTGTGCTTTCCATCGTTAGAACCCCTTTTCGGATCGCTTTTCCCCATTCGGGCCCCTTCCCCCCACCACAGTTCCATAAACCTCCACCTTGGTTTCCTTAACGGAACCCCTTTTGGAAAGATCCCCCCTCGCCCCTTGCGCTTGTTTGTTTCCCTCTTGCCCTTTTTTCTCTGCCCCTTTTCATTTAACCTTTCTGCTGCATTTTGCGCCCCTTCCGGGGTTCCCCCCCCCCCCCGCGATCACATAGGGGAAGAGTTGGTCTGCGATGTCCCTCCCCTCCGCTATTTCCCTCTCTGACATGTCCCTTCGGGCAGCGGTTCTCTGTCAACACGACGCATTACATGGGCTTCGTCCGACCTTAAACCCGCGATTTTGCCGGTTCGTTCTAGATCAGTTTTTGGGCACCATCCCCCCCCTTTGACTTGCTCCGAAAGTTTTGACCCGTCCCCTTACGTTCTTGCGGGAACGAATTGCGGGCTTTGTCCCGGTTCATGGGTCCCCTGTTTGTTTTTCGGTTTTGTGCTTTTGGTGTTTAAGGCTAACTTGATTCAGTGTTCCGTTTTTTGCGGACGGTACTTTTTTCTCTTTGTCTCGCTCGCCGATTCTGTTCTCAGTTTGTGGGGCCCCCAACCATTCTCACAGCTTTCCCGACACCCCTTGTATCGATAGTCCGCCATTCCCCAGGCCTTTTTTCCGATATCTCCTTCCCGTGGGAGTATTCGGTTTATAATCCGTGGCCAATCGAGGCCTTCTGCCCCCCCCCTCCCTTTCACGCGTTCATGCATATGCTCCTCGTGGGCCCTCCTCTACTCGTTTGCCCGGTCCGCTAACGACCATTGACTCCCCCCTCTGAGTCCCCAACATCCGTCTTCTTTTTTTTTCTTCCCCCCCTTGCCCCCAACGACGACGCCAGTCCATGCGCCTCCGCTATGGGTGGGCTCTGAAGGGGCCGCCGTTTTTTCTTACAGGTGGTTCGGCCGTGCATTTGATGAGGGCTGGGAAGAATATCTTGTGACACCTGATGGACCCCCCCTCTTCGTCCCTTCGCCTGCTTTCCCATCGACCCACTTATAACTTACCAGAACGGGGTGTTTTTTGATTTTTTTATTCGCTGTCCCCCCCTCTTCCGCGTTGCGGCACTCCATGGGCGCTGCCACCTTTCCCCAGTGGTTAAACCGCAGTGCCTTTGATGACACTTTTACGTAGTGTATTTCACAGGTCTCTTTCCCCATCGCCCTCCCTTTTCTTCGATACCAGTCCATGTTGGAGATTTGTCTCAAGTCTTGCGTCCTTCCCTTGGGTCGCGTTTTCTGCGCAGTTGCTCTTTAGTTCCTGCCACTCCCCGGTTCCTTTCTCTCCCACTGAGAGCACTTCCAGGCGGTGTCGTTCCATTGTCTTTGGAGGGATGAGGTCCGGGCTGTGTTCATTATACTTCGGCGCCTTCCCCCCACGATGGCGCCCTCGTGATGCTGGCATCATCCGGGCCTTTTTTGGAGGGTCATCTTCTGGTTTTTTCATTGATGAAGGTTAGTTGGCCGGTCTGCGTCGCACTTATCTTTAGTGGTTTTTTTCCTTCCCCCCTTTTTTGGGGTGTTTCCTTTTCGGGGGTTTTTTTCCACACCCTGCCGATGGGTCGGGCGTTCCGGTGTGGTTTTACCCCTTCGTGCGTCGATTTTCCTTACAGGGACTTTCGACCCCTGTCCTTCGTCTCCCATTTGTCTCTTTTTTTGGAGTTTTTTTTCCCTGATCCAGCGTTTCGGCAACGTGCAACCAGCGGAACGTCTGCCTGGTTCCCCTCAATCATTTTTGCCCCACCCCCACGCCCTCCACCCCTGCACCCTTGACCTGCCGGCCCCACCACCGCGAGCCGGCCTTTTCCCCGACAGTTTCGGGGCCCCTTCCCAGAAAAACGTCGCTTCAACCCCTGTTTGATTTTTTTTTGTTACGTTCCTCACTTTGACTTCTCCCGTGCCCGTTTTTTCCACTTTTTGTGAAACGAATCACAGCGTTTGCTACGGACTTCCCCTTCCCTGGAGGCGTTCCTCCTTTGATTCTTTTATTCGGCTTGTGGAAAATCCGTTTTGATCAAACGTCTGTCATTGGGAAGTGTCCCATCATCCCCCCCCCCTTCCTCACCAACCATCCAATGTGCGCAGTTTTCCGGACTTTTCCTTTTCGCACATGAGTGCCGCCCTCCACACTTTGGCGAGTTTTTTTTTGATGTTGTTCTTTGATGTTCCCGCGTTCTGGTAAAGCCCGTTTTTTCCGGTTATTTCGTGATTTGTTTTACGGGCCCGTTTACCGGCAGCTTCGACACGGTTTTCGGCCGATTCTTACTCCCCTCGTGCCCCTTTTTTCGTTGGCCCGCACTTTCTTTGCTTTGGAGAGTCGTTGTCCGGACTCCCGACAGTTTGCGGCAGCCTGTCAATTTGACGTTCTTTTTTTTGTCCAGTAAATTTTTCATGCCTCTTCCTTCGATTTTGTCTGGGAAAGGATCTGCGTGGTTTCTTGGTGGCCGTTGGACGGTTTCTTTTGGTACTGGCCCCTCCCTCGATTTTCCTGTCGGGCAAATTTTTTTTTCGGGTTGGTCTTCGTCCCAGGTCTATAGGACATGCCCCTCCAGAGGCCGCAGCCGGATGTTTCTTTTGTTATTTGGATTGGTTTGAGTGTTTTTTCACTTGCCGTGCCCCCTCGCCCCCCTTTCTCCCGGTTTGAGGTCTGGGCCACGCCGCTTTTGCGGGCGTTTTGTTCCATGGCTTTCTTTTTATTCGTAGACACCCAATCGTCGTCCCGGCGATTGTCTTTCAGCGGCCAGGGGTTCTGCCTTTCGTTTTTAAGTTTTTTCTTTCGCGTTTTTCACTGATAGTTCTTCCCCACTACTTTGTTCCTTTTTTTATTTTTCCTTTCGCTTACCATTTCTATATCGCCCCCCTTCCCAGGCGACGCCCCCGTTTGGGCGTGGCCCCGACAATCCCCATTCCTGCCCCCCCCCCCCTTCGTTTGGACATTTTTTTTTTACTCTCCCCCCTCCTGTTGCCCAGTTGCGGCATGGTGTTCCCCCTTTTACGTACAGGCTCGTTTTACTTGGGTCCCCTTGGGTTGCTTTCTTACACCCTTCGACTCTCCCCTGGCGATCTGTGATGCGCTTTTGAAACTGTGCGTTGTCCTTAACCAGCCTGTCTGCTGCATGCGGCTTTTTTGTTTTTGTTAATTTTTTTCATCACGCCCCCTTTTTTTTCAGATTTTTGTTGACGCCCTTTTTGTAATTTTCCTCCCGGGGTTTTCGCCCGTCAATGAGTCGCACCGTTTTGTCCGCCACGCTTCGCTTGTTTTCGCTATTTCCTCATGTTGCGCCAGTCTCTTCTTTTTTCCTACCCAAATTAGGCGTTCATCCTTCGTTTTTTTTTCTCGCGTTAAGGCAATGCTGGTTTCCCGGCCCACGAACTGGTTTCCTCATTTCTTTCTTCCCCCCTCCTCTCTGGGGGGATTTCTTTTCCCTTTCCTTTTTTTGTTTCCCTAAATCGGTGGAACTTTTTATTCGCTTTGGACTCTCCCGATATTATCTTTTTCTTGTCTGTCCCCTCCCCCCTTGAGGAGGTTTTTTTCATACGGCTCCCCCCTTCCCCTCCTTTGTCCTTTCCGAGGACATGGGTGAGAGGCCTTTCGTGCTCCTCCCCTGCTGTATTTTCCCCGATCACGTCCTCTTCTTGGAGGTCGCGCTCTCCCCCCTTGGGATCTTTCTTGTCGAAACGGTTGCCGACACTTTTTCCCGGGCTGCTTTCCTTATTTTGCCAACGTGCGCGTCCCCCCAAACGTGATCCCTCTTTTTTCCCCCCCCCCGACTTTTCCTATTGGACGATATGTTTTTCCCCCCCCGACCCGTTTTTCCTACAAGTTTGCACCCTTTGTTCCACTCTGGAGATCCCAGCCAACCGCTTTCGCTGGCAGGCCCGTCTTTGAATTTTTTTTATTGGGGGTCCAGCCCAATTTTTCGGACGGTGGCACGCAAAGGGATGAATCCCCGCTCTGTTCCCCTGCGCTGCTTGTGTGACGGCTTCTCACCTTCCGCCATCTTCCCCTTTTTGTCCCTGACCTTGACTTTCACGAATTTTTCCCGTCCTACGTTCCAACCCCGCCATGCTGCTACGTACCCGCCTTTTTCCCTCTGTTGATGATTCGTACGGCCGGCGCGTTTCTATTCCCCCTTCTTTGCGGGTACCCTCCCTCCGGATTTTTTTTTTTTTCCCGACGACCTCTATAGCGAGTTTTTTGTCCTCGGCGAATTTTGTCTGACGTTTTAAACGGGCTGGCCTTCTCTTGTTTCCTCCTCTTTTCGCTTTATTTCCGGGTGTTCTGCGTCAAGGCTCGGCCCTCACACTGCCCCTTGCCCGGCCCCTACGCTTTAGACTATGGATTTCCTCTCCCCACAAAGCCTTGTTAGGACCTCTTTACCCCCTCCGGACCGCTTGATTACCGTTGGTCTTTCCTCCATTTGTGTTGTATACTTTTTTTCGGCACAGCACCCCCCACCCCCCACATGTTTTCCCGCCACCCTTGTCCAGGAAGGCTGCTCGCGGGTTGTTGTACCTTGCACCAACGTGCCGGTTTTCTTTTTTGTGTCTCGGGGTTGCGGATGCCACCCCCCTGCGGTCTGCCTTCCCCCCCCTTTTTCTCCGCCCCGAATGGGTTTTAGTGGTTTTATGGCCGTGCCCCACTATTTGTTTTTCTCCTCAGACAAAATTTTTTTTTTTCAGACGCGTCAGACACCGCGTCCCAAACGACCACTGTCCCCTAAAGCAGACCGTGTATTGGCTAAGCCTGTTTTTCGGTATTTGTCACCAGTGTCGGTTCTTTCGTTTTCACAAGCTGCTTTCCCTGTTCTTCCCCTTCTTATGAGATTGTTTCCCAAAGCGCGTTCTTTCTGTCGATCTCGTTGGAGTTTCCCTGAACACCCACCTGTTATCTTGCGTTTTCACCCCCCCATCAGTTTAATGCGAATTGGCATCGGCCCCGCCCTTCCTTCTTTTTTTCTTTTTTTTCTGAAGATGTTATTAGGCTTCCCCGACGGCCTCGTGGCGAGCTTTTTCTGGCTGTTTCGTTGTATGTGAGCAAACTTTCGTTCTTTTCCTCCCCCCCCGTGTTGTTTCTCGATTTTTCAAACTTCCCGGCACGGTCAGTGAATGGGGGGAGTTTTTCGGGCGTCATTCGGCTTTTCGCTTTGAAGCTTCTTTTCAATTTTTTGCGTCGAACTGACCAATTTCAGTTGGGCGTGACGGAATCCCAACCCCTTTCGTGTTTCCGGCCCATGTCATTTGGAATTGCCGGCCCCTTTTGGCCCCCTTCTTCCCAGGATTTTCCTGTCGATGCCCCTCCCTTTTTTTCAAGCGCTCGACGTCTCCGGGGCAGCCTTTGATCCTTTTTCCCCCACACTTTTTTCCCACCCCCTCCTTGGGTAAAATCGCCGCCCCACGTTCTTCGGGATAGAGTTTCCCCTTTTTAGTTTTTGGTCTGATTTTATTCTGCGTTTGTTTCTCGGTGTAGGACGGCCCACTTTTAGTTGTGTGGTGCTCTTCCCCCAATCGTTTGGTGCCCGTCCCAATCCGGCCCACGACCTTGTGCGCTGGCGTGCGGATCACGGACCCCGGGTCTTTTTTAAGAACAACAACCCCCCCCTTCCCGGCCCCAAAGTTTCACGGGCAGCGATCCCTTCCGCTGGAAACAGTTTGTGCCCCCGTCGACATTGTGGTCTTGTTCTTTGTGCCTTTCTTCTCTTACAACGCATTTTCCTTTCTATTTTGAAAACAGGACGCCCACCCGTTTTAATTTTTAGCTAGTGGGTCAAAGGAATTTTATCCTCAACGGTTGGTACCGGCCAGCCTTGCTTCGGCTAGGGCACTTTACCCGTTTGCGTCTTCTTCCGGGCTCCTGAAAAAACTTTTGTCCCCGTGATTCTTGGTCTTGAACTATCGGCCAGGCGTTCCCTTCCCCACCACTGTGGGTGGCAGGGCTCCCATCGCGTAGTTGAGCTTTTTTTGACCGACAAATGGAGTTCCTTTCCAGCAGAGTGCGAAGGTTAAATCGGTCCAGGCCATGGGATGCCGAAGTTCCTACCTTTTCGTTCTTTTTTTCTTCTTTGGGCTTATTTCTATTTTCTGTAAGTATAACCTCTTTCTCTTTTCTTCCCCCGGTAGTGCAGAATCTTGGCGGCCTGGTTCAAAAAACTTGCGCCCTAAACCTCGCTTTTCCAAGAGGCTTGCTTTTCGTGTCCCCTTCCGGTCTTCAAACTTCCTAGTGGCTGGTCCAGGGCCTTTCGGGCCTCAGGGGTCATGGTCTGCTGAATTGCTTCTCCCTTTCCGTGGAACCCCCTTCCCCACCCCCTGCTGGCCCCCCCTTGAGGTTTGGGGTGACTTATCTTATACTGTGGAAAGAAAATGCCTTCGATCGTCTTTGGGTTGTTTTGTCCGGTTCTGCATCGTTTTTTTTTGGTGCAAGGTGCTTTTAATGACCCTGGTCCCCTGAGGACTCGATGGGCATGGCTGTCGGGGCATTTGTGACCCCTTTTTCCTTTCTGCAGGCCTCCTTGTTTTGCGATGCTGTTAATGGGCTTTGTCGGATTTTCTGAGGAGCTCCTTTTTTTTCATCGGGGTATCCGTCCTCGGGTTCCCCGATGATGATCCATTGCCGCCATTTGACCGGCCAGGCCCTTGCCAGGATCTCTTTTGTTTCCTCTCCCGCCGGTTGGGCGGACAGAACCCCCTGTGTTTCTCCCTGCTTAGTCTGCATTGTTTTCAAATCTTTCCCCACCGTTTTGAAAGCCTTTTCCCCCAAGTCTTATCTCCTCTTGGTCCAGTGGTTGCGTTTTGGCGGACATCGCCCAGTTCGTTGCAGGTCCCCCTCCCTGTCTTCAGGAGAACCCTTCCCCCGTGGCCTGTTTCCCATCGATTTTTTTCTTTTTTCAGCCTTCCGGCTGTGATGAACCTGCGCTGGCGTTTTAACCACGCTCTTCCCCCCCTATATCGACTTTTGCTTCTCTTTTCCTTTTTTTGGTTCGATCCTTTCCCGGGGTTTCGGAAAATGACCACCCCCCTGTGTTTGCCGCGTCCTTCCATCCGTGGGCGTATGCGTGGTGGACTCAAATTCCCCCCCAGTTTTGCTTTTCATGCGTGCGCTGCGTTCCCACCATTTGCCGCCCTTCCTTTTTCCAGAGCGTCTCCGGATCTGCCTTGCATTGTTGTTTCCCGACCTTCAGTCCTGGCCCCCCCCCTTCCCCGTCCTTTGTGTTTACGTTCATTTGTGGACGCCCTTTGCCTCCCCCGGCCCTTTCCTTGAGCTTTGCAGTGGTTTTCCCTCCTTCCTCGGGTCTTTTGCGGTGTTTTTTTTTTCAAAAGATCTTTTGGCGCCGGCAGTGTGATCGATCCGATTCGGGCCGGTTTTTTTAAGGTGTCCTGTTGTTGGAATACGGCCCCATTGGGGTTCCACCGAAGATTTTCTTTTACCCTGACCCCAAAAGCTGAGGCCTCACCTCTAGTCCGTCCTTTTAAGAGTGAAATACCTATCTGAGCCGTATGCCGGTGGTCAACTAGCGTTATTCCGGTGTGGCGCCGGTTTCTTTGCTCCTCTTTGGGTGGCTAATCCTCAAGGAAATCCCCCGTCACCACTTCCCCTCCTAACGGTCCCTTAGTTTCGGCACAATGGCTGGACCAACTTACCTTCGACGGGTTGGACGGCGGTTTTTTTTTCGAGGTTGCCGGTACCCCGTTTTGGGCGATGACGTTCCCCAACCATCCCTTCCTAACTGATGCCTTGGCGGCACTTCTAGACTTTTGGCCAGTTGGTTTTCCCTTTTGTGAGCTATCGGAGTGGCTTTTTGCCTCTTCTTTTCCAAAACCTTTTTTTTTCATTTTTGCTTCCCGACCCCCTGCTTTGCGCGGGGCCTTTTGTGCCGTGTACCGAGGACACCACTTGGGGTTGGGGGGGGGGGTGGTGGGGTGGGGTGGGGGGGGGGGGGGGGGGGGTCGGGGCGGGGGGTGGGGGGTGGGGGGGCGGTATTGGGGGGGGGGGGGGGTGGGGGTGGGGGGTGGCCCCCACCCCCCCCCCCCGGAAACACCCCCCCCCCCCTTTACTCTTGTCTTTGGGCGCCGTTCCCAGGAACCAAATCGGGCCGCCTTTGGGTGACTTTTTCCATGTCCCTTTTTTTTTACGGCGGACTTTTCATTGCCGAGGGCTCGCCCGTATCGTTTGGCGGCCCGACACTAGGTGAACCTGATTTTTTTTTCCCCGCTTTTTCCCCGGCGCGGGGTCCTTTTTACGGGCAACCTTCTGCGCGCTGAACGCGTGCAGGGAACCGTCTTCCGAATACTACCCCCCCGGCTTCCTTCGCCCAAGCACTTTCCCAGATCCAAACGTCTGCTTCTGTTTGTCTCGGTGGTTTCGAGTTGCCTCCTTGTGGTCACTTGGTTGACCCCGATTTTTTGCTGATTTTCTTCCCTGGGTCCGGTTTCGATGCCCCCTGAACACCATAGCCCGGTGATCGCTCGATTTCACCAAGGGCCCTACCATCGTCCGAACCGCTGAACCCCCTTGCTCCCCGCTTCCTTTGTTTGCCTTGTTCTGGTTTACAGAAACGGGTTGGGGAAAGGGTCTTTTCACGTTTTCAACCCTGTTTCCCCTTGGTCTTAGTCGTTTTTCGGGTCCCATCCACGTTGGAATTGTGCTTCTTTGGTCTCCTTCCGTGTGTGTCGGTCGATGGGGCCCGGTGGCTGTTTTTGGGGGATTTTGGTCGTGGGCCAATTATTCGACTGGACGACGTTCGCTTCGTCGGACGTTGCGAGCAGTCGGGGCCCCCATCACAATGGTTTCGGCACCCCTGGATCGAAGCCGGTCGAACATTTTGCCCTTCTCCCCCTTAGTTAACCCATCCTTCGCCCGATGACCCCCATTACGTTTCCGGCGCTGTCCGGCTGACCGAACCCCATCTGAGCACCCCCCCTTCCCTTTCCTCTGGCAGTGTAACAGTCTCCGCCTTTTGCATGGCGGCCGTGGGGCGCATTTCGGCCCTTTCTGTGAAGATTCCGTTTTTCTTTTTTCTCACCTTTTTAGACCCGGACGTCATGGCCCCCCTGCTCTGTAGTAACCCATTCGACACTTTTTCCGCCCCCTCCTGGCGATTTCTCTCGGGTGCTGCTTGGAAGGTGAACTTTTTTTCGCGGGCCTGCTTTGCAATCACCCGAGTTGCTTGCCAAGGTACTTCCCTTAGTCTTTTTAA
>Ga0179591_1377710_pt1 | contig 20728 bp, 25 predicted proteins | sample CZOMad2_1_08_16f_FD_182891 | JGI IMG/M metagenome (GOLD analysis project Ga0179591, IMG submission 182891) | Vadose zone soil fungal communities from Angelo Coast Range Reserve, California, USA - CZOMad2_1_08_16fungal (PacBio error correction) | ecosystem: Environmental > Terrestrial > Soil >... | reverse complement strand
CCCAGCTCCCAGCTCCCCCCCCCCAGTGCCCCGATTTGCCTGTCTCATTCCCAGTCCCCCCCTGCCCGCACCCCGGCCATTGCCACCAAAGCCACGCGACTGAAACGTTTTGTTTTTTTTTTCCTAAAGGTCCCCCTCTTTCTTTCCTTTTTCTGGGCGGGCCTTTTTGATGCCTGCGGTCCCAACACCCAATTTTTCGTGGTCGTAAAGATGTGTTTTATGCAGTCTTCTTTTTTTTTGGTGCGTGCGGGCGGAACAGGGGTGCGTGCGCATGAGAATGGGAGTCGGTTTTTTTTTTCCTGGAAGTTTTCAGTAACGGAGGTTCCGAGGCAGTCGTGCGGTTGTTTTTTGTTGATTTCCAAAAGTTACTGTTTCGCTGTTTGGCTTTTCCCCCAGCCATCATCTGGTAAGTTTTCTGTAGTTGGGACGCAATTTGTCCAAATTTCTGATCCGTTTTACATGATTGTCCAAGTTTCGCGCCCCAGTCCCCCCCTTTCCCTCAAACTTCTCATTGTTCCCGTTTTCTTTCCCTTAGTAGCCCGGGTCTCTGGTTCGTTTTTCTTACTTTCCTGTTTTAACCTTAAATACACGCTGTATCATATTCGCGACTTTGCCTTCTGTTATTTTCCTCCCACATCCGTTTTCCCCCTGCCGCCCCTTTTCTCAGGTATCAAATCCGTTGCCCCCAGCCCCTCATTAATTTCCCTTTCTTCCGGGTCGGAATTGTTTCCTGCTTCCCCCTAAGGAGAACGCCAGTCACTTTCCTGCCCCTTCTGTCAGGTCCTAACCCCCTTTGCTCTTGCGTATATTTACGCAAATCTGCGATCCCGTCTGGAACTTCTTTTTTTCCCCCTATTGAGGTATTTTTTCTTTCCCCTCCCACCCCCTTTCGCGCCGCACCGGAACTGAAATACCATCATTCAAATACTTTGAAAGACACAGCTCTCGTCTTGATTCCCCTGCGTGTCGCTTTCGCGTGGCCTCCTGCCTGGAGACCCCTACAACAACAACTCTTTCAACTCCGTTTGCCACCTATTCTGACCTGTCCCCCCCGGTTCTCAATTTTTGACCGATGAGATGAACTATTAACCTTTCCCCCTCCCTATGTGGGGTTCTCCCCCTAACTCACTTTCCTCATACCTCGGACACTCCATTCCCCCCTTTGCCTCTGATGAGAGAGTCCCTGACATCCGGGCATATTAGTTTTGTTAAATGTTTGCCAAATCCCCTACCCCCCCTTTTTTTTGTTGAGGTACTGGCGGGCACCAGGCTGGACCCTTACCTGTTCTCCCCTCGCTGAACGGCCCCCCCCCATTCCTTTCTTGGCCCCCCATCCCGGGGGCCCCGTGATGCAACCCAACCACTTTTCCCCCCCCCTAAACCACCCTAGCCCTCCCACCTGCTTGGAGCCCTTTCACTTCCTTTTTTTCCCGTACCGATAACCAACAGGCGGACCAGTTTCCGTTTTCCTTTTTGATCCAACACCCTCTTCTTTGTCTTCGTCCCTTTAACAATTTCCTTTTTTAACGACCACTTTTTTTTAAGTTTGGACTTTCCCGTGCACCCTCGCCCCCCCTCCCTTTCCTTAAACCCCTCCCCCCCCCCCCTTTTTTTTCACCCTTCCCACTTTTTCCCCCCCCCTGTTGAAGAAATGGCGTGTGCAAGTTAAGGGCTGAGACCCCTTTGCCCACCGAGTTTTTTCCTGGGCGCGTTTCCTTCTTTTCCTGTTTCTCCCTTTTTTCTTCCTTCTCCGAAATTTTGACGTAAGCTCTGGACCCTTTTTTTTTTTTTTCCCCCCGCTGCTTTTCCAATTTCTGTTCCTTCCCCCCCAGTGTCCGTTCCATCCCAGTTTTTAGGGACCGCGCCGGAGTCGTAACCTTTTTCCTCTGTTTCTTTTAGTTTTTTTGGTTTTCCTCCCCTAAGGTTCGCCCCGGCCGTTTCTATGCTAACAAGGGGAGGGAATGGTCTCCGTCTACCCCATGACTTCCCCCGTTTTTTAGTTGCTTGGCCCGCATTCTCTCTTCCTTAACAATATCTCTTTAATTTTTGTTTGTGTTGATCTTGTGCGTTTGCTTTTTCAAGTATCTTCGCCTCCCCCCTTGACCCAATAATTCTTCTTTGGCCCGCGCATTTTTTTAAGGTCTTTTCCTGTGGGCACGCTTCCAATTATCTTGAGCCCTTTTTGGTCTGCAACCCGGCCGTGAACCCCCCCCCTGTACCCCCCTGGTTCCCCCCCATCTCCTTTCGCACTTTTCTGGTTTTCTTTTTTCCCTGATCCACCTTCCGTGTCGTGCGCCCCCTTCCCTTGATCCGCCGTCCTTTCAGGTGCTCCCATTCTTCTTTCTCGGTATTTCTTTGTCCCGTGGGGCTCTTCGAAATTTTGTGCACGACCGAGCACGTTTCAGGTCTGTCCCCCTTGACCTCTTCCCCTTCCACCCCGCAGCCCAAATCTTCCCGGGCCTTTTGAGTTTTCTTTAATCTTTTCGTGAGACGTCTGTCGGAATTTTTTCAAACGATCGTTTTGGCCTCTCCTGGTTTTTACACGCCTTGATTCCAACCTTCGTTTTTTTTTTTTTTCTTTTCCCGTTTTCTTTGTTACTTTTGTCTCCCCTCCCCCCGTTGGAATGACTATTGTAAAGTTTCCTGCTAGGGGATGTTCCTTGAGTCCTTTGGTTTCATTCTCTCTTTTTTCTGCGATCTTTCCACTTATTTTGGGTATTTTTACTAAGTCGTATTAGCCGCAGACCTTCCTTTGACTTTTTCCCCACTTCTTTCAACCCCCAATGCCTTGGTGGCGAGTTGGGCGCTTTTGACATAATTTTTTTTTTTTTTTTTTTTTTTTTTTTTTTTTTTTTTTTCTCTCTGTTCTTTGTCCCTCCCTTGTTTGGCTCCCCTACGTGATCTTGATTCAAGCTTTAGCTTAAGAAGTAGTTAGGCTTCCGGTTGTAGTCGTTAATACTCCCGGTTCCCCTCTTCCCCCACCCTTTCATTGTGAAATCGAGATTTGGGTATGGTTTAATCAGGCGTTTTTGTTTGTTGTTTTTGCCACCCCTCCTGGCCGTCATTCTACGGGTCCAACCCTTGCCGTGCTCCCTCCTTCACCTCCCCTCCTCTAAACTTTGCCTAATCTTTCGCGGTGTTTTCACATTCCTTGGCCCGTCTTTTTTCTTCTGATTCTACCTCTCCTTCCGTTCCTGATTTTTCTCAATTTAGTCCTCTCTCTTTTCGTGGGAATCGCCACGTGTTGATTCGTTCCCGTTATTTCTCGCACCCCCTGAGTCTGCTCGTGTTAGTCTCTCTTTCTTTATCCCCTATTTTCCACCGGTGTTCCCCTTTTCTATGGCCGGTTGATCCAGATCTCCCCTGGGCCGCTTCCCCACCTTCTTTTTTTTCCCCCCCTTTCGTTTCTGATGCTCCTTCCTTCTCCTTTTTCGTTCTCCTCAGCGGATTCAGTAGCCCCGCCCAAGCGATTCAATTTGTTTAAGTTTCCCCTGCACCCAACCATTTGGCTTCCCCTTGCATGATTCATGTACACCCTCCTTTGAAACTCAATTTCGCTTTCTTACCCCCCCTGAACTTGCTGACCTTTCCCCCCCCTTGCCGGACGTTTTTAATTCGATACCAAACATCTTCTTTACGCCCCCCCCTTTCCCTCCGGTTTCTCCCCCCCCCAAACCTCACCCCACCCCCCTTCTCCCCTCCCCACTCTTTGAGTGCCTTGGTTAGCCCCCGCTTCATTGACTATGCCCTTTTTCCCCCCCCGGTTTATGTTCCTTTGGACTTTGTTTTTGTCTGCCTTTTTTCTTTTTTTTTTGCCTCGCGGTACCTGACTGGTCTGAGAAACTAGCACCTCTTTCCTCTTTTTTTGTCAGTTTTTTCTAGATAGCTCGTGAGCCCATGTTCATCAAAATAGTCAAGTTTTTTATACCCCTTTGCTCTTTTCCCCTTTCGTGGGTTCTCAACTGTTTCTTTCTAGGATTTGCAGTGATATAACCTTTTGGAGAGTCTGGATCCGTTTTAAGGCTTGCCGATTGAACTGGTGCCACTCTTGTCCTTCGTGAAGCCCTCTTTTGTCCCGCTTGTCTGCTCATCCCCCCTATGTGGGTGTCGGTTTCCCAGATGAAGGATAGGTTGGTCTGTCGGCCGATTCCAAGCCTTCGAACTGTCTGGATCGGTGGTAGTTTGTTTCGGTAACCTGCTTTTACCCTCTCCCCAAGAGGAAGGTGTATCGTTAACGATCCCGGAGCGTAGTCTCTTTTTCTGTCCCCCCCTTCTTTCTTTCCGCAGTGGAATGACTTTTGTTTCTTGAGGCCCTCCTTTGCGGGGAGTTGATTCGACCTGTCCCCCCCCCCTTCAGATCCCTGGCTGCCCTCTTGTTTCCTTTTAGGCCGTTCCTATTTTAGCCCCTTTGTAGATAACACGGGGTCCTGATAGTCTGGTTTCGGCCTTCCTTTCTCCCCCTGGTTGCGATTTTGCCTTGCCGAGGCTTGGTCGCCGACCTTTCCGTCAGGACTGCACTTTGAAGCGTTTGGTGGACCGTCGCATCTTGTTTTGATCCCCTGCGACACTTCTCCCCGTTCCTCGCAACTGTCGTTCGTGGCCCCGAAAGGTTTTTGTGTCCGAAGGATCTCCCCTTTCCCTCTGTCCCCTTTTTTCTCTCGCGCCTCCCCCAAGGGCCCAGCCGCCAACTTTTGTGTCCCACGGCATGTCAAGCGGTGCAACAAAACCGTGCCCCCCCTTGTGTTTCCCCCCCTACCAGGTTTCCCACTATCCCTTGTTTCCCCAGCCCTCGAGTTACCCTTTTCACGAACAATTTTTCTCTTGTCCATCCTTTTTTTTTCGTTTTTTTTCTTCGAGATGGAAAATTTAAGGATGGTTTTTCCCTCCCTATGCGTGAAGGTTTCCCCTGCTTTTTCTGGTCCCCGGCCAACTGGGTTTTGGTGTTCGCTTTTTCGGGCCCGGCTTCCCACCCGTCTTCTTTGTCCAGCCCGGCATTGTTTGCCTGCCTTGTTCTTCCCCCCCTCCCTGGATCCAATTGTCACCCCCGTCCCGCTAAGTTTTGGCGGCCTTCCGTTGCTTTTTACGTAAAACCGCAACCCGCCACGTTGGATTGCGCTCTCAGGTATTGACTCCCCCCTCTTCCCCATTAATTTTTTTTTTTTGTCGTTTGTAGAAAGGTTTCTTATCGTCTTTTTCTGGGGATTCCCCACCAAAGCTCCCGCTATCCTTGACTGTTGTTGTTCTGTTTTTTTTTTCCTCCCCCCCCCAAGTCCCCCCCTCGTCCCCCTCTTCTTCATCGCTGCGCGCCCACAATCTCCCTTCAGATAGTCCCCCCAGCTCTTTTCATTTTATACCCCTCGGAAGTTCCCTTCCCCCCCCCCTACTTTGACGCGCCACCTATATCCCCCCGTGTTCCTTGTCTGACCGTCATTTTCCCTTTTCAGTCCCTCAATTTTGACACCCTGGGCTAAACCTGGATTCTTGGTCCCCAATCAGATCCTCTCCCCCTTTGGTAACCTTTTGACTGACGAGACTCGGTCGACTCCACCGGTCGTCTCTGTCTATTGTTCTTTTTCAGGAAGCCTTTTCCCCCCCCCCCCTCCCCCCCCAACACGCGAGGCGCTTCAATAAGTTTTAACTCCCCTACCGAACTTCTTCCTGAGCAGTTTTCTAGTAGCTCTTTCCTCCCACCCCCCTTCCCGTGAACTATCCTCCCTGAGTCCCCCCTTTCGGGGATTTTTGAATGCTACCACATGCGGGAAGCATTATTTAAACTGAATCCTTCCCTCCCCTCGCCTCTCTTCTCCCCTTCATTTTCCTTCTGACACAAAATCCCCACTCCCCGATTTCATCCTCCGTTGTATAGTTCACACCCCGCCCCCCCCCCACTTTCCCCGCATTATAGCGATCGCCGCCCTCCATTCATCTTAAGTGACCTCTCCTCCCAGCCATCACCGTCCCCGCTCCAACCAGAGTGCATTCTTCTTTTGTTGATTCTTGTTTTCCCCCCCCGTCGCCCCCAGTCAATTGGGCGATTCACTACATGCAGCCAACCCCCACTACCCTCCCTCCACCACCTCCACCGTGTTTGGGACCCTCCTAGTCCTTGTTGTTTAGACCCGGTCGCGGTGTTAAGTGGGGGTGTTTCCTGATTCACTCCCTTATAGGGATTCCTATTTTTACGTCTTTGTTTGGTTCGTCTTTGGAGCCCTTGCTTAATCCCCTGGCGGTATTCATTCTTTTCGTCAATTCCCACTGTTTCTTAGCTCCCTGCTGCGGTGTTCCTTAGTCGTTCGTCTACCTTTTCCCCAAGAGCACTCTTTCCTGATGGGTGCGTCCCCCCCCCTTTTTTTCGATCCCGTTTCTTCCCCTCCGCCGAGTGAGTAAGTCCTTAATTTCTCCGGCTGTTCCGCGCTCGTGGGGTTTTTTTCCCTTTTCCTCGCCATGCCCTCGCCTTTGGTCTTTCTGTGCAGGTGAACTCCACCCCATCGCCTTCCTCGCCTGTCCGGGCTTGTGCCAAAAACTCGTTGGGCCCGCACGCAAAGTCTCCATTTTCTTGAACTGTCCCCCCCCCCCTAGTGCCTCCAATCGACAATTCTTTTTTTTTGAAGTGTTTTCGTGTACCCCCTTATCAGACCCCTTTCGTTCCTTTCCCCGTCCGAAGGTTCCTATACACCTTTTGTCCGCTTGTTTTTATTATTTTTATCCCACCATTCACCACGACTCCTTTTCCTCGGCTTTTCAGTGTTCCCTCCGTCTTCTCAGAAGGTCTTTCTTCGGGAATACACTTTCTAATGCACGACCTGGAAGCCTCCCTCTCCAGGCCATTGACCCATTTACCCTTTTACGTCATTCTTCTGGAAACCAAGAAGTCGATTTTTTTTTCTTAATTTCTTCTTTTTAGATTTCTACATCTTGTTTTGAATGCGGGTGCGTTTTTGTCGGTGCAACCCAACACCAGCCCTTCACCTTTTCTTACCCCAACCCTTTTTTTTTTTTTTTCCTTTCTGACGCCCGTGAGGAGGAATTTCGGTACGCTGTCTCCCGTCTTTCCTTTCCCCCGAATTTGATTTCCCCCCCCTGTACCGCTCTTTCACCGTCATTTCCCTTTTCTCCCTTCCGAGACGGCGCTCCCCCCAGTACAACTTGGCGGCTCTACGCGGCCACCCTTCCATTTTCCATTTTTTGCAGTCCCCCCCTTCTTTTGGTTGAACTTCCTTGGCGGACGGTCCCTGGCTTGTGTGCTCCAGTCTTTCCCCTGGACTTGCTCCCCCCCCCTCTCTTCCCCCCACAATTCTTTTCATTTCGCCCCCCCGTTGGTCCCTCCCCCTTTCCCCCCATTCCCCTCCTTTTTCAAACATTCTCCACCCCAGGCTGTTTAGTCCATTTGGCCCCGCACGTCGCCCCCCCCCCCCAACCCCTTTCCTTTTCCGTCAACTCTGGCCGGTTTGGTCCACGATTCCCCTTTCTCGTCGTCCTTAAGGTCCTCCCCTTCCCGGTTTTTTCGTCCTGTTAAAGACCCACGGAGGCCCCTCACCCGCCACGTGTCCCCTTTTGTTCCTCAGTCCCCTCTTCATCCCGAACTGGATCTTTCTAGGGTGTCATTTGCGTGTCTTCTCTTTTTGTAATTTTTTCCGATAGTTTTTCCCTCTTTTCTCATCGTCTTTCCGGAAGGCGAGTTCAAGCTCCCGGTCCTAGCTTTTTTCTCCCCCCCTGCCTGGACCCCTTCACGGCTTTTTTCCTGACCTTACCGGGGTCCCCGAACCGGACAACTCGCTTTGAGGCTTGACTGTTCGAGTTTCTTTTGGTGGGTTGTTTTCTTTAATTTTCCTCCTGGGGTTGACTTGTCGCAGATGCTGCTCAACGTTTTGGCTTTGTTTCAGTCTCTTCGTGTTTGATCCTCCCTGGTTCGAAAGTTTTCTTTAATTTATTTTCTCCCGCTCCCTAGGGAACGATATATATCTTTCCTCTTTTTTTGTTTGGAGTCTCTCTCTGATTGGACGTTTTCCTTCTGCTGTTCGCTCTTTTTTATGTTCCTCTACCTCTTTTTTCCCTTTTTTTTTTCCGGGCGTGAGCAGCGCTTTCTCCGTTTGAGCGCATCGAGCACGTTGCTTTTTCCCTTCGGTCAGTAAAAAACCCTCACCCTCTAACAACCTCTACTTCGCCCCAACTCTCCTGGAGTTCCCTTTCTCCTTCCCAACGGCCCGTGGATGCAGTTTACTGATGGTCGTCTCCGTTTACTGCCGGTAAATTTTCGTGACCCCGCTTTGCTTCCCCTCTTGGGGTCCATCTCTTTCTGAACCCCCTTTCTGACCCCCTGACTATTTACCGTGAGTGGACTCTTCCTGTGTCCGCTACCGGTCCAACTCTCCCCACTTCTTACTCCTTCTCAAGGGTGCTTCACCCCCCCTTCTCTGGTTGATATGTGGTTGAAGTTTGAGTTCGTTATTCCCCCCGTTCGGTGTCCACTTTTTTTCTTTCAAGTCCTCTTCCCCCACCTTTCATTTTTGGTACTTTCCCCCCGTTTCTACGGCGCCCCCTGTTGGTTAGTTCATTTGTGACCGGGCGCCCCCTGCTCTGTCTTTCTTCAGTCTGTTCGGGTTTTCCCTCCTTTTTTTCTTTTTAGCATCCTGGCCCTTGATTTTTCATTCTGATGTTTGTCCCCTTTTGGTCTTTTCCCCTTTTTTTCCTCAAGTACGTCCCTTTTCTGTGCCGTTTGACTTTTTCCCATTGTTTTCTCCCCTTTCACCCTGTTTGTCCCCTTTAAAATGCAAGGTTCTTGCGCGGAGGATAATTGGTGGTTGTTCTGCGGTGCTTTGCTTCTTGGCCTTCTTTCTCCTCCGGTTTCTTTCAGGTCCCCTTATGCTGGGAGGGATGTGGATCTGCTCCAGTCTTGGTGCTGAGTATTTCGGATGTGTTTCCCCTCCGGCAGTTTACTTCCGTTGTTTTTGTGACCAAGTGTGGCACTCCGCCTGACCCCTCCCTTTCCAGCTTTTTCCGCTTCCTCCCCTCTCCTGGCGCTCATGCGTAAGTCCTGTCCCTCGTCCGGCTTCTTTTTCTTTTGAGTCCCTGCCCACGTTCTTTAGGCCCCCCCCCCCCTATTTCCCCTTAGTCCGTTTCCTCCTTTGTCTGTAGCCAACCTTTTCCCCCGTTGATTGACGTTCCCCGTCCCTTGGACCTCTTTTGCTCGTTTGTTTTTTTTCTTCCTTTTGCCTCCTATGCTTCATCGTCCGTTTGGACGTTTGTCGCGACCCCCGAGGGTTACCACACTCTTCCTGGTGCTCCTCCCCCATGTTTCCTTTCCTCCTGTTCCTCCCCCCTTCGCGGTCGGTGTGCTCCGGGGGTCTTTTTTGGAATCCAAGCACTCCCCCCCCCCAACAGCCAGTTTCTTTTTTTTCCCCCAGTCCCCCCACACCGCTCCTCAGCAAATTGAGAGCTGGAACACTTGGTTGCCCCTTCAATTGATTTTCCTTCCCCTTTGTGATTCCCCTTTGGACGACCATCGATGTTCCTCCCCGCGAATGCGGAATTGCAATCCCCCCCACCCTCCCCTCCCTCTTTTTCAGCTGGCCGTTTCCCTTTTTTTTCCCCTTTTCCCCCCACCTTCCCCCTTTCCGCCCCCCATGTTGTCTACGGTCAAATTGTCAGCTTTGCCTTTATTTCTTGCTTGGGACTGGCCCCCTGGCCTCCCCCTATTTTTTATTTTCCTTGATCTCGAAAAGTTTATGGGGTTTTTCCCATGGTTGGTTCTGTGGTCTTTAGTAGGTGGTTCCCCTTACTTTACTAGTCCTTCAGAACAGATGCTGGCGTTTATTGCAGTTTTCTACTGCCTATCCACCATCTTATCCTCGATGGGGTCCCCAAGATTCTTCCCTTTTTTCTCTGACACCAAAATGACTTATTCGGCGGTGGATTGCGTCTAAGGTTCGTCCGCCGGTTTCCTCCTATTGTTAGGCCCGGAGAGTTTTCATGTTGGAAAGATGTTTAAACCCCATCCAGTACTTGCTCCTTTGACCAGCCCCATTTTGTCTTTTAAGAGTCTGTAGAACGATGGTGCCGCTTCGGCTTTCGATCCCCCTATTTTAGGGTTTTATGGGTCGGCCGTGTCTCCCCAAACAACCCGCCTCGACCTGATGTTCTCTTCTGTTTTTTCCCCGTCTCGGCCTTTTCAACCAACTCTGATGGAGACGGTGTGGAGTTAAGGATCTCCTGACAACAGCCATTTCCCCCCCCCAATGCTTTTTTCTCATCGGTCCTTAGCCGTTCCTGTTCGTTTTTCCGCTTTTTGGCCCCAATGTTCTTACCTTCGCTTCCCGCATGGTCAGGCGGTTCGTGGGTGGGAGGGGGTCCCTCCTCCCAGTCATATGTTTGGTTAGTTTTTTTACTTCGACTTTTTTTTTGACCCGGCATTTTCCTGGCGTTTTTTCCCCAAGTATCTGTCTGTTGGGCTTTGACCCAGTTTTCTCCCTTCAGTTTTGTGTTTTTTTTTTTCCCCTTTTGATGATCCCCCCCCCCCACGAGGCCGAGGTAGGACTAGATATTTTTCCTTCCGCCGCATTCCGCACTGCCGGACTATTTATTTCATGCCTCCCCATTTATGTCCCCTTCAGTAAGTTTCCCCCTCCCTTTTTGCTTTCAAGTGACTTTTGTTCGGCACTACTTCGGCTTTCTCCCCCCTCTGGTGCCCGTGGAGCCGGTCCGCATCTTAGCCGCCTGATTTTTTGGCCCCTTTGCCCCCCCTTCTTGACTTTTATTTTTCCAACCTTGCATTTTTCCTGGTGGTTTTTTCCCCACGTACCTTTTTTGAAAAGCATCCCTCAGTACCCCCTTTTACCAAGCCCTTTTGTGTCGGAAAGCCCCTCCAAAATCCTCCTTTCACTCCCCCCTTCTCACTTGCTCTTCCCCCCCCACAGTTCTATCTTCTGTTCGGAGAGATATGTGTGCGAGATTTTTCTGGTTTTTTTTTTTGTTTCTTTTTTGACGAGTCGGTTTGACCCCTTTAATCTTTTGCCGTTGACCCCCTTTTTTTTCTGAGTGGTTTCTTTTTTTGATTTGATTTCTTCTCAATCCCTTTTTCCCATTGAAACCGTTTTGTCGTGCTTTTCACCGTCTTTTGCGACTCCCCCCCACCTGAAATCTCTTGTGTCTTTGATCAGGGTGCATTCCTACTCTTCCTAAACCCGTTTTTTGTTTGCGGTTTCTTTTCTTTTATCCTTCGGTACCATCTCCTTGCGTTCCCCCCCCCAAGCCTTGTCCCTCTCCTTTTCCCTTGAAACCCCGGTTTCCCTTTCCTTTTGAAAGATTTCTGCTCTTTTCGTTCTTCGCCCCCGGCCTCTGCTGACCTTCTTTCATTTTTTTGCTGGATAAGTGTAAGTCTGCTTCCCTTCGTTTTGATTGTACCGTTTTTTTTTTCGAGTTCCCAACTGCTTGGTTGGAGGTTTCTTCTTATGCCACGTCCCCCCCCGAGGTGTCCTCCTGTCCTATGGCGGGTCCTGGTTTTTCTGCTTTACAGCCCCACGTCCCTTTTTCCGCACCCCTGGTTCTTGCCACATTGCCCTCGCTCCCAACGGCCTCCTTCCCGTCACCCTACAAGCTTCGAACGTGCTGGTTTGACCCTCCTTTTCCTTTCCAATTTCCCCCTTTGCATTTCCTGGAGTTTTTATGATTTCTCAGGGGTTCCCGTCTTTGTTTTTCCTGACCCATTCTTGCCACGCCCACCTCGCGCTTTGTTTTCGGCCCCCTTCTTCTGTAACTCCCCCAATGCTTTCTGCCCCTGACCCCCCCCTCTCTTATTTTTTTTCCTCTGGCCCCCGCTTTTGAGACCCCCCTTTTACCAACCTTATCCCTAGGAGTTTCTATCAAATGTGTGGACCCAACGCGTCCCGTTTCGGGACACCCACAAACCCCAATTGTTTTTTTTTTCCCCCCCACTTTATAGCCTTCTCTACAATCGTTTAACATTTAACGTCATGGCATCTGCTTGAAAACCACCCGCACCCTGACAGGACTGAGAATGATACCAACGAATCATGAATTGAATCCATTTATTTCTTTTAGAATTTGTTTGTGTTGTTTCGGTTTTTGTGGGTGGTGGTTTTTTTTTATGTTGTGTTTTGTGTTGGTTTGGTGTTGGGTGTGTCTTGCTGGTTCTGTGATTTGGGGTGTTTCTTTTTTTTGGGTTGGGTGAGTTGTTTTTGGTGTTTTATTTCTTTACTGGTGTGTCTTCCTTTTGGATAGTTCTGTGTTCTTTTTTGGTTGTGGGGTCTTTTGTGTTTTTTTGGTTTTTTTTTGGGTTGGTGGGGTTGATATTTTTTTTGGTCTTTTTGATGTTGTTTTTTTTTTTTGGTGGGGGGGTCTTTTGGTTGGTTTTTGGTTTATTTTTTTTTTTGTGTTCTATTTTGGGTGTCTCGTTTGTGTTGGTGGTTTTTTGTTTTGGTGTTGGGGGGTGTGGTTGTCCTCGTTGTCTGGGCTCTTGGTGTGTTTTTCTCTGTTTTTTTTCTTGTTTTTTTTCTTTCTGTCGGTCTTGTTTTCCTTTCTGGTGTTTGGTTTTTTTGGGGGTGGGTGGTTTGTTTTTATTTGTGTTTTTTGGTTTTTTTTTTGTTTTTGTTTGTTTTTCTTTTTTTTTTTTTTGGGTGGTTTTTCTGGTTTTTGTTTTTTTGTGTGGTTGTTTTTTTGGTTTTTCTGGTTTTTGTTTTGTTTATTTTGTTTTTTTTTTCGGTTTGGTTTTGTTTCGGTGTTCTCTTTGTTTTGTTGTGTGTCTGTGTTTTTTTTTCTTGGTGGTTTTTTTTCCCTGGGGGTCGATGTTGGGGGTTTTTTTTTGGTTCTCTTTTTTTTGGTATTTGTTTTCTTTAGGTCTGGTTGTTTGTGGGGGTGTTTTTTGTTTTTTTTTTTGTTGTTTTGGGGTGTGTTTTTTTTTGGTTGGTGCCTGTTTTCCTTTCTGTGCTCCTTGGGTGGTTTTCCCTTGAGTTTCTCAGGACAACCAGGAATCGACAACCCCAGTTCCCCGTGCACGAAGTGTTTTTCTTGGCTCGGATGGCCGTTTCTTTTCTTCCCTAGAGACCCTAAGCCATACTGAGTTCCTTGTGAACATTTAACCAATCACCCCCCTCTTTCCGACTGTGGTTTTTATGACCCCTTTCGCCCCCTACCCCTACTTCTTTAGTTTCCTCTTTCTTTGGCCTTTTTACACCCCAGCCGCGTGGCGGCTGCTGTGGTTGGTCCCTCTTTCCCAGGCGGCACCCTTCTTTGCTTTTTCACATAGTAACGTTTTGTTCATCCCGTTGGTTGTTCTTGGCTTCTTTTTTGATGCAATTTCAACTTTTTTCTGGTTTCTTTTTAATAGACGGACCGGTTCTAAGCTTGAGACCCTCCCTTCATGAACCGTGCACCCTTTCCGGACAATGACTTTCTTTTTTTATTCCATATAAAGGCTTGGTGTTTCTCCGCCTCTGAGGCAGGATCTTTTATGCGTTTATCCTGTGTCGCGAACCCCCCGTCACTATTTTTGCCGGCTTCCCCACGTTTCATAACCCCCCCCAAGAGCCTGCCGACCGTTTGATCTGTTAGTCTTTTAGTTGGGGGTAGTGATTCTCCACTTTTCCCCTCCCTCCTTTCGTACCGTTTCGCCCATGATTTCTTTATTTGTTACTAGGGCGCCCCCCTCCTTTTGGGACCCTCTTTTTTTCCCGTCGTTCTTTTTTCGCTCTTCAACGTTGTTTTGTTTTTCAACAGTAAGGCTTTTTTTTCGGACATTGTTTTGCTCGTTGGTTGCCCGGTTTTCTTGACCTCAAACCCGCCCCAGTTTTGGGCAAGGAACTGTCTTCCTGTCTCCACTTTTGTCTTCAATCAAGTCTCTCCTTAGGCTAGCGTGATTGTCTTTGACGTGCCTCGCAATGTTTTTTCGCGCGAAAACACCCAACATCTGAAACGGACTTTTTTTTTTTAATTCCAACATTTCGTTGCCTTCCAACGGTGAGCCTTCTTTTTCTGAATGCTGCGCTTGTAATCTTCTCTTACCTTCCTAATACCCCCCCTTTTTCCTTTTCTGCACCGAAGCTTTCGACCCAAGGTTTCCCCTCTTGCCCCACCGTTTCCGTCCTTTGGCGCGCCTCTCTTTATCTTTGCGACAGGCTTCAGGTACATGTGGACACTTTTAGTTTCGACCTTTTTTTTTTTTTGTAGAACGCGCTTTCCTGATTCACCCAATACGCCTCATTTTGCTACTTTCGGCAGTTCAGAAAGATTTCGTTTCGGCCCCACTTCATTTTTGTTACCGGTACGTCTCCTCACCCAACCCTCTTCCTTTTTTTTCCCCATCTTCATTCACCACTTTAGGGTTCCAATCTTCCTCATCAAATCTACTTTCCCCTCCGGAATTTCACTTCCCCAGGTTTTTTTCCCCCCCGATTTGTTTTATACTCGTACAACTTGCTTCAAGACTCGTTTTCTCTTCCACGGGACAGTTTTCACGGTCCACCCCGGAACCAGAAGGGGACGCATCTCACATCCACGTACTTGTTCATCACAATCCCTTGAATGATTTAGTACCTTCTTAACTTTTTGAGTCACCTCTTGCTTCTGCTCGTGACTTTCTCCCAACCTGTGCTCCAGGTCCTTCTTTTTTCTTCGTCCACCGAGATTCACTTGCAAGGGCCTTTCCCCCTGCCTTTCGCGTACGACCATTTTCTTCACGAACTTTCGGTTTTTTTGACCTCATTGCGTAGCGTCAGGATCTTTTTTGGACTTTCTCCTCCCTGTGGTCGGTTTTGTTCTCTGAACGGCGGCCATTCCTTCCGTTTCTGTTTTTTTTTTCAGCCTGGAACTTTTTCCTTCCTGTTTTTAGCGACCCTTTGAACAGGCAGGGAGTGGGGCTAGACTCTTCTTCACGCCCCCCCAGCCCCCCCTTTCTCTTTTGTTTTCCTCCTTTGTCTTTCTGGGATATGAGTGTGGGCTTCTTCCCTTGCTTAACCACCTTGTGAGAGAATTTTCCCCTGGCGAGTGCTCTTTTTTTTTTCTGTCTCTTCCTTTGCGCAAGCACTGTTTTGCTTCGTGAAGGTCCTTTTTTTTTTTCCACCCCCCCACGACCCCAAAAGGAACCAACTCGTTTCTGCTTCTTTTTTCGCGTTCCCTCTTTTTTCTCCTTTTTCTTGGCGTTTTTTTGTTTGCGTTCCGGCCCTGATTGTTCGTGAGTTGGCCCCAAACGGACGAAGTCTTACCTCACCAGTATCCTTTTCCCTTCCCCTTCCGAGCTGTTTTATGTGGTCGATCCGTTAACACTTCGCCGGCTCGGTGAGCTAACCTTCCCTGCTTGATTTTTCCGTTGCTCTTCGGTGTTTGTCTTGCTCAACCTTAGTTTAAGGTATTCCATGGGTACGGGGAAACCTTTTTTCCCTCAAACGCTTTTTCTTTTTTTGTGTCTTTTTTTTTTATTTTTATGCCAATTTGATCTGTATGTTGATTGTGAGATGTTAAGATATGTTTCTTTTCCTGTACTTTCTCCGACCGTTTTGCCGTCCGGGCCTCTTTCCGCTTTCGGTTAATGAGTTTGGGGCTCTCCCCCAGGCATTTTTTCAACAACCACGGCTACTTTTCCCATCACTGTCATTTTTTTTGATGAGGAACGGCCCGAGCCCCCCCCCCCACTTCAAGTGTGAACCTGAACTGTCTGTGTCGGCGCGCCCCTGGAGTTATGTTTGCTTCCTCAGAGTCCAAAGTCCCTGATGACTGTCTCTTTCAATGCGCGAGGTCCACCTGAAGCCGCCCAATATCGTTTGCACCCGGGTTGAAGAGCTTCTTTTTTTTCCTCGTTGCAGGTTGACTATTTGTGATCTCGGGGTGGTCCCCCCCTACCGTCCCCTTCCTTTTGCCAGGCTCACGCGATTCAACTTTCCTTGTTAAAAACATTTTTGCAGGTAGGTTAGGGGTTGGGGGGTTTTTTTTTCAGCGTTCCCCTCTTTCTTTCAGGGTTTGCGTTCGTGATGTGTACGAGACCTTTTTTCATGCCCCTGGGACCCGTGCCGATTTTTTGGTTGCCCGCCCCCTTTTTCTGCCCCTTCCCGACCCTTTTTATCTTTCCCTTCTTTGGGGAACCTCTTGTCGGCTCTGTGTAGAACTTCGCTTCTTTCCGGTGCTAGGGTAGGGCCTTTATGCTTTTTCTCCCGTCACCCCCCCTTTCCTATTCCCCCTCGTCCACCCTCGGTCCTTTTTCTGATTTAGCCCATATTTATCAGACTGTATCTTTTTCTGGTTCTCTTCCGCCTTCCCCTTCCCCCATTTCAGGACTCCCGCCCGAAACCCTGATTTCAACGTTTGCTTGAAGGGTCCGTCCCTTTTTCCCCTGCCATGTCTCCCTTTTTCCCTTTGTTCACTCTTTCACTGAGCGGCCCTTGAACCTCCTTTTTTACCCTTTGAAATTTTCTTCATGCAACGTCCCCTGCGGCCGAATCCTCTCCTTGGACCCCACTTTCTTTTTTCCCCCCTTGTCCAACCCTTCAATGATTCCTTGTTCTCCGCCCCCCAACGCCCCCAAAATATCTATTGCGTTGTCAGGGCGAGAACTTCCTACAGTACACTCTTTTCCCCCCCCTCCCTTGTTCTTTTTTTTTTCCTCCTTTTCCCTGGTTGTTCTTTTTTTTCTGCTCCTTTTGCTGCTGGTGCTCTTTTCCCAAAAACAGAACGCATCGCGCCTGGCGGCCGGCTTTTCCCCTTTTGTTGTCTTTTTTTCCTGTCCTTTGACTCGGATCAACAATTTTTGCGGTCGATCTGCATTACGCCACGGGGTGGGGAGTAGCCACCCCCTTCCTCCCTTTCGTTTCTCTTGTCTTTTTATTTTTCGGGGGCTCACTCTGCCAATCTGGGTTTTCTTTTTTAAAACCCCCTCTGAGAGCGTTCGCTGACCTCCAATGTGCCTTCCTTCCCTGCACCCGGGAGTGGGGCCGAGGGACTGTGTCCCTATTCCTTCCCATTTTTTCCTTTCGTTGGTTCTTTTCTCGGTTTCTGCCCATTCTCAGAAGTGATTTGTTTCGTTTTAAGTTTGGGTGCAATCTGTTTCTTCCTTATTGTTTTTTTTCTTGGGTCACGGCTTGCAAACCAGCCCGCCCTGGGCGCCCCTCACCGTTTCTTCTTCGATTCTTTTTCCGGTACCGATCCAGGTTATTTTCACCTGCTTCTTTTTAAGACTCCACGTCGTTCCCTGGCGGCCCCTCTTATTGAGGCAGGGCCTTTGCGAAACTTATTTTCGTTGCCTGCTCTTGTGTCTTTCCCCATCTGTTGGTGTCGACGCAGACGATCGGTTCCTCCCGAGCCGTTTACTCTCCACTTTTTCTTCCTCCTGTTTCCCACACTATCGCCACAAATTTAATGTGCGTAGACTTTATGTTCCCCCTATTTGTTTTCTCAGCCGCCAATATTCAGTAGTCAGCGGTGTCCTTTTTGCTTTTCTTGGACCCTTCTCTTTTCTTTCTTTTTATTTCAACGACTTATGTTCAGGAGTCGATACTATAATAGCCTTTCAAGCGTTTTTTGCGTGCTTGGACGCATCGACCGTGAACTTGGCCGCCGTCTTTTGCTTCCTCCCCCCTTTCTTTACCTCCTGGACTTTGACTTGCTGATCACCATGTAGGAAAAGGGTATGTTACACGGACCCTTTTGGGTCATTTAAGGGCCCCTCTAAACCTCTCCCCCTTCCCATTTTTTTCCTTTCCCCCGCAGGAATACAACCAGGCTGCGGCGCCTGATGACCACAAACGTTTTTTTTTTTCTCTCCTGCCCCCGTTGTTTTTTTCGTTTCGATTTTCCCTGTTTGTGAGGTGCTTCCTCTCATTTTGTGGACATAATTTTTGGTCCTTCCACCATTCTTTGGTGCGTTTTTTTTGTGACCTTCTTCCCTCCATTTTTTTTGGTGCCACCCCCAACGCTAAAGCCTTTTTTGCCGTCCCCCGTTTTTCTTTCTTCCTCTTCAAGGCGGTCAGTGCGCAACCCTCGTTCGTTTTATGGCTTCGAAACGCCCCCCGGGCCCGGTCTTGCCGGATACGTCACGCTCTTACCCCCCCCCCATTCGCTGTTGCGCCCTCTTCACAAAAGTCTCCTTATTTCCAGTCGCTAACGGATTTTGCCTTTTATGCCCTTGAACGCTCCTGTTTTGTTCTGCCCCCCCAATCTCTTCCTTTCGGACTAGTTTTGCTTTCGGAGCGCCACCCCGTCTTACTCGTTCTCTTCCCCAGACTTTTCAAAATATCGGAGAGAACAACACCCCCCCCCCCCCCCACTCTTTGCGGTTCAGGGTTCCCCGTCAGCTAGCCAACATAAAACTAGATTTTCCTGGCCTCCGAGTGGCCGGAGCGGGGCGTTTCGCGTTTTGACCGCATGTCAGAACAGATCACCGTCCCTTTTATCCGTCCTTGGCCGCTTGTTGGCCCCCAAGGCAGTTTTTTCCCACTGACCCATCACGCATGGTTAAGTCTCCCTCGTTCACTGCTTCGTTTTCCCTTGTACGCTAGTCATGAAGTTTGGCCCTTGCGGTTCTTTTTTTTTCTTTTTGTTCCCACTCCCCTTGACCCACTAGTCTACCATGCCCTTGCCCCCATTTGCGCCGGTTTAAATTCCCCAAAAGCTCTTTCAGAATCTAAGACGTTCGATTTGCATAGTATAGCCGACCGACACCAAACAATCGGCTTGGACGTTTATCCACCACTTCCTTGCTGAAAAATCCCGGCGACATTGGAACGACCCGGCTCCATCCGAGCTTCCCTCTAATTCCCTCTACCCCACGCATTAGCTTTGAACCAGCGTGGCCTCCCCCCCACTCTAGGTCTGAGAAATAACATATAACCCAAATCCTTCCTCGTGCACTCCTTTCATGTTGATCTGGGGAAAACAATTCTTTTTTTTTTTTTAGATCACAATATCAGCTCATGTTCCCTTGTCGTTTTTAAGTATTTCCCTTCCCCCTCCCCCTGCCCCGACTCCCAGAGGCAGACTCTGTGTGTTTCTTGTTGTTTCTCACCGTTCCCCCGACTTCCCCCTTCAGGTCCCTTCACACCATCCGTTACCCAGAATCTTTGAACACGCAAGAGCATGTCTGGTACTCCCAGATTTTTCGTGACCCGCGTCCGCTGTCTCCCCCTCTTTCCACCTGCTCGGGCGGAGATGGTTTTTGTGTTGCGTGACTTTGCTTAACCAGTTTTTTTGATCCTTCTTTTTGCACTTTTTCCTCAATGTTTCTCCGGCGCGGCGGTTTTTTTTGTAAATACGCCTTTATTTTTGTTTGGTTACCGTGGTAAACCCTGTCATGCGACTTTTTTCGGGGCCCCTGTCCCCCTTGTTCGATCCGTGCCCAAAACTTTCCTCGCTCCCCCCTTCTTCCCCCCGGTGCGACAATTGTTGGCCGGCCTTTCCTTCAATTTCCCTCCCCTTTCAAGTCCCTTCCTTCTGTTTTGTTTCGGGTCATGACCCTTTGATGATGTTCCTTTAACGCCGACTGACTCCACTTCCCTTTTGCGGTCACTTTCCCGGTCGGGGGTCCCTGTGCTGTATCCCCCCGCTTTTTCGCGCAGCCTTGAGGTTCTTGATCTCCCCACCCCACGGCACTGACCTCTGGAACTTGACAAAGTCGGTGGATCCCATTTGTTATTACCCCCTCTCCGCCCGCCCCGACGTAACACCCCTCGTACTGCCCTCGTACTTCTACTTTCACCACACCAAACGTGTCGTCGGTCCATTTCTTTTAACACAATCCCTGCCGGGTCCAGCGGTCTCGGACCTCTTCTTCCCCTCTGGACTTACTGTTTCTTTCTACCCCTCACCTTCCCTCCCTCCGTCTCCCCCCTAATCGCGCAGGAACTGTTTTCCCATAGCCTTTTACGTATAGATTTTCGGAACAAGTAGCGTTTGCATTCTTTTTTCCCTCGCGTGATTTGGCTCCGCGTCGTTGCGCCCTTCTGCAATTGACGCTGAGGAAAAAAAAACCACCCTTCCTTGTACCCCCCGCAGTCTGACCTTCTCTCTCTCAAGCCCCCCACTTTCTCACCATTGGAGGTTCGAGCTGCCTCTAGCATTTTTTTTCCGATGATTTCGAGGATTTTCCCATACAGCATCCCGCATCCATCGCGTCCTTTCCCGTCTTCCCTTTTTTCGGGCCCCCCCACACAGTACCCCCATTGGGACCAGTCCACTTGATAGAGTTCTCTGCAGCACCTGCGGTGACATGTTTTCCCAGGCGTGGACGTTGGTTTGGAGTTTTGAAAACAGTTCTTTTAGGCGGGCCACCATCTGACCTAATTCGTGCGACTTGAAGCCTCCCGGACACCATCATGGTTCCGCAATTGTGGCGGACGAGATCGCTACAACCCCCATCTTCCGCAAAATATCTACAAGGCCGGAGCACTTGCAAGCCGGTCAGCGCAAACTCTCCTCCGCCTCCACAACATATTGTTCGGAGAAACTTGTGCCCGGCTTTTTTTGCACACCCTCCTTCCCGCTTTTTCTTGTTCGAGCCTGAAAAGGAATCTGAACCCTGTGAGCTAGTGCCTTCCCCGGCACGTCCCCCTGAACTGTCACAGCATCCTACATTTTGAATGCATGGCCTAAAGTCCCCTTCTGAACGATGGAGAAAGTTGTTTTCGTCGGCCCGACGGAACTCTGCTCTCACCCGCTTTTCATAGGCGGGCACTTCTTACCGATCGTTCGATCTATCTCTTCCCGTGTTGGTGCCCCCTAATAGCTCTCCTCG
>Ga0179591_1282397_pt1 | contig 20728 bp, 28 predicted proteins | sample CZOMad2_1_08_16f_FD_182891 | JGI IMG/M metagenome (GOLD analysis project Ga0179591, IMG submission 182891) | Vadose zone soil fungal communities from Angelo Coast Range Reserve, California, USA - CZOMad2_1_08_16fungal (PacBio error correction) | ecosystem: Environmental > Terrestrial > Soil >... | reverse complement strand
CAAGTGTCTTTCCAAGTGCTGGCCGCCCCCCCTGACCCCCCGCATGGCGAGAAGGGGACACGCGGTAACTACGTCCCTTCCCCTTCTTTGCCATCAGGCATAATCAATCTAAGTCCAACCCATCGACTACTGACCTCTACCTTTGAATCGTTCATTTGTTCCAGCCCCACACCCTCTGTCCCCCCTATGCCCCCCACCACACCGTTCGCCAAGAATCCCAAACAGATTTTAGTGTTTTCCCTCAACTCGAGGTGTAGTCAAAATCTTACATTAGTCCCGTCCAGGCGAAGTTGTTCCCCTCCCCCAATAATCTTTCGAAAGTCAGCATGGTCCCCAAATTTCCTGGATAACATTCAAGGTTCCTTTGCGGAGAGCCCCCCTTTTTTTTTCAATGTCTGGGGTCTGGGTTGTGGGTTGGGGGTTGGGGGGGTGGGGGGGTGTTGGAGGACTGTAAAAATTAGTTTACCAGACCTGTCTTATTATTTTTTCCTGGCCCACGGGATGACCAGCGTACTTGCGGGAGGTCTTTTCCCGAGCGCCGCCTTTCGCCTAAGGAGAGCATAAACCTCATCACACACGCAGAGGTGGCTGAAGATACCTTGGTCGAGGCCGTGTGGTGTAACCGCGCGCGTTATGGACGCCAGTTGCAGCACATTCTTCCCGCGCTTACACCCCGACCTTGTGGCCTCTGGGAGATTTCCCCACTACCCCCAGTTTGAATGCTTAATTGTAAGCACACTACCCCCCACATGTTTACCCCCGAACAGAATTAACCCGGTGACTGTGTTTTTCTGCCAGACAAAATGTGTCAGCTTTCCCCAGTCGCCCCCTATCCCCTCCATGTTTTTCGTTCTTGAACAACGTCCCCTCGTTTGCCAAACCTTACCTGCCTTCCTGCCTTACTTGCGTTCTTTTTCCTCGGGAAGCAATTACCCTCCCTCACTTGTTTTTTACTTTTCAATTAAATTCCCCCTGTTGTCCAGCTTCCTCACTCGGTAATCCCTCGACGGTTTCCTCCCCACACCCCCCCACAAAATAACTGCTCCTTTCCCACCGGCCCTTTTTTTGCAGCGAACCCCTTACAGCACCCGAAAACACTATTAACTTTTCCAACACTGGGTTTAGTTTATCCCACTTCGCGGCAGGTTCAGCGTCTGTGATTTAGTTACATAACCCCCTTTGACGGTTTGTATTGTTGGGTTGGTTGGGGGGGGGGGGTTGGAAATGTGAGTTCTCAGGAAGGCGTGGGTGGTCTGCTCGGATGGGTTTTTTAAGTTTCAACACTTCAGGATTTGTCCATCAAGTGCTCCTGTTTTTTTTCCCAACCACCTGTAAGTTTTTCCCCGAGAATTAGTTATCTCCACCGTTCTACACACAACCATCCTTAAAATATCTCTTCCCTATTTGTGATTATGGAGATCCCAAAATGTGGACACTGCGTGGTTTCCACAACCCCCACTTTTCTTTTTGCATTTTGACCACATTTAGTCATCTCCCCAGGGTTCCACTCGTCCCCCACAGCATTGCCCTGTTCTTCGCGGCGCATCTCTGGAGACAGGCCAACTAAGAATTAACCCTTCGTGACCAGATTCCCCCCCTTCTAGTAGAACCTACCTTTCTTTCTTTTTCATTCAAAGGAAATCACCAGTCAGACAATTTTACACCCCATAGACCCCCAATTCCACGCGCCCCAAGCACCATCTGTTTTTCTATGTCCCCCCGCCCGCCCCCACTCGCCCACCCCCCCTGCCGTCCCCAAGAGACAACACAACATCTGCAATCCTCCTTTATTTCCTGTTCACCAGAAAACACCTCCAGACGTCAAGTAACTTTAACAAATTCTCAAACTTTTACCCTTAACCAATTTTTACCCCCCCCTCCTCCCCCTGAATTGAGTATCGGTTTGGGGTGAGGAGGGGGTTTTCTTCCTGTACAAGGGTCTCGGTGGGGTTGGGGATGTCCCCTTGGTCTGAGAACCGAGTGAAAGTGATCGGGAGGAGATCGGTCCGACCGCCTGCCAGCGGATTCCAGCTCCTATTTGGTTCTAGGAATCATTTATATACCGGAAGGCATTACGACAGGGGTTTGTTTCCCGATCGATTTTACCCTCCCCCCACGTGCTTCTCTGAATGAACAGGCTTCCCGTGCAAGTCCTTTACGCGCTTTTTAGACATCTGACCCCGCCAGCTCCACCCCCAAAACCTTGATTCCCAACAGACCGCTCATCAGTCTCACCAGACCCCCTTGGTTTAGTGTCCGGGTTCCCCCCCCCTGTGTTGGTCTCCAGTCGAGACACCCCCCTTCGGTTCCCAGCTCCCTCCCACGCGGGCGACCGTTTTTGTTTAGGACCTTTTTAGACACACTCCCCTCTTCCCTGACGCGCTCCCAGTTCCCCCAACGTGACCCTCTCCCAGTCTCCTCAGAGAAGCACTCTTCATCTAGCCGTTCCCCTTTCGTTACTCCTCCAACCGATGATTTTTTGCCCCCCCCCCCGCGATCCCGCCCACCCCCCCGTAACTTCACCCGGGTCCTCACCCAAAATAACTTGAGTTCACGCCGTCTTCCTCTTCTACTTTCCACTCGCAGCCCTCGGTGATACCCCTCGCACACGTTCGGTTCCCTTCCAATCTACCATTTAACAAAACATAGCGTTCCCCCCCCCCCGACCTCCCTCATACTTTTTTTCTCACACCCCCCTTTTTTTTTTGCTCCCTTTTTCCCCTAATATTCCACAACTGTATTTTTTTACCCACTGCAAGCAACTATCAAAGGAATATAACTCCTTATCCGGTCCTTTCCCTCTCAGTTTAGACGCCAGTATTTTACCCGTCTTCGCTTTCACCTATTCCCCCCAAATTGGTGCCCTGCCAGCGTTAGGGATACCAAGACTGCTCCTGGGGCTGCAGTTCGGACCGAGATGGACCAAGGTTTCCCCTATCCTGCACACAATACCAATTTAAACACCTGAGTTTTGTCACCTTTGCCCTCTTTTGACCATTAGGTCGAGATACCCTCCCCTTGGCTTCTTGGTGCGAGCCTAAGAAGATTTCTCTTCTTCCCGTTCCCCTTGACCTGATACCCTGAACCAAAGTGGTTGCGTTTGGTTTTGGAGTAGAATGGGCTTTGCCCCTTGATCCCCCACTGCTTCCCCAAAGTTGTTTTCCCTGCATTATCTTCCTCTGCTTCTTGTTGTGTTTCTTCTGACTCATATCTCTTTCCCTCATCCCCCCCCTTTTTTCATGTGTGTTGATAGAGGATTCTCCCTCCAATGTTTGTTGGCGCTCCTCTGCTTATGAGGTTCAAAATGGTGGAGGCCTGGTTTTCAACCTATTCACCCCCCACACATGACTCTTTCCCCCAACCCCTTAACACCTTGTAATCTCATCATCTCCAGACCCTGCGAACCCCATACCCGCGGTGCTTCTTTCCTGCCCCTGAGCTTCCCCTCCCTGCCGACTGAAATTCAAACATAGAACTCCCTTCCCAAACATTCCCCCGCTGCCACTCGGATTTGTTTTTTCGGCTGATCTGCGGGACTGTGACCTGGCTCCTGTGACGCATGTTAAATATCCTCTTTCTAAGAATCCTTTCCCTTTTTCCTTCACGTCCCTAAGCGGGTACTTTTTCTTTATCCTGTAATGATCTTTTTTTTTTTTCCAGTAGAGGATACCGAAGCCCAGGGGATATTAGTCCCTTCCGTCACGTCTTCCGTACCTGGGGGGACCCATGTCCCCAGACGAAAGTATTTTTCGGAGCTTCCTTTTTTAGTGGGAAGTTGACCGAGACTTTATTTTGAAACTTTTTCCTTGCCGCCATTCCCAGTGCAGTGAAATTTTCCCCCCTTCTTCAACCTTTTTTCTGGCGACGTCCCCAAACCTGACTCTACACCTTCCATTCTTGTACTCCCGCCAATCTCTACTCCGGGGAAGCGCCTTCAGTTTTTGAAGTAGTTACTTGTTGTCTGTCATCGTTCTTCCCCTTTGGCTCCGCATTGCTTGCTTTTCTACGCAGATCGCAGGAGATTTCGGACCTTCTTTTTGTCGTTGTTAGAGGGGTTTTAGGTGGATCCACGCTCACATCTTCCCGAGGGGGAGAGGGGGAACCTTTGTTTCTTCACGTGGGGGGGTGTTCTAGATCCTCTCTGTGCATTTTTGATCACGGCGTCAACATCTGTGAGCTTGAATACGCAGTATATGTTTCTTAATTGCATTTAGATCTTGTCTGGTCCTTTCAGATGGGCCGGCCTCGTGCTGACTGTGCTTTTTCGGTTTTTTTGGCCATCGCGATTTTTTTGCGTGGTGTGACAATGGATTCCCCCCCCAACCTTTCGCCCTGACCTCCCTTGATCAATCCTCCCCTTCATAGTTCACGATACGGCTGGCTCCCCCCCGCTGTTTTTACTTTTTTGTGCCTTTTCTGGGTAGACGTGATGTTAATGGCGACTTTCTGACTTCTATCCTGACTTTACACACCCTTGATCTTGGTATACCCCCCGGGGACCACTGACCCTCCGTACCCGACTTTCTGCCGGCTCTTTTCCCCATATGCCCAGATTTTGTCCCCTTTCGGTAGTTAATTTTGTCTTCTTTTTTGTTAGCGCGTCGACTTGTGTCTTGCAAACCGCCCATTCTTGCCAGTGTCCGGTGATACCTTTCCTTTTCTCCCTGTTCTTTGGCCCTCGCGTCCCTCTCTATTCGTTCACCTAGTTTGACCAGTCAATACACTTCCTCCCGTCTTTTCCCTTGACACCGACAGAAAACACCAGACCTTGCAACCACTTTTCCCTGCGAAACCCCCTTTTTTACCATATTTTTTTTCATACTTTTATTTTGTTTTTACCCATTGCCAATGGTTTTCCCTGGGCAGCCCCCCCACACAGATCCAAACATTGTTTACACCTTTCCTTGCTTTTGGTTGCACCTTTTTTTTTTTTTTTTCGCCTCTCCCCGGCACTCCCAGCGTTCTTAACTTTCCCTGTGTTGGAGTTTCCCCCCTCCTTAGTGGGTTGGGGTCATCTTTATGAGCGTTCTCCTCTCCCCCCCCAAAGAGTTGTTTCCCGTGTGGCCGTGTGGCTGGAGGATCTACCGACGAGGAGTGTAGAAGCCCGCGAGACCGACTTCACTTTCCCCTTGTAAGATTTGTCCTACTTAATTCTGGCACTTGACAAAAGATTCTGCGTTCCGCCCCGTATGTTACCGCAGGGCGATCCCAAAGGTTCGAAAAGACACCTGCAATGAATGTTTTGGCTTCCCCAAGTGATCTCCTTCCAGTTACTACTCTGAGAGAATATGTGCATGATTCCACACCACTTTTTTCCCACCCATGTGCCTTCTTGAAAACCCATATAACAAAGGTCCCCTAGAAAATGTCCTGAAGGCTCTGAGAGAATCCTCCCCCCCCTCTTGTCCGACCTACCTGCTCTCTCCCTTCCCCTTCCCCCACCCGTGATAAAGGCAGGAAACTGCCTTTCTTTTTCCCCTGGACCCCCTTCTTACTTACAAGTGAGGAGTATTTGTGTTGTTTTGTTCTTTCTGCCACCTCCATCACTTTAGGAGAACCACACCCAGTGTCCCCCCTACGGAGTTTCGTCGCCTTTGTTACTTTTGTGTGGAAATTCAGGAGTGAATACTTGCTGCCCCCCCCTCCTTTTTCTGGTGGATGCAACTGGACTGTATGCCTTTGATTGCTGTGTGGTCCTCCCTGCTCTGGCTGTATTTCTTTCACGTGGCTATGTCTCTATCAATCCGTAATACCTGCAATTTTCTCCCCACACCGAACCCTCGAATGGGTTGCTGCCTTAACACCACCCTCGCGCCCGCCCCTGCACCTTGGGCAGGGACACCTTCTGTTTTAAAATTCACCTTGGCTTTTCTGTTCACAACCTTGAAAACCATCAGTGTCCTGGGGAGAGTGTATCTCCCCCACCCCATTTATGATTGGATGTCTTTTTGCCCCTGGTTTTTCCCTTTCCAAATCCTTAGTACGTTCTTCTTAACCCTTTTTTTTTCTACCCCATTGGAGTGAGTAGAGTCTTTGTTGCTGATCCCTGTCGAGTGAGGTAGTGGGGTTCTGAGCGCCGTGGGAATGTCCTGGGGCTGACACTTGACGTCTGATAACGGGTTACTCTTCCCGATGGTTCCATGTCTTTGCTGCTCCCCTTTGAGTTGTTCTCTTTGCGCGTTTGCGCCACGCCAGTCCCCCCCCTTTGCTTATCCCCTCATGACCGGCGTCAGATGACAAAAAAAGATGGTCCCCTTTGGAACACCTAGCGTCCCATCCCCTTGTAATCCCCTCCCTCCAAACCATTCACCCTAGTAGGTCGAGACCCCTGGAAAGTATAGTTTTCTACTGGTCTTTGACTGCCCCTTTCCATGGTGCAACTTCAACACGGCTTGCGGGGCTCGCCCACATCACCTTTTTTTTTTACCTTTATTTGGAGTGTTTAGATGACGACACTTATATCCTTTGTCTACTTTCAACGTCTATTCCCCCTATTCCCTAATAGACCTACGATTCCCGGTGTGTTTCGCCCGCGCTCCATTTCTGCGCATGATGAGAAATCCTCCCACGCGGCGGACAGGGGGGGTTGTTTCTTTGATTTTTGTGTGGGGTTGTTGTTTTGGTGTTTGGGAGTGGGGCAGGGGTTGGTTTTGTCATTTTTTTGACTGGAGTTTTTTCTTTCATGAGTTTCGCGTGCGCACCCCCATGTATTGAGAATATCATTCTTGTTCGACTACTCGGCTCTTACTGGACGGTTACGAACTTGCGGTTTGTGCGTCTGGCCATTCTGCCGCCGCAATCCGCATCCCTGTGGCGTGCTGTGCAGGCACAAATTTTCTTACGTTTCCCCTCTGGCTTTAGTCTGGCGCGGCGATTTTGGACTCGCTCCGTGCCCAGGCCTTCTTTTGCTAGTTCAGAGGGACATTTTTCCGTTTTTTTTAGAGCTTTCGATCTATCTTTTGCTAAATAATAAAATCCAACTCCCCCGAGTTCATGTTGTTGTTTCGCTTGATTACGTCCTTCACCGCCTACAAAAACGGAGGGCACCAATCCCTTAGCCTGAACAAAACCCCCCCGCTCCCTTGTCAGTTGGAACAGGGGCAATCAACTCTCATCTGGCCCCCCATTTCGACCTATGCTTCCCCATCGATTTACACAAAAGTCAACCCCCGTAATCTGTTGTCGCCCGTTCATAGTCCAACGCCCAGTTAGGACCCACGTTTCGACTTCCCCCGCGAAGCCACGCGCGAAGCGGTGCCCTGGTGAGACTGGACCCCGGTCAGGCGAGCAGGTCTTCAGCACACACCCCCCAAAAATTTTTTGTGTACTCACTGCAAACTTATCCAACCTGTCCCTCCATTATCCCGAAACAGCAACACTGCCATCACCCAAACCCGATTGGGGTGCAACAACAGAGGTGCTGCCCTTGGTTATCCCCCCCGGCGCTCCCTCAGGCCCATTCCCCCTTTGTTTTAGCCCCCCTGTGGACCGGCTGCCAGATCCTGGCGAAGGTATACGCTTCCTTGTTTTTTTTCGGCCCCCTTTTTTCCAGGCGACATTCCCCAAAAGGTGTACCCCTGCACTCGACTATCCACCAAAAAAAACACACCCGGCCCCCAACAAACTGTTTTTCTTTCGCCGTCCCTCCTTTTCAAACCACATGTATATGAATCGCACAGGCCCTCCGGGCGCCCGGTACACACAGTCAAAAATGAATTGTGGTTTCAGACGTTTCTTCTATACGCCCCTTGTTTGAACGTGGGCTTGTTGGGCGTATTCGCTGTAATCGGGTGTTTTTTTTCAGGATAGCTATTTCCCCCGGTTGGGTGGTTGTGTGTTTGGTGTGGGGTCCATCATCTCGTGGCGGTGTCTCGAAGGACCCGGTTTAGTCTTCGTCGGTCCTTAAACACAACCACGGGCCCCGCGTACGAAACAAAACCCCCCCCATACCCACCCAATTCCTCGACAGACGGTTGTTGGTTGAGTTTGTTAGAGACCCGATTGTATTCGCGATTTCGCAACGCGTTTTCCTGTTTCTCTTTTTTCCGTTTCCTTCCTAGGGTCGGTCCGGTGTGATTCATATTTGTTCGTCCCCCCTCTCCGCCGATTGTCAATCTCATCTCCCAACCCCGATGTGCAAACCATTCACCCCCTTCGGGTTTTTCCCGCAAAGCCCATCGCACAAACAAGTAGTTTTCCCGGAGGGACCCCTCACAGAATCTATGTAAACCTTATCATTTAAACGTGTGGTTATTTCCCCCCCAGCCAGCAATTTTTGCTCTTATTCCACATATGTACATGTTACTTTACACCCGCACCTCATACAGCCCACATCCCCTGTGCTCAAACCCTCTTTTTGTGGGGTGTATTGGGTTGTTTTTTTTTCTCTATTGCGCATCCGACAATCATCATTCGGTTTGCCAGACCCCCCCCAAATCTGGTATTTCCTCTGCTTGTAATTGTAGAACTGGAAAATTGTTGCAAACCTTTTGACCCCTGACTCCCCCCACCGCCCGTGCCAAAACCGGCCCCTCATTCCTGTTCCTGTACCCCGGTACAAACCAACGTCCCCCATCCACCCAGGATGAAACACGATCTTCCGTTAATTCGCGACCCTCATTGCCCAGACTATCCTCCCCCTTCACCTTTATCTAGTATTTAAATACCGTGCGACTCCTTTCCAAGTCCCCCAAAGCCCGCCAACCCGATTAACACAGTTCGCCGTCACTGATTATAGGAACCGAAGTTGTGTTACCCGCCTCCCCCCCGTCAGGTTTACGGACGTGTCCCACCGAAACCTGAAGTGTCAGACCGTAACCCTCCAACTAGTTTGGCGTCTACATGTACAAAACACCAGTCTCCCCTCCCACTTCGGGGAGGCCATTTAACCCTTCACCCCCCTGTTACCAACACCTTAATTATTTGTGAGATTTCCCCCTTCAGTTCACTTATTGGGGATTGTTGTTTTGGTTTGGTGTGGTGGTGGGGCAATTAGCAGGAAAGAGCTTTACGAAACGTATTTTGTGTTCCTTCCAGCCCCCAACCCCCCCAACATATATCAAATTGAGTACCTCCCCCCCCACACAGTACCTTCATTGATTTTCCTAACCAACCCCAATTGCCAGGTGAACAACAAGAAAAAACCTTTGTTCCCCACCTTGAACCGTTAATACCTTTTTTTCGCGAAACCCACCTTTTTCCTTGTCAAGGTCTCGCAGGGTGAGTTTTCGAGACCCTAACAAAAGAGGATTGAGCCTTGATTGAACAACACCACCACACCATACCCCAAAACACCCAAACCCTCCCCTTGGAAGTTCCCCCACTCGTGCTTGGATCCTTCCCCTGATAGTTCCCCTAAGAATGCTAGTTTTGCCTTCAAGGACTTACCCCGACTTTGATCCCACCCCCAGCCAGCCATTCTTACCGAGGTTAAAACACACTTAGGGTTGCGTGATCCCCCTTCCACCTCCAGGGCGTCCACCAACCCAACCTTCTTGCCTTTTTTTTTCACCCATTTTCTTCCATTAGCTTAACCAGTCTGTCCCCAAAATATGGTTCCCCCACTATTCCTTGTCATCTGAGGAATATATTCAACACTTTTATAACCCCTCCCCATTTAGCATGAATATCACCACACCCTAGTCACAGGACTCCTCTCCTGGTTACTCACATATCTTCACGTGCCTAAAATTCAGAACATGTTATTTCAAAAAATTATCCCCTTCCATTTTTTTTCGTCCCCCCCTTTTACTCCAGGCCCCTGTTTTCTACACCGAATCTACACAACCCACACTTTACTAACTTTTGTGGGGGCGCATTCTACCCCTCCAACGACTAGCACTCTGGCTCTCTCCCAGATACAGAAGAACCCACTTGTACTAAGTACCGTCGAGTTCCACGTGTAGTCGATCATACAAGTGCTGGCGTATAAGGGCCCGTTTTTTCGATCAAAATCTTGGACTTTCCAGTCCCCCAACTCCATGTCCCCCTTCGGCCCGGGGGACTTGAGTTCCAGCTGTTTGATCGTTATAGTTTTAATTAATCCCCTCCTATACCCGTCTTGGCCTCGTTCAAATCCACCAGTTCACCCTTAATGTTTGTTGACCCCCCCCCCCCTTTAACTCCCGACATTCCTTCCTCTGCCCAGACTCAAGATACGACACTGCCTCAAAGTCACGTGGACCAAACAACATTGCTCACCCCCCAAAACCTGCTCATTCCCCAACCCAAACAGAGCCCCCACCCTGTGCCCACCCTCGCTCCAAACACCAACCAATGCCCGCTACTGATGTCCCTCCCACCTTGAAGTCCTGACATAATCTTATCTTACCAAAACCCCCCTCCCTCCCCTATCCCACTGCACAACGATGGACGTGCCGTTTCTCCCCCTCCCCCGAGATGGGGCAGAAGAACGTAGTGAGCCCACACTTTTACTTTTCTCTTTTGTGATCCCCCCCCAGCTGCCCACAGCGAGATCTGCTGATCCGCCTTTCCAACTGCTCGGCCATCCCCGACCCTTGTTCGTCCTACAACCTTATAATGGAGGAATGGGGTTAAGTATCCTCCCCCCCTTTGATACCAGAGTGGTTTTTCGCTTTCCGTCCGGTCCCCCCCCCCCTCGCAGCCCCTTTACCAAGGTTTCCCCCGCAAGTTCGGCTGTCATCGGCCCTTTTCAATACATGCTCCCCCCCCCCTGCCCATTTCAAATACCCCACTTCCGTGTTTCCTGGTTTCCCGTCTGCATTCGCGTATAATGTGGAAAGAAAAAGTTAGAACGGTCCCGCTTTTTTCTAGTTTTTACCCGATCTTTTTCATCCCCCCGGTGTTCTTTTTTTTTGACAAGTTTAAGAGCGTCATCTTACCACCCCCCGTGCCCCCCGTAAGACAAAAATGGAAGCCTTATTTCGTGGACATATCGTATGCGTTATCCCTCTTGGAGTTTTTGGCATGTCCCGCTCCAGGCATAGGATTATTTTTCTATTAACCCCCAAATCCCCCCGTTTGTTTGGGCTGGCTTTCTTTGTGCAGTTGTTGTGGGTCTTATAGACCTTGCTCGTTGAGCCGCCCAGCCCGTGAGTAGAAAAAATGGTTTTTTTCTTCGGGGACCCTCCCGCTTTTTCCATATATCTGAACAGGGGTTAGTTTTTTGTGTGGGGTCGGGTCCATTTTCATGTTCCCTTCGTTCCCCATGGTGTGCTCCACCCCGTCCCCCCTGCATTCTCTCGCCAGGGTGGTTTCTGACCACCTCTTCTCCTTTCCTCTACTTGTGTTGTTAATTAGTATATGTTTTCCCTCCCCGTGGTCCGCGGATTCTATTCTTTCCCCAACTTTTGGTTCCTTTGTTTTCCGAGTCCACAACCCCAATTTTCCACTGTATCACAAACAACGAACCTGTAAATCTTTTCTCACGGTCCCCCCCCCCCCTTACGTTGTCTTGTGTCTTCCTCCCACGAGCACGCACCTTAGAGAATTAACACCCATCCCAACAAGAATCGCCCTCCAACGTTTTCAATTTTGTGTGAGTCCCCCCTATAAGAGATTTCCTTGTCTCCCTTTAAGACCTTCCTTGGCTTGTACCCTGATTTCCGTTTGGCAGCCATCGGCGCTCCCCCGTGTTATTTGTCCTCAACCTTCCCAAGGCCAGTTTTTAGCGTATTACTCGTTCAAGAGGCCGTCCGAGTTTTTTGATGTGAACAATTTACGTGAATTCTTTTTGATCCGGAAGGGTCCTCCATTTTTTATTTTCTCTGATGTGTTATTGTGAGGGGATTTTCAGGACCTCCTTCCATTTTGTGAGTATTTGAAATCCCTTTCTTCCTTCACCTTGCTTTCGGGAAGATTGGTCTTCCAGAGTTGTCCCCTTCCCTCAAAAGCTGTGTGGTATTCCTGATTTTTTTTATTTGTTTTTTCTTTCGTTTCAAATTAGAGGGTTTTTTCCTGGTTTTCTTTTGTGTAGGGGTTTGGGTTTAAGTGCGTCTTTTGGTTGTTCTAGTCTGCTCCTCATTGCCTCGCTGGTCACGCGGCCTTTCTGTCGTTTCACTATACTGGGTAGGGAGTGGTGTGATACGTAGAACCGCTCTTTTGCCTTTGACTCCTAGATTGTGTTTTTTTTCCCCTGAATTCCTCTTTTTTTGCTTTTTGCTTTTCACGTCTCCAGCCGTGACTGGTGTTTGTCTTTCATGTTTTTGGAAGGAGTATTGCCCGATTTTTTTCCGTTTGCTGGTGCGGTTCTATTCCTTCTTGCGGCTCCGCATTCGCAGCGGGAACATTACTTTTGCTGAGGTTTGTTTTGGACCGATCAGCACCCAACGTAATGGGTTTCTTCGACTGCTGTTCATACTGGCATTCTATCCGGGATACTGATGGCCCCTTTTCCTTCCTCGGTGGCCCTTTCCGGTTTCGACTGGAGGTGTACGCCCCAGGAATTTTTACCCTAATCTGGCCTTCGGTTCCTACTTGACGTTGCTAACCTGGGGTCACAGGGTACTGATTTTCCTTTCTTTTCCTCTGTGCGTTTCCCCGATGTTTTCAAGGTGGACAGGTTTCTTTTTTTTTTTTCTAGTCGACATGACCTCCCCCCCCCCTTTTTCTGTGGATGAGCTTTTGAGTTGCGCAGTGACGGTTCCCCCGTCCCCTCCCTTTTCTTGTCTCGATTTCTATTTTCCCTTTCGCCTATTCTCTTTTGCCTGATGTACCAGCATAAGATTTTTCGTAGTTGGTTTCCCTGGTCTCCCCTTGAATCCCGTCTTTTGTGTCTTGTTCGTTTGTCGTATCTTGCCGCGGGGGGGGACTCTTTACCCCTCCCCCCCACTTCTTTTTTTTTTCTCCCTTGCACCCCCTTTGATATGATTCCTGACAGTCCTTGGTCTCTTTTGGAGCTTCCTTCCCGTCTCCTCCCACTCTTTTCCAGACACTCCCCAGCGGGTTGCGAGCTCTTTTGTGTGTTCTTTGTCTGTTTGTTTTTTTTTGGAGTTCTGGGGAGTTGTGCTGTGGTCCGTCGGTTTAGTGCCAGAGGGGTTCAGCCTGGAGGTCTGGTAAAACTTCCCCCCCCCGTTATGACAATACGATTTTTTAACTCTCAGCCCACCCGCGCCCGCCTATGTCCCCACCGAACCCGTGTAACCCCTTCACCAGTACGAGTTTCCCCCACTACCACTACTACCGTTCCCCCCCTCGTGGACCCAACAACGACTTTTCTTTCTTTCCATTTTTTGCCCCTGTTTTCTCTTCGAGGCCCTCGGGGCTGACAAACTCTGAACTCATTGGAGGTGTTTTGTTTGTTCCCTCTAGCGTACTCCCTTTCGTCTCCAATTGTTTAAATCGCACATTTTTCTCCTTGTGGAGATGGTGTGACACCTCCCCTTGTTCTTTGGGCTGGAAAACTTTCTCCTCTGCCCACCCCCCCCTCTTCTACTGAAGTGCCCTCTTTTATTTTGAGGGCTTAGAAATCGTCCTTCTTCCCTGGCCCTTAAACTAATCAAATATGTGGGACTTGAGACGGGAAAACCCCTCTTGATTTTTCCTGAGAAGTCCCACACATATCATTTTAACCTCCCCCCCTCCCTTCCGGTCAACTAGGCTTAGTGGCTCCTTTCACTGCAACATCACACCCGTGAATTGAAACAAACCCTTTTGTTTAGAGCAAACAAATTGGGGTGGACGTGACCCTGTGCCGCTGTGGCTGCTTTTCTCGCCTACCACCGGATCCTTCAGCCTGTTTTTTCATTGTCTTTTACGCCCTGCCTTCTCCGACAAAATTGCCCCGTTCTTTTTTTCCTGGCCAACTTGTTGTACCCCCTTCTCTGCTGCGCAAACCCAGATGAACACACCTTCTATTATTCGTGACCACATTCATCTTGCCTGCTTTTTCCCCCCCGCGTCCCCTACAAGACCCCCTATTTTTCCTTTTGTTTCCCTTCTTCCCCTGTGAAATATCCACATTTTGGCTGGGGCGACCAAACCAGTGCCCAGTCCGCTGGTGTTCTCCGTCCAACCTCCTTTTTAGATTCGTTGGGGCCCGTTTCTCCGTCTTCCTTTCGCCAGCCGCCCTTCTTACAGAACAAAAGGCGCGATCGCCTAGTGTAGATTCTATCTAACTTAATCTGTCCGGCCTGAGGGATACCCTCTCTTTCCCGTTTCTTCGGATCGAAGACCGTCTTCGCCGTGTGACTCTCCCGTTCCCTTGACGAAACAATGTTGGTGGGTCCCGGAAATCAGTGGTAAAATTTTCTTACAAAGTGTCTCTCCCACACCCTGCACGGGAATTCTGGGACACCCTTTCCCTTCCATCCCTGTTACCCTCCTCTTTTTTTTCCCCCCCCTTTGACGTGCCCCGGAACGTTCAGTTTTGGATATGGAGTGGGGTCCCTTACGGAAGTCATCAGACTCCTAGTTGTTCTGTCCAACTTTTGCCCTTTATTTGTCGGTCCGATTCCCGGAAGGGATTCTCCCATGTTCTACTTCCCGGGCGACCCTTTAATTATTCCTTTAATAGAGACTGAGGTTCCTCCCGGTACTGGCATTGGGAACCTTCCTGTTAGTCAATAACTTTAAGGAAATTGTCTTTGTTATCTTTTTCTTGTTGATTTTTTTCGATTTTTTGTGCTCCCCAATCTGTTGTGTGAGTTTTTGAAATTTGTGGGTTGTTCTCGAACCGGCATGGGAGTTCGTTAGGAGGATATTCTTTTCGTTTCGTGTGGTCCATATCGGGATTGTGTGTGTTTGGAGGTGTGCATGGGTGTTGTTCTGTCGGGCCAGATGCTGTGGAAGTTGTATTTTTCTTTTTTTCTCGTGATGGAGTGACGCTGAAGGTGGGGGGTTTTCTAGTTTTCATTTAATGTTGTCAGGGTTTTTGTGTCTCGTTCTCTTCTCTTTCTCCTTTACCCCATAATTAGTTTTTGTTTTGTGGTTTTTTTCTTTTAGGCCCATATAAAACACCCGCTGCAGGACATTACGCTGACCTATCCCCAAAATGTTTAAGTAACGTTTCACCTGCCATCCCAACTGCCCCATCTCATCTCTTCGGTTTTGGTTTCCTACGACAGAAACCCCATGTGTATTGCAAGTATCCCCCTGCCCCCCCAACACCCCCCCACGCACTTTCCCACCCCCCTCCCCACGTCCCCTCCACCCCTCCCCCCACCCTCCTAATCGGGGGCCGAGGATCGTGGCCGGAAGTGTTCAGCTTTATTCTTGCAAACAACTTTTTTGTCTTCCCCTCAATTTCCCAGACTTTATCCCTGCCCAAACCACCACCACCACCCGAAATGTGTCCCTTTTCTAGCTCCCTACCCCCCTCATCCCCCCGCCCGCCCCCTTCTCCCCCCCGTCCCCTCTCCCACTTCCCCCAAGGTCACAGCATCTCTGTGACCCACTTGACATTTGTCGCAAGCGTCCACTCCCATCACTTTTTCTTTCCCCGCGTAGTTCTAGCGCACCAGCCCGTACCCTCCCACACCCGTCTTTGCGCACTCCGCCACCAAAACACAGCAATGCCCCACACCAATGTACCGTTCAGTTCACACCCCCCTTTGACAACCAAAAGTTCTCTTTCTCCGTCCCACCTCTACGCAAAAAAAGCTTTGCCCTTTTCCCCCTACGGTCCCCCTGAAAGGCCAGGCTTTTCCCTCCAGAAGAAAAGTCCACATTACCTACAATGTCTCCCTTCTACCCAACCCCCGGCCTGCCAGGACACCCAACCAAAACCCTACCCCCTCCCGTTTTCCCGGGATGGATGGTTCTCCCTTTTCCCGTGAACCCCAAACAGGGAACACCTACTGCCGGACTCTTTTTCTGATAGCTTCTGCCAGTCGCTACTCGTGTCTTCTCCCTGGTATCCCACCACAACGTAATTTCCGCAACAGCCGCAGCCCCACAGGGTCCCGCCACCCCAAAGCCCATAGAAACCCTATTTTTTCTTTATCCTCCCTTTCCTCAGTGCCACCTCTTCCACTTCAGATGCGTTCCCCCTTCCCCACCAGTCATACACTAAGGACCGTCCCGTAACACAAAAAACCACTTATGAAAAGTAAAACTTTACTCTTGCAGCCAATAATAGAGTTCATTATACCCTCCCCCCAGTACATTGTCCCATGAATTGGATGTAGGCATGGAGCCTGTTGACGGACAACTTTCCGTTAGGTCCCACGGGCTTGAACCTTCCTCCCTCTTTTTTTTTTTCACATTTGATATTTCCTAAAGAATCCCAGCGGAGGTAGTGAGTCCCCCTTGTGATTTTCTTCGCCCGCTGACAAGCCTCCCCCCATTCTTCCATTACCACTCCGGCGGGTTGGTTAACTTTTTACGCTTTTTTTTTTTTAAGGATATGATACTCACCCCTTCCGCTTTCACCGGTAAAGTTTTTATTCCCGAGAAATGGAAGGGGCCCTACCTCCGAGGTTTTCTCTTTATCGTTCTAAGGTTTTTTCCCCCTACTCCTTTTCCCATTGTCGTCGTCTTAGGTGGTAGCCCCCCTTTTTGCCTTTCCTCACTTAAATAAATTTGTTTTTTTCCCTCCCCAAATTCCCTGATTGGTCTTCTCTTGATCTGGCAGTTAAAAACCAACGATCAGATGTCACCCAAGTTCCCTTCGCCTCCTTCCACCTGACCGATCCCTCCCTCCCCTTCCCCTGCGGGGTGTCTTCCAACCTGCGTGGAGCGGGTTTTTCTGACCTTTGATTTTAGTGAACTTCCGGTGGCCTTTCCTTCGTTGTAAAGTCCCACTCGGTATGAATCATACTGTGTTTCAAGACGTTTTCCGTTTCCGGATTATCTCTTCCACAGTATTCCCACCAAATCAGCAATTCGTTACGTCTTTTTTTTTGATCTTTTTTGTCCTATTCCCCCCATGGCTTGTTGCAGGGGTCCTCCACCACCAAAATTTATGCTTTAGACAGCCTTCCTCCCCTTTTTCCATTCCTCCCTTTCCTTTCTGGGTGCCCTTCTAGTGCCCGACCTTCTCCACAGACTCAGATGTACAAGTTATCGAACTCTGTGTGGTTCCGTTGGCTCTCTTCAACCCCGGGCGAAACATGGATACCCTCCCCCCATTTACGAATGCCAGAACTGGATTATTCAATCGTTTCTCACTTAGCTCTCCCCCAATCGCCCAGGGAACCATGTCCCCCCCCGGTCCCCCCCCCCCCCCTCTTTCTGGGTTCGGTCACGAAACATTCCATAGACCCCAGACGGAAAGGAGTCGTCTTTGAGCAAATTTTCCCCCCCCCTTGACTTTTTCCCAGATAAGGACCGTCTCTCCCCCAACCTTAGGGTTGTGCTCTGTCAGCCTTCGAACTTTCAATTACGTACTCAACAGCCCCTTTTTTGGACACTTTTCTTCTTAACAGTATCTACATCCAGAGGCCCTTCTCCTTTGTTTTTCTCTTAGCCTGTTCCCAGAGGAATTCCCGATGAATATGTACCCTTCCTTTCCCGTCTTCCCCACTTCAGTCAATTGCCCTCTTCCGGCCACCGGCACTATGGTTTGTAGTGGCCCACAAATCCCGGAACCGCATACTCCAGGGGTAAAGAGATCGCGGGGGGAAAGACCAAATTTGATAGTTTTTTTGTACCTTGCACCCGAAGATTTCTTTTTATCAGATAACACAAAAAGAATTGTATAGGTAAACATCTCCCCGGAGTCTTTCTAGTTATTGAAACCCTATGAAGGATTTGGAACCCCCCCCCCCCACAAACCATAATTTTTTCCCACACTTAACACACTGTCCCCTTCTATTACAGAAGAGCCCCTTTGATGACCAGATGAAAGCAGCCTTTTTGAACTTGAAAACAAACCTGCTAGAACAAGAACAACCCCCCCCCCCCCCACCCCCCACCGAACATTAATAATTCCCCTCGCGACACCTCCACATAAAAACCGCGCCCGAGACCGTCACCGGCTCACCAACCTTTTGTCACCCACCCCCCTTCTCCATCCCAGACCCCGTCCCGGCCCAGCCCCCTCGTTTCTATTTCAATGGTACGCTCAACCCCGCCAGCTCCTATCAAAATCACACCTTCCTCCCTCTGTCCACCCCCACAAAATCATCCCCCCCCACCCCCTTTCCTATCACACACCACCACCTCACATTCCGCTCCTCACCCATTCCCAACCCGCTGACCCCTAGTGACACACTGACCTTCCACAACATTTTCGAATTCTCATGCAACTTCGAAGTCCCTCTTCCTTTCCCCCTTCGTTCCCGTACCGCAAGTTTCAGTTCCGTGGACTGAACCACCTTGCACCCTGTTGTCTTATGGGAACAAAAACCTCTTTTTCTTCCTTTTTCCCGAACCACGTCCATTTCCCCAATTTTTTTCCCTCTTCTTTCCCACAAACCAATCTACACCCTTTGGGGGGGTTATCTGCTTTTTGTTCTTTCACGGACTTTTAGGGACTCCTCCTCACGGTCTCCTTTAGTAGTTTTCCCTCCCGCGGGGTTTTCCCTCCTCAGACGCCTGGTTGATTGTTTGTGTTTTTCGTGATTGTTGTCCGTTGATCCACCCAACTTTCCCCCCCAGTTTCCCTGCACTCTCACCGAGCTCTCCCCCCCCCCCCCCCCCACTTTTTTCTTTTCCCCCCCCCAGCTTTTTCCCCGTTTCTTGGAGGACGACTGTTCTCCAAAAGTTGCGGCGAAAGGCGTCCTGCTGAGCGGCCACAAGGTGTTTTTTTCCTTCTGGCTTATCAACGCTTGCCCCCCTTTTCCCCCCCCATGACGATCCCCAAAAACACTTCCCCCACTCTCCTTTTAGTTCCCGCTACCTTTCTGACGGTCTTTGCCCTGAGCGGACAACCAAGGAGAGGAGGAACCAAAACCCCCCCATCCTTCAATACTACCTCCCGCCCCAATCTTTCATTATTTTGGTGCATGCTTTCCCTATTCTTTTCCTTCCAGCGTTCCCAGTCCTGATCCAGCCGTTTCCCGAAGGTTCATTGGTCAACTGCACTGCTGGTTACGTGTCACGAAGTCTTCCCATTCTCCTTCATACTATCGGCCCGACCAGGCCCTTCGAACTTTCCCCTTTTTCCCCCGTAATGTCTCCTCCCGTGGGGGCCCAACCTTCCTCCCGGTCAAAGGTATTTTGGTATGTGTTTTATGGAGGGCTGTATTTTTTTTCCCTCCAAGCTTTCCCTGTGATGTGATGAACCGGCCTCCTTTCCCCCCCCCCCCTGTGCCCACTGTTCTGGGTTCCTGTGTGTGTCAAGTCTGACCGCGGACACACGGCTTATCCGCTAGTTGCCGCCTGATATCTTTTAACTAGTACTTCCCTTGGCAAACGTTTTTTCTCTTTTTTTTTCCCTTCGGCCGATTTCCTGAGATTCTAGTAGGAGACTGGACGCCGCGGCACTCACACACGCTACCCCCCCCAGCGAACCGTCTTTCTATTTTCCTCCACACTTCGACTGCCCATCCTTTGTTGCCCCTTTTCCACCTCGTCCCCTTCCCCTCTCCGTCGTGTTTTATACAGCCCAAATTCCTGCCCACTATCTGCCATGGACGAACACCCAGTTGGTGCCGATTTAGTTTTGTCCCATTTTTTTTCCTTCAGTCTGTTGGCAGATGCCCTTCTCGTCTTTTCTTTTCCCTTGTTGTCCATCTGGTCATTTTTTCTCCGATGGGGGAGGGGTTGTAACGGAGCACCTAAGTGACTGAACGGTATTTTCTATTTCTCATTACTCTCCGCTGGTTCCCCCCTTGAGTCTGCGGGTTTCTTCTTTCTTGCTTCGTCTTCGACCTTGGGCGGATGGAATCTTTTGGTCAGTGCCAAGGGGGGTTGGGCCTTGGCTTTCCCTGTGTTCTGGAGTCTTTCCCTCTGCATCGTCTTTTTTGCGGAGTTTATGGTCCTTTAGATTTTGGAGGCTCCCTTTTGGTCCCCCTTTTCGACCTTCATTTTTTGCATTTACGATGCGATGTTATCGCCGTACCCCGAAATAGACTTTACTATTCCTATCCCCCTCCCATGAGTTACATTATTCTTCTCTAATGTTTCCCCCTCTTGTCCTAAAAGATGCAACTTGTTTCTCACTTTTCAAGAGAGGGTCACTGCAGACGTTGTGTCACCCCCCTTCATTTTGAATGGTTCGTAATCTGTCCCCACCCATAGGAACAAACCCCCCCCAGTTACATGTTCTTTTGGCGGGGGTGGTCTCCAGGGTTTTCGCCGCATCGTCAAGGTATACCGGGAGCAATGTCTTTATTTCCATCCGATTTTGAAAATTTCAGACCCACCCCCCTCCCCTTCTATGAGTTCCTATCCTTCCACGAAACATTGGCCGCCACCAGGTTGTGACCTCCTCTGAAGTCATGTGGGTAAAAAAAGGACCTTTTTAGTGCTGGTTTCCCTTTTTTCCCACCTTGCAGTGGAGAGGGGGTTTTCTTTTCTTACACCACGTTCCCTTCAGGCCAGAGAGTTTCCACTCCGACAAGATATCAAACTACGCTTTTGCAAATAACCTGCCACTGCCTCCCCACCCATTTAATTCAAGTGTATTCGACCCCCCCTTGGCGGCTTACTGACTATACCGAACCCACACCCAGTTAACAATGGCCTCTCTTTCCCTTCCGCATCTGGAACTTTCCTTCACCACTCCGATAGAACTTCGGAGAACACACGGTAGCCCGCGACATTCCCACACTTTGTTCCTTTTGCTCCAACCAACCAAGCACCGTTGCACGTGGAAGAACGAAGTCCCGGAGGTCTCCTCTCTACAAACATCCAATCACCCCCC
>Ga0179591_1279193_pt1 | contig 20728 bp, 24 predicted proteins | sample CZOMad2_1_08_16f_FD_182891 | JGI IMG/M metagenome (GOLD analysis project Ga0179591, IMG submission 182891) | Vadose zone soil fungal communities from Angelo Coast Range Reserve, California, USA - CZOMad2_1_08_16fungal (PacBio error correction) | ecosystem: Environmental > Terrestrial > Soil >... | reverse complement strand
TTCCCCCCCCCCCCGAAATAGTGCTCTGTGAACCGTACCCTCTCTTTTCGTTCCCCCCCTTTTTCCCCGTACCCTTTAGACCACCCGAACGCTCAAAGTTTTTTCCCCCACAGCCAAACGCACCCGGTCCCTTCGTTTTCGGACAAGGCGCAATGTAAAAGGTCTCTTTTAATGCCTTTTCTTTTTTCCTTCCCTTCCGAACAAGCTTGTCGGCACCGATCGTCTCTGATTTTCCCCCCTCCCCCCGGTCGGGCGCCCCCCGTTTTTAAGGGTTACTTTTAATCGCACCCCAACTGCTGTCTTCAGAAGGTGCTTTTCTTTTTCCCAAAGAGAATGATCCCCCTTCTTTTCTCTGCGCCACGCGGGAAAGTCCATCTGCCCCCTCCTGCCATTGCGAACAAATAGCCGAAGCGTTTTCCCCCCTTTTTGGCGATTTTTGTCGTCCAGTCTTTCTTCCACATGAGAAAAGGGCCGCTACCCCCTCCCCCCTTCCTTTATTCCGCCGGCAAACGTCGGCAGGATTTTATAATTGAACAACGTCTTCCATTTTATGTTTTCCCTTTAAGGCCCTTCCCTCCCTAGGGCCGAGGACTTTTTTTTTTCTTGATCTAAGGGTAAAGGCATGTTCCTACCCCCCCGCCCGCGCAGAGAATTTTCCCATCCTTTTTTTTTATCTTCCCCCCTCTTTTTTTTCCTTCCTCAGTGCAATTTCTCTTGTTCTTCCCCCGATAAGACTTTCTCTTCTCCCACACTTCTAGAGGAAGATAATTTTTTCAAAACTACGGCCCCTACTCAATGCGCTTGCTCCGGATCTTCGCTTCAGTCCCGTAACAAACGATTTAAACCTCCTCCCCCGATTTTTTTTCGGACGCTGTCTCTCTACTGATTCCCTGACGATGCCTAATGAATCGCAATTCTTTTTCCTTTTTTTTTTCAGGACCGATAAAGTTTCTCTTCCCCCTTTTAGAAACAAAAACTGGCCCCCTCCCCCCATGGAAGTGAGATATTCCCTCGATGTTTTCCCCCTGGACAGTGCTTGCGCATTCTCCCCCCCTCTTACATCATAACCAAGTCCCCTCTTTTCATGACGAAGAGGAAGGTCGCGTTTATACCTTCCCCCCCCGCGTGCCTGATTTTAAGACTCGACGGAGCTGCACCCTCCCTCTCTCCGATTTGTCATTTCGCCCGTTCTCGTTCCTCTCCTTGCCTTTTTTTTCCTAATAGGTCCGGCAACTCCCTTTCTTTATATTCTGATAATTTTATTTCTGCGAGTTTTCCGTTCCTTTACCAACGCCACTTTTTAATCTGCTTGCCTTTATTCCGACCCAAACTATGCTCATTTGCGTCAATCATAGGGAACTTTGCTCGCTTGAAAACAATACTCATAAACACGCTGTCCTTTTTTCCTTTCCCCCCCCTGACCTGAGCAGCTCGGGCCCTATGTAGGTATAAATTTCCCTTTTTTTGTGCGATGAGTTTTGGATTTAGTTCCATACTGTCCCTTCCCCCTCTTATGGACCGCGTGTCGTAGCGTGAGTTCTTATTGAGACGGTTAGAGTCATGTGCTCGGACTCTTTTTTCTTCTGATCCGAGTGCAGCTAATGCCTCCACCTACAGTAACTCCTCCCCTTATGGGCGTCAATCGCGAGGTTCTCCTTTTTAGGCGAAAGCTTCCCAAACCCTTAGCACCTTTTGTAGAACTTGAAATTGGATTCTTTGCACCAGAACCTTTTTGCGCTCCCCAACCTTCTTCTTTGCAACATTTCTTTTCACAATTCCTACGCTCCTCGAAGAATATCTAACCCACCGAAGTCCCGCCGATTCCTTAGGGCACATATGTCATGGCCTTTTTCTTTTTTTTCATCGAAAATCACTCCCCTTTAAGCGAAAGACTTCTGCGCAATTCGATTTTTTTTTTTTCGAGGACGGCATACCCAATAGAGTAGGCTGGATGAGTTGTTTTTTTATGAACCCCCTTGACCTCACCCCCCCCCCCCCTCGCAAGACTTTTCCCCTTCTAACTCGTTTTCTTTTTATAGTTTAGAATAGAAGCTGTCCCCCAGTCCTGGCCGGAGCTTCTCCCTTCGCATCTTAATCAAACATTATTTGACTGCCGACAAAGCTTTTTAAAGAGGACCCCTCTAAGAGCATCTCTCGTGCTCTCCGAGTTAGTTTTTCTTTTGTGGCCGATGAACATCTAGAAAAATCCAATACCCCTCCTCCCAAACAGAAGAGAACACTGCCCATCCCCCTTTCCCTCTATCTTATCCCTCCTCCTTTTTTTTTTTTTGTCTCCCTGGCTTTGACGTTCTGCCTCCCTTTTTTCTAAAGGGTAGTGTGACTGTAATGATTCCCCCTGCGAAAAACACCCAGTACACCCCCCTTTTGAAAATGAGAGTAGATTTTCCCGTCATAGTACAGATTTCCCCTTCAGAGCAATTCTCACTCCTACTCTTCCTTTTCGCGGTCTCTCGAGTTTACTTTTCTTCGAGGTGAAACTAGAAAGACTCCCGATTGCTGGAGATCTGATGCACACCTTCCTTTTGCTCTGCGGACCTTGACGACAATCCTTCCTCCTCCCGAGATGGTGGAGGCCGTATCCCCCCCATCCCAAGCACTAACGATGAGAAGAATGTTGCCCTCTTCCTCCATTTGCTTTATTTTCCGTCCCTGAATTTTCGCGGGCACTTTATATCCTTGCGGTCGGGGCTCGGTGTACTTCTGAGGTTCCTTTTTCAGGAAAACAGAGTTGGGGTTTTCTGCCATAACACGATTTGAAGATCCAATTGGTCTCACTCCCCCCCCCCCCACCCCCTTTCGCTAAGTGATATGAGCCCCTCATTCCCTAATATTCGCGCAGCCTTGACCTCCTTTTCTTCCTGGTCTATAGTGAAATGAGAGTCCCTATCTCTTCCCAGTCAATAAGGCTGCGTGTTTTCTTTTTTCCCTGAAACCTCTCCACAATGCTCTTTACTAAGCTCCTTCTCGTGCCCCCCCCCCCTCTTGCATGGGAAGAAGGAATGACTAAATAGTCTGAACTGTCCACTCATACCGCCTCTCACCCCGCATCGTTTCCCTGTTAATCAAGGGAAATTTCATGTTTTTTTTTTCTTTTCCCGTTATTTCACACCTTTCCTCGTCTTTTTTTTTTTTTTGGTTCATATATACTCCTAGATTTTTCCCGATATCAAGCAGTCGGCAAGCCTATTTTAGAGCCTGGCATTGGATGGTTTTTACTTTCTCCCCACTCAGAGAGCTTCCCCAAACCCCCCTTTCTATTACCCTTCCCCCTCCATTACATGGTGCCGGCCCCCTTCCCCGTCGCCAAGAAGATGAAGACCTTTCCCTCCTCCCACAATGCAGAAACTGGCATGACAGGGCCGTCTATCTTGATTGCCAAGTCCTCTCCTCCCTCATCCTCCCCACGCGTTTTTGTTTCATCGGGTGGTCGATAGTCCCCTTACTTTTCGTCATGCTGCCACCAGGATGTTCTTCCTTTCTTATGGACCTTTTTTTTCCTGTTTTTCGAGGGTCTCCCCCATCCCCGTTCTTGACAAAGAAGTGTTTTACCTGCTCTCTCCCTCCTCTTTGCGCCTTAATGTGTTCTCCTCCTTCCCTCAGATGAAAGGAAACTTTATCGCACTCATCCCCCCCCCCCACGGATTGGCCGCCTTTTCCATTTATGCGTGCAGCGTTACTTAGAAGAAGAAGTTTGGTCCTAGTAGTCAGTTGAGACTTAAGTCCTCCCCTTTGGCGTTTTTCCCGGTGGTTTGGTTTTCCCCCGTGCTCAGTCCTCCAGACTTATGATAGCCCCCCCCTTTCTCACCAGCCCAGGAAGTAGTGACGTGGAATTTATTTTTCTTCCTCTGATCACTTTCCACCACTTGAAGTAATTTTCTATCCTATCGGTTCCGCCCCCTGCCCCCTTTCAAATGATTCCTGCCACAAACTCTTAGAGGGACAATTTTACCCCCCCCCCCCCCTTTTCCTTGACTAGAAGTCTCTTTGATTCAACAATACCCCGTTGCGCCTCCCCTCCCCACCTCGCACCCTTCCTCAGTCCTCGTCTTCCGAACCCCAAGTCCCTAACTTATGCCCCCTTTCCCCCAAAAATGTTTCCCCCCCGCCCAGTCAAATCAGATCCTAGTTCGGCTGTCAATCAACGATTCTTCCCCTTCCCCGAAAACCGGACCGGTGTCCCATGACCGGCCCCCTCCCCGCGCCGGCGAACCCCCCCCCCTCTCCCTATACCTGACCCCCTTCTTCTCTTTCACGGTTTCCTGGCTCTCCTTGCATTGAGAAGACCACTTCCTCGCCCTTTGTCGCATACCTATTCGATTTGTCTTCTTACTCCTTTTTTTTTCTTCCCCCCTCCATTTTAATTTCTTTTCCCATTCGCTGGGTGACATTTTTGCACCTTTCCCCTTCCCACGAAGCCAGGCTTCATGTCCCCCTGGTGTTTTTAAAATGTACTAATTCTTTTCCTCTCTCGTCACTTCAGGAACCTCCACCTCTTACCCCGTGCGTGAGGCTCCAGTTTTTTCTTTTTACCCGCCTTGTCTTTCCGATCCTCCCTCTTTTTGTGCGTTCAAAATCTGAGCCCCTATTGTGCCGAGTGGTGATTTGACCCCTTTTAACGATCTCTCAGGGTAGTACTTCCCCCTCTAAAAAAGTGACTGGACACATACGCTTCCCCCCCCCGTTGTTAGGAGAGATGTATTTCAAGGTCCCTTGTTTTCTTGATTTCCCCCAAAATAGTTTTTTCTTTTCAACCGTTTTCCCCCTAGACACCGACCATCTACGATTGACCAACTCCCCCCCCCCCTTCCAAGGTTAATTAGGGCAAGACACGTCTGACCTTTTCCCAAGAAGATGTTCTCTTTTTTCTGGATGATTATAAGTTCCTCCCCCCCTTGTTGCACCGATCTGTCGTCGTAAAGCCCCCCTCTGGCTTTCTGCACCTGTTTCTTTATAGTTCAGTAGTCCAACCCAAATTTCCGGGTAATTGGGGATTCAGCCCTCCCCCCCATCGCATAGTTTAGGAGAATACACGCGGGAAACTTCCCCTTCCCCTCATGAAGCCACCCCCACCCCCCCCCCCAAACCCCCCCCGCTTCCCGGTCCACATAGAAGAGGGTGACCCCCCTTTTTTTAATATGGTTTTTGTCCCTCTGTCGACGGCTCGGGTTCGGGTGTACTTTCCCCCGGAGTGATTTTCAATTGCCCTACTTCCTCTCCCTCCACCTTTTTCAGTGTCGAAAGTGGCCACTATTTTTCTTTTCTTCACATGTTATGCGTTCGTGGACGCATGCAGAGATCGAGTCGTTCTTTTTTCTTTTTGCTTTCACGGGTTAACTTTCCCTTTTTCGCTAGAAAGCAACGTCTTGCCTTTTTCCGGCACTCTTTTTTTTCTCTCCGCGATGTTTGATACTACTGTCAATTTTTTCTATGGGGAACACCTCCTCTTTCGCTCGATCTCGATTACCTAAGTTAATCCAGAACCTTACGCCCCCCCCTCCCCCCCTTCCCTGGCTAAGCTTGGCTGGCTTACTCCCCTTGATCTTTACCACGAACCCCATCCCTCCATTTCTTGAAATCTCTTCCGCCTTGCCCTTCTTGCGTCTGACACTACAAGAAGGTCGCTCCCTATGTTTTTTTTCTTTTTTTCCTTTCGATAAGTTAATTTTTTTTCCATTTTGAGACAACACTTCCATCGCCCCCCCTCCCTCTGAGGTACTAGTGCGCCAGCCTTCCACCATTTTGCACTCGGATTGCCGACTTCCAACCCCCCCTCCCTCCACATCGATGCATCATTTTATTCTTTTGACCCCTTCCTAGACCAGGCGCGCGGCGCACCCTCTCCTCCGTGCGTTCTCCCTAGCTCGCGAGTTCCATTCAATTCTCTTCTCCCCCCCCGTTCCCGCGTTTCTCAATGGTTTAGCCGCAAACTCTTTCCTTTTCGCATGGTGCCCCATCCCTTTTAATTTCCCTCGATATCGAGAATTTTATGTGTAACTTCTCGGCAAGAAATGTCGCTTAAACCCCCCGCATGACAGATCTTACGCGTCTTTATCCGTCTCCTCCCCCAAAAGTGGAATTAATGGTTTCATTCCCCCCGGAAGTGCCTCTACCGGCTGACCCATACCCTCCTTCATCAAAAAACTATGTCGAATTCATTCCCCTCCTTGGAGCAGTAGTATTAGGTCGTCTCAAGTTGCGATGAGTTGTCCTTCTACGTCTTGCAGGCCCTCACGAGGCCTGTCCCTTTCCCCCTCGTTTGGAGTAAGATCTGGTGGTAGTCTCCTCTCCCCCCTCTTCCCCCGAAGAAGTGGATTGAATTCCTAAGTTTTCTTTTCCCGCTGACTTAATCCCCGTACTTTACCTGCTTTCCCTTCTTCGATACTAGAGGAGGAGTTATGGCTCCCTTCCCCCCCCCCATCTCAAGGGAGACAACTTTCCTCCATTTTCCTGAATTTTTCTTTTTTATGCGAGATCCCCCATGCTTTTCCCCCCAGCTTCTCCCCACCGAAGCCTCAACGCTCACCCCCGATCCTAACGTCAGGGCCAGAGCGTGCCGAAGAGAAGTCATTTTGTTCACCCCTTCCCCCCTTCAATACTATCTCAGGTCAACCCCCCTTCGTTAAAATATCAGATTGTGGTTTCCCCCTTTGAACACCATCTCTTATCTTGAGCCGATGAAGATGCAGTCCGACAAGACGTCTTCCCCCCTTTGACTGAAGATAACTCGTCACTCTCTGTATTCTATTCTAATATCTAAGACCGCCCCTTTGGATTTGGAAGACATTACTCTTCCTTTTCCTTCCATTAGAGCTGCGGGGAATGCGCTTCCGTTTTCCCCGAGGTTAGGAACCCTCTTGACCCCCACGACGAAGCTGACTTCCCTTTTTATAAGTTTTCGTTTTTTTTCGCTATTCCCCCTCCTCCAATTCCGATCAATGACACACATTCATTATCTCCCCTTGAACTCACTCTCCCCTTTTTTTTCCCCCACTAATCAGTTTGTTGTTGATCCTTTTCAGGGCTTTGATGTTCCTGTGGCTCGGGTTTTTTCTTCCTTCTTTGATGTCCCTTTCTGCGCACCCACCAACCTCCCCCGTCCTCACGAGTTTAAGAGTTAGCTTGGTCCATCCATCTCCCCCCTTCCCTTCCCTTTCTTTTTTTCAAGACAGTAGTCTCTGTCTTTCATCGCGGCGATATTTTTTATCCAGCCCGACGTTTCGAGGATCTTCTCAATCCTGACTCAAGTCTTCTCTCTCTTCTTCGGAAATCTTCTGGAATTCTCTTCAATGTCCCCTTTTCCCCCTCTACCAAGTCAGAGATTTTGGTAGCGTCCCCATTCAAGAATCGGAGAACGGAACCTTTTTAGACTTCGCGACCTTTCTGTATTTGATGCCAATTATTCTTCCTCGATTTTGACATTCCTCTCCCTCTTCTTGGTATTTACGAGTTTTCTTCTTATTTCTTTTCTAAGTTGCAACCTCTAGTTTTGGAGCCTCTCCCATAAAAAGCCTTTGCCCATATACTTGCTCTCTAACCCCTGGCGCCTTTTTATCTAGCCATAAAGCCCTCCCTCGGAGCGAAGCCCTACCCTAAATGTGGTATTTTTCTTCCATTATCGCAATCCACTCTCAGTACCCCCTCCACGGAAGAGTTTCCGCGGCTTCTCCCCTCTCACACCCCCCCAATTTAGTTCGTAAGTCCCTAGTCATGCTCTTTACTTTTTGCACGACCTTCCTTTGCAGTGAATGCACTCTTAAAGTTCAACCCGCACGTCCCCCTCGACCCCTCCCTCTCCCCCTCGATTTGCATCATTTCTGTCACTTCGCCCCCCCATTTGCTTGGTGGGATGAAATTTCGTTTTCCCTCCCCCCTTTCGAGCGTCCGGTATTTTCTGCCCCTTTTCCAATAACGAAATAGTATTTTTGCATAATATCAGGCTTACCTTCTTAAGTCATGTTCCTCTCTTAGTTTTAGAGACCACTGACTGATTACCCCATCCCACACTTCATGGATCCGTCCCTCTCCACCTTAGTTTGATGTGTGCCCGTTCCCCCTTCTTCTGCCTGCAATAAGACCCATCTTTTTCGAAGACAAGACTCCCCTCCCGGAATAGTCTATCTGATTTCCAAGATAGATCCCCTCTTAAAGAATACCCCCCGTAGGATCGTTTCTTCCCTCGAAATTAACGGGTTTCCATGTTACGTCTTTCCCCCTGACGGCGTCTGTTTTTTTTTTTTTTGTAATAGTTCGCCTGCACATACCTTTCAGTCATGTTTTCCTTCGATCTCCTCTCTAAGACGTAATGTGGCGAATTGCTGGGTTTTTGTCCAGCAGATGCTACCCCTTTCTTCCCCTTCCGGCCGTCCTTCGAACCAACCATGACAGATGCTCACGTCCATTGCTTAGCTCCGGCCACTCCCGTGTCACAGCAGGCGGACGCTTCCACGTTACGCATAAATTAGGGGAATTGTTTACGTGCCCCCCGAAGACCGAATATTATACGCTCATTCAAAGAGGAAGGCGCCCTTTTTTTTTCTCGGAAGTTTTTTGAGTCAAAAAATGATGCTTCCTGAGAATTGTCGAGTCCCTCTCCCCTCCTTTTGCAAACTCTGCCACTAACTCTTCAAGCACCCCGGATCTGGGGACATAGACCCAAAGGTTCTTGGCAGGGATTAGAAACTCCTTCTTGATCTTGCAAAGAACCCCCCACTCGACGGGACTTCGCTTTTCTTTTTCCTTCCCCCTTCCCACGAAGAAACGCCCTAACTGAATGACCCTACCATCTCCCCCTCCTCCAACTACCGATCCAGTTTTTTTTCCCCCTAAACTATTCCATTGGAGTAACGCCTCCTTCCCGTTTATGAACCGGAGTCCAGCGCCCCCCTCCCCCCACAGATACGGGGTTTCACCCTTAGCCGGGGAAACCTGTTTCTGCTTGGCGGAAGGAATTGTTCAAGGCCCCCCCCCTCCCCCTCCCCCGGTGTGAGGCTGCTCCTATTAGTTTTGGAAGTTATCACTTTTTTTGACATCCAAATCACACTTCTTCATAACCGAATTTTTGTTTTCTCTTCCGTCCACTATAAAATTTCTCCCCGACTTTTCCCCCCTACCGCAGGTGGTGTACACCCTCCTCCCCCTACTTTCCTACCGCTTCGGCCCCCCCTTCCTCAAAAAGAGCTGTAACCCCCCCTCCCTGCGGCGCTTCGTTCTCTTTAGGATTCCCCCCGAATTAACAGGTTTGTCTTTTTCCCTTCTTCCTCGGGTTTTGGGGAGGTGCTTACCTTTTTTTTCACGCCAGATCGATTTTTGTTCCCCCCTTGCACGACAAAACAGAGGCCTGTCCACCCCTCTTTTCATCTCCCTTTTTTGAGCTATTCTGTCCCGGCCGCCTGTCTTTCTTGATGCCACTCCCCCCATATATTAGTTAAACACCATCCAACCAGCTCACCCACCCCTATAACGATTGAACTCACCAAACCGAATTTTTTCCTGCGGCACCGACAGTCATCTCAAGGGGACACCCTAGCCGGGTCTCTTCTTCTCGCTTTAAATCCTCCCCTTTCGCACAGTAGTAGTACGATTTTTAAGTTCCCCCCCCTCCCCCCCCCGGTGGAAGACTGGCTTAATTTCTCTTTTTTCTTCCCAAACCTCACCCATCTTTTTTTTCGCGACTAAGGATTTGGCCGTACTTACCCTCCTAAGCTCCTTCCCTATGACCCTTTCTTGCAATACGAGGGAAATAGTCTCCCAATTCTTGCTAGACAGATCCCCGTTTTTTAATAGAAGAAGGGTAGTCTAGATTTTCCTATTGCGGCTAGGGTTTTCTTCCGAGCACAGGGACGTTGTGAGTTCCCCCCTCATAGTTGAGTGAAGACCTCACCTGCGGATCTGAATTTTGAACCCCTTCCCCCCCCTCTTGATGTCCTTTTCCCCCCCCTTTTCTGTGATTAGTGGAAAGGTGAATTCCTTCTCCTCCTGAAAGGTGCGAGTTTCGTTTTTCTGGTAAAGATTCTTTTAACTCCCTCCCTCAATTGCCTGACGAAGGCCATTTTTGATCATGGTAAGAATAGTTTTGCTTCCTTTTCAATTTGAGATGTTCTTCACATCTCTTTAGCTGAACCCGGAGCCCTTTTTTTTCCCCAATCTCCTTAAACGTCCCTTCTCTTTTCCCCGTTAGCGTTCTCCTTTTTTTTTTCAGGTAAGCACACCCACAGTATGACACTCATCCTGTATTTATGATATGTTCTAGGCCCCTCCCTCTTTCCCCCAACTTCCGTCCGGCCCCCTTAAATGCAAGCGCCCTACCTCTGGTAGAAGAAGCGAATTTACGGATTCCCCCGTTATCATAGTAGCGTCCCCACAAATTCCTCGCAATTCCCTCCCCCTCCCTTCCGTGTATGCGATAGAAGTAAATTGATTCCCCCGTTGCTTGCTATGATCGAAACCCAAACCATATTTTGTAAGTATGTCCTGACCCTCTTTCGCGGAGCTTCCCCCTATCCTACCGAGTCTTCCTTCCAGAAGGCTGATCCCATCAAGAGAGGATGTTCCCCTCATCGCCGTTTCTCTTACTCCCCTCCTCTTCTGTCTTTGTCGGTCGTTCAACCATCTATCTTCCCTCCTTCGCCGTTTTCTGTGTGTCATCCTCCTTTTTCCCAGAAATCCCCCTCCTACAAACCCATCACTGCGGTCTTCTCGGCTTCCTCCCTTCTATGATATCTCCAAAAGATATGGCTTCTGGGCTTTCATTCACAATTTTAACAAAAAACCGACTCCCTCCCTACTCTTTTTTGAATTGGCTTCCCCCCACACCTTTCAGGCATTCAACAAAGATCGAAGGTGCACGTAAATGGCTTCAGAGCTTTGTTCAGATTTTTTATTTTTTCCGATGAACGCGGTGCGATGAGTTTTTTGTGCTGCGATTTGCGTCCCCCTGCCTGTAACCCCTTCCCAGTTCCCGTTTTCTGTAGAGTAGAGTTCTTTTTTGAGGCTTTCCTCCGACCTCCCCCGCAGCCGATTGTCCCTTCCCTTTCGACTTCCCCTTTACTATCCTAAAATTTCTTCCTTGGCTGGTCGCTTCCCCTCTCAGTCTTTTTTTCCTTTTTCGCTGATAAAACACTTTCTTGGTGTTTTATTTGGGACACACATTTCTGCCCAACTCTTTTGTATGGCTCCCCAACTTTCGAGGTCCCCCTTCCTCCCCAACAATACGCAGAAGAATACCCTTTCAGCCGCGTTGCTAGGCAGGGACAATTCTAGATTCCCAGGAAATTGTGAACAATCCCCCCACTTAGTTCTTCTGTAAAGCCTTCCCCCTGCGTCTTTTTCTTTCGATTCTCTCAAATCGCGGAGCTGCGTCGTTGGTTCCCCTTCCTTTCCGCCAGGAAATTACAATCTTGTCCTCAAGATACTCTTCGCTAGTGGGATTTTCCTTTCCTCTAACGACCCTCAGGCTTCCTCTCATCCCCTTAGAAGCAATCCACCTAGCCCAGACTTCCTTCTCCGCTTTCTAACAACCCCCCCCACTCCGTCCTTTCCGAGGACCACATCCCTGAATGATTCCTTATTTTGCTCGCCGACTTTGGTTTTTTTGCGACGATGTGAAACTCCCCCCTCTCCAAGACACCTTGCTCCCCAAATGATGACCCCCCCCTTCCTCCCCCTTTCCTATATTATTTTCCTCCTCCCTCTTTTGTGAGATCTTCGCCAGTGCCTTATGAGTGCATTTGGAAATTTCGCTTTCCTTTGGCTCCCCTTTTTGAACACAACCCCTAAAAACTCGGCCTGACCCCCTTTCTTTCTTTGACTCGTAGCTTTTGGTCCTTCTTCCCCTCTGTGACGGAACCTTCTCCTCACCAACTTTTTTTAGTCGCCCCCTCCCCTGGGTGATTCGAGGATCCTTTGCTAGAAGTCCGCATTGGTCGCTTGTGACTTCCCATTATAGACTCCCGATTTGTAGCCTATTTATGGCTGTGCCACTCTTTTGTCTGAGGACTGTCATTTGCCTTCCCCCTGAATGAGACGCCTTGATCCGTCTTCCCCCCTCCCCCTCCCTGATTTTGAAGAAGCAGTTGCGGCCTCTCCCTTTTATTGTGGGATTCTCAATGACTTTCTTTCCCGATCGTTCTGGCCTGACCTTGAAGCGGTTGCTTTCTTTTTTTGTTATCTTTCCCGGGATTTGCACTCACTCGTTTCGGAATCAACCCAGGCTTGTCAGAATTCTCTTCCCACCATGGAGCGAAGTGTTTGATCTTGTCCTCCTAAGCTCCGTCTAGGAGAAATGAATGACCTTCCATGATCCTTTCTAGTTCTTTCCCCCCATTAGCGGCACGGTTAGCCCTTCTCACAATGTGAGTTTAGAGCTTTTCCTCCCCCGCCTAACCCGGCTTCCCGCGAGCCGCTTCGGCCATTTCTTTTTTCATGTTCGCCCTTTATGTCCAAAGCAGTTCCAATATTCCCCTCATGTCTCGGAAAATTAAATCAAACTTTTCTCGGTCCTACGTGCAACTTCTCCATTTGTGGTCCTCCCCGTTATTTTAAAGCCGTCCTTTTGACGATCTTTTTTTGCTGCGCAAATGCATCGCTTTGCGACTCGAGTCAGGGTAATCCTTCCTGAGCTGGCATTTGATGGTTTTAAGTCCCGCACACCGCTCGCTTACCCCCCCCCAATAGCCTTCTCCCCTCCAGGATTTTGCCCGGTCCCGCCGGTCTGCCCCCTCTGTCCCCCCTTCCGTCTCAAGAAGACCCCCTTTCTCCCCGGCGATGACATTGTGGTCTCTTCGTGTCCTTTCCCCCCTTTATGTCCAACGGCTACGAACGCTTTCATTGATCCTTGTGAGCTCCGCAAGCGCAACTTTCCCCTTTTTTCAATGAAGATTAAACGGGGGATTGTCTTCTCGTCGAGCATTCGCAACCTGCGTGCCCCCTCATTGGTAAACGGAGATCGCAGATCCTTTCCTCCCCGGCATGCGAATTGACACTGTTTTTCCAAGACCTGATCCCGGAACCTTCTGGAACTGGCCCCAACCACCCATGATCTGGAGCCCCCGGCATCCTTTTTTTGCGTCTGAGAAGTGGTCTAGTCGAATTCTTGTTCCGCATAGCCTTTTCTTTTTCATCCTGTGGTTGATGACTTTCCGAAGCCCGAAATTCCCTCCCCTCCATCGTAAACTTCCCTTCTTTCCTTTTTTTCGCCGGAAGTTTCGGGTCTGAACCCCCCGTCCTCGACGCTTTTACCCTCCTGGTCCCTCCCCCCCCAATGCCAAACATTTGACTCCCCTCCCCCCCACACGATCGAGGGACCATCTACCCCCCCTTTTCTCTGTCTCATGCGCGCGGCGGCTTTAGCACACCCTTCACCGTTGAGAGTGCAAAGCTCCCCCCCCTTATGGCAATCGTCTCCTTTTTCTTTGTTCCTCCACGAGAAAAAGACCCCTCCGTTTAATGACCTAAAGTTGGTGACCCCAATTGCAAGGGAACCACTTCCGGTCCCCCTCCCCCCGTTTCCTTCGGCAATCAAGAGGCAACGGAAACGCATGCCATGAGCAAATGTCCGGAATCCCAGTAGCCCTTCCCCCACACCCCCCCCTTTGTACCCTTTTCACTCTTCCCCCCCCTGTTTAGAGGGCGTTCCTTCCTTCCTTTCGAGGAAGGGACCTTCCTTTCTTTTTCTTTTCGTCATAAAGATCGATATCTTTTTTGACTCTCCCATTTTTTCCCCCCCCTCTCCCCTCGCTTTTGTGAATTGCCCTCCCCCTCTTCTACCCCTTACGCAAACTTGCAGCCGACCGCTGGGCTTTTCCCCCCCCCAATAGACGCCTATCGGTGCAGAAAAGATTTCTTCCCTTAACCTCTTTCAACTTTAAGCGTCACCCGTGGCGGCACCCCCCCCCCTTTTTCCTTCTCTTGGTAGGAACTGCCGACTTTCTCCCTATGTTTGTAGTTTAAACCTTGATCTCCCTTTTTGGAGAGGACTTTTGTACCCCGTGTAAATCATATCTTGTATGTTCATCAAGACGACAAACAGCTCCTTTGAACTCTTCTTTTCCATATTTTCCTTCATCTCTGTTGGCTTGTTTCTCTCGTGATTTTACCGTAGATGGTGACCTTTTTCAACAGTTCCTCTTAGCTTCTCTGTTAAACCTTCCCCTTCCTCCGAACCTTCCTCCTTTTAACGATTTGTAAACAGCCCACCAAGGTTACGGCCCTCAGTCCCGTCACCTTCCCCTTTTTCGCCCTCATTTTCCAGCTCTGTTTGATGGAGTTTTTCCTTCAGTGCCAGAAAAGCTGTCCCACCTCTTTTCTTTTTCGATTTTACCAAGCCACCTCTTAGTTACCGGCTAAGGTGAGGTCTTTCTCCCCCCTTCACAAAGCTTTATCGAAGTTGTTCTTTCCTCCTTTAACTTCTTCCCCCCCTAACTTAAAATAGTTATGCAGCATCATCCGTCCTCCATGCTCGCCAGTACCCCTTTTTTCCCCTCTAATATGGTTCCCCCTTATATTGGTGTAGCTTTTTCCTCCTTTCTGTGGTCTTGCAGAGTCATGCACTAGGGCGTTTCGTTCGTTAAAAATTGCCTCGTTCCCCGTAACGGCGTATCGGCTGTCCTTGCCCGGCAAGATTTGAGTTCTTCCTGTTCTGGCGTCTTTCGTGGAAGGCACGTGCAGACGATCCCGGAATGAGGCCTTAATTCTTTCCCTGGTTAAGGTTTCTGTCCTCTCATACAGCCCTCTCCTCGATCCGGCATAATTTTGTGAGATGTCCCGACCTCTTTGCTTCCCCTCTTGTCAATTCAGATGTGGAACATCTCTCGCCCATTCGATCCTTTTCCTCGAAACTTCTCGAAAAATGACTTCCACCCTTTCCTTTCTTGAAGCCCGAGGTAGTATCATATTCTGGAGTTATCTTCCCCCCCACAGATAAAAGCAAGCCAGCGTTATGTTTTTTTTTCCCGGGTCTTTCAGCCAGCAACCTGCTCCGTCCTCTCCAACTCACATTGTCCGCGCCCATATCCTTTTTTTCTTCTCTTACTCTTTCCAAGTTTAAGTTTCATCTTTTCCAACAAACCATTGCAATTCCCATGAATATCTAAGGACGTTATCTCATACCCTGCTGGCCGCGGCTTGGCGCTTCTCCCCCCCCCCCTCCCCCCCTTCCTAAGACAAATTACCGACTCCCCCTTTCCTCCCCGAAGAAACCCTGATGAAGTACTTGCTAACCACAGCGAGTAGCTTCCTCTCTTCACCCAGATGGGACGTCTCCCCTTCCTTCTGAATTTTTTATGAATTGTCGTCGTCGAGATTTTCCCCCCCTTTTTGCCGCCGAGGTCGTTTCACCACATTCTTCCTAGCAGTATTGTTTTTGTAAAGGGAGCGGATGAATTATCCTTCCCAATCCAATGCTCTTCTTACGCGGCTACGTAGCTTTCTCCAGCTAGGGATGGTAGTATCACCTTCCATGAATCTCTCCTCTTGAACTAAAAGAAAGCTCCCCCCACAACTCTGGAGATTGAAAGCCATGCCAGGATTGACTTGGAATTTTTGCTGCTGACGGCGGTTGTCCTCTTCATTTTCCCCTGCTACCAGATGTGAATGCCATTCGTTCATTGCCCATGACAACTCGCGTTGTTCTTTAGAGCCATCCCTCTAGTTTCGGTGCCTAGACCCGCCTCCCTCACGAAGCCGTTTTTCTTCTACTCTCAAGTTTCCGCTGGCCGTCCCTCCAAACTACCCCCTTCCAATATTTTTTTCCCATTAATGGAGATACCTCTCTGAGGTTTATGTGACGCCACCCAACCCTCTACGGTTTGTGGAGCAACTTTTCCCATTGATCTGCAAGACTTTTCCTTTTCCTCCCTACCCAAACTTTCCTGTTGAATGCCCTCCCATCAAGACCAGAAACTCCTCCACGAAAGGATAAGTTCCCAACCGAGATAGGCAGAGAGTCTTTTTTCCACGAATTACAATTCTCTGCAGGCTCACGAATAGTGCCATTTCTCTCTTGATGTTGAGAAGGAATACACACGAGTTCTTTGCTCAGAGGGGATTTGACCCCTCCGCCGCCGAGAACTCAACATCTTTCCTGCAATAAGGGAGTCAGGGTGGCGTCTTCGTTGTGAAACTCCGCGGCCTCAGACCTCGCAGCTAATCCAACTTGAGCTGAGGTCGTTTCCTTTCCTGGTCACGCTCCTCTTCCCCCTAGGAATCAACTCTCCCCTCCGGTCGCAGATTTCTGTGGGGTGCCTATTTAACCTAGCACCAAAGATACCATCCCCCACCATTGGATAACCCTTTTTACCCCCCTCAAGAGATTCTCTCCCCCCTCTTTTTGCTCTCTATAGACAGTTTCTTTTCTTTGTTAGCTGATTTTCTTTTTTGGCCAGAGGGTTAGCTCCCTGGCTTATGTTTTCCTTTTCCACACACCCCGCCCCCCTCTGTTGGCAAGCGAGTCTGCCTCCCTGTTCGCTGCATGGGGCTATACCCCCCTTTTCAAAGCGCAGGACGCAGACTGCCTTGTATTCAGGATACGCCCCATAAGCTTAGAAGCGCTCAACCTTTTAACGTTGTTATCTATTAGATCTCGTTCGCACTATACACCATAAAACCTTTTCATATATTAGGAAAGCTGGCAATTGCTATGTTTCCGTAATCGTGTCATCCCTCCTCAGACAATGCCTTATGGATGGAGGGCACTTTCTCAACAATAAAAGATTTTTTTCAAGTAGCCCAATTCGCATTACGAGCTCTGGATTGGGCACAATCTCCTATGCTCTTCGCTCTTTCCCTGCAGTTAGACGCGGCGTGATTGTGTGAGTAGGAGGTTGCGAGGCATACCTTCCGAAAGTTGTTATTCCAGTTGACGATAACATGGGGGTAATTTCCAAAGTGGCTCCTTGTTTCCTCGCAGACGAATGCTCGGTAGCCACAACAATGACTTGATAGTTTTACTTATTAGGAGGCCATAGTTTTCTTGGTCGTCAACCCCCAATTCTTGCGTTTCACTGAGCCGGTAACTTCCAGCTCCGAGAGAGACGTTTCACTCATTTTCCCTGTTGAATATCTCATTCGAATCCCCGTCAACTTTCGCAACTCCCCCCCAGCCCTGTGAAAAACATCCACAGTCCCCCATGTGTGAGACAGTTTTTTTTCTGCCTGTCTTCAGCATCCTCTTTCCGTTTGGTTGACGAACATGAAGCCTGTTTCCTCTATAGAATTAGTAAGCCGCGTATGATTTCAGGTGTTTTTTCTTGAGACATTCTCTCAGTACCCAACCTAACCCTCGCCAGGGCTAGGAGATTAGGATGGTTCCCCCTGGAAAGACTGATGACACTCATTTCCCCCCTCGCCGGAGATCCCCTGTCAACTCGATTCAATGGATTCTTTTCTTTTAATTCTCTCCTTTTTTCACTCTACTCCACGAGTATTACCCTTTGTGATCCCCGCGCCCTGCTTGTTTTTGATAAACGATCTCTTTCCGCTGAAGTTTTCGAGGCCGTCCGCCCCTCCTCTTGTCCCCTCCTGTAATGCGATTCGCATGATCTTCGCGCCTTTATCATGTTCGAATTCCAATTGTTTTGTCGCCATTTGGTGAACGGCAATGTAAACTCCTACGTGCCCCCCAAACATTACTTGGTCCGGCTGTTCTTCCTTTTTGAATCTTTCCGGAGCCCCACTGTGCAATCGTCCCCCCCTTCCGCGAATTGCCCCCTTTCCCCCCGCTTGCTTTGATTTTCCTTTTCTTCCCCCCCCGAAGCCCGAATATGTCCTCCCCTCCTTTTCCCCTCAAGGACCCGAGTGGAAGGTTTTCCTCTGTTTCGGAGAAACCCCCCATTAGTTGAAGAAATCGAGTCCTCCCTCTCGTCGCCCAACTGACACATTTCTCAAAAAAAGATCGGAACATCCCCCAAATGGAACCTGAGTTCGATGATGTCGCTTAAACCTTCCTACCGTTTATCGGACTAAACCCGAGCACAGGCCTAGAGTCTTTTCCTAACAGAAGAAACCACATGGCCATGAAAATTCCCACAATTGTCCAGTACTCCAGAAACTCCTTTTCCTTCCCCCGGACAATCAAGAGTCCAAATTCCTTAAATTAAACGCCGGCTCTTTTTTTTTTCCCCCAAGCCTTCCCTCCCCCTTCTACTGAGAAAAATCTAAGTTACCATACATGGGTCAACCCTTCTCTCCTTCGGTCGCTGCGAAATGTCCGGACCTTTCCCCTGTGAGGCGATCCCCCTCTCTATTTAAGTTAGATTTTTCTGATTTGGTCTCCACCAACAATTCTAGATACAAGCCTGGGGTTGATTTTTTGCGAATTCAACCTTTCCTCTTTTCAGCTTCCGTTTTTGGGTAAAAATCCTTTCCTCCTTTCTTTCTTCTAAATTTTAGGCACTTCATGAACAGCCCCATCTTGTAACACGTTCGCCCCTGAGCCTTGTGACTTGTAGATTTGCCGCCCCTCATCCCTTGCGTTTGTTTTTCTTTCCCCCCTTTTATCTGCATGTGGCGAAGGGCCTTTCTTTTAACGAAGAGATTCGGTTTATCAGCCCCGCCCCACATTTCTACCTCATCTATATTTCTTTAACCCCTAAGTTTTTGTTGTGAGTCTCCCTATTATGTCGGAAGATGTTTTGTTTTTGTTGCTTGTAAAACCCCATACTCCCCGTTTCAAACTTCCCCCTTTCTCCTTTCCAACTCTGCTCTCCCGATTTGAAAAGTCCCCCTCAAGTCCTCGCGGCCCCCAGGTCCTTTGGTCGAAGAGAATTTATCGCTGTTATGGAGGTCATGGACTTTCCTCACCAAGCTTTTCTGCCCGCTAGTATATTTTTACCATCCACCTTTGGGAGGTCCGACTGGATTAACGGTTTTCTCCCATTCCACAGCTGCGGTATTCTCTTTTTTGTCGATTAAAAACGATCAGATCAATCCATCTACCTTTAGCGCCTCACCGCGGGAGGTACCCCTTATAGAACAATTCATTCTCCCTCTCCTGTTACCAATCGACTTCCCCAGTTCTTGTTCTTTACTTGGAACCCGGCTTCGGTGGTTCCCTTTTTCATAATAACCCCATTCCTTAGTTTAGTTCAGAATTGACCTTGTTGCTTCTCAGAAAAGGATCGGAGTGTTTGAATTCTAACCCGCATCCCTGTATCGTTTAGTGGTTCTGCAGAGATCTAGTCCCTTCTCTTATACGATATCACGGTTCCGGGCTTTCGCTTCATAAAGCACGAGCCGGTCTTTGCTCGGTTTCGCGATTTAGTTTGGCCTTTTTTCAATTGAGATTTTTCTACCCTATCGTTACGAAATATATCTGAAATCCCCGAACCTCCCTCCGACAAGATCACTTACTTGCTTCGAGTGTCGCTCATCCTTCTTGTCCCGTCCCCCTTCTGAAAACTCCCGCCCAGCGATCGGAATGTAGCCGAAGCTTGCAAACACTTTCCGGAACTGCTTTCCCCCCCTGAAAGCCGCGACATCTTTTCCTGGTCCTAATGATATTTTCCGTTCTTCATTTTGTAGCCAACACCCTTCAATTCCGCCACATTTTATGGACTTCTATCGATGTTTAAACATGCTGGCACGCGGCGCGACTCACCTTCAATAGACCCATTACGCGCATCCGTTTTTCCCGAATCGTCGCCTCTCCACTTCGAAATCGCGTAGGCTTAAGCCTCGTCTGGTACCCTTACCCTCGAGAGACCTTTCAAGCAGTTTATATCCGACCTTTTTCAAGCGGCAGGTAAGTGGGCACCACCCCGTCTTCTTCCTAGAAATTCAGATAATTTGTGAGTGTTTTACCCCCCCTTAGAGGAGAAATGGACTTTTCACCCCTCAATCCAGCTCCCCGAGGTCTCCACCTTCACAAGGCTAGCTCATTCTGTCCCACCTTTACCGTCATCAGAGTCTTTTTCTGACATTAATTTTTTCAGGCATCAAACCAAAGCTGGCCGGTCCCCAGGAATGTCGGCGGGACGCCTATTTTTGGGAACTGCCTACGTTGGCATGCCCTTCTTTTTTTATCAACTGAGGACCATGCCTCACGCGCGGATCGTAGCTTTTCGTGTTTTATCCTTTTTCCCGAATCTCGCATCCCCAGCCGTGGATTGAATGCTTCTTCTTCCTTTCCATTAAAACTCATCCAGTAAATCTTCGTTCTCCTCCAGAGGATTTTTTAGCGTTCAGTCCCCCCCCCCTTAGCTCCATTGTCGAACTTGTTTCACATTGATCTGAAACTCTTTTTATTTGTTTCCCACAAACTTGTTGACATCTTCTCCCTCCAATTCCCGAGGCCCCAAGATGCGGCTAACCAATCGATTTCATTCTCCCCGTAGTCATTGACATTCCTAAAATAAAGCACAGAGCGGCAGGCGTCCCTTCCATTATTTATGGTGAGTCCCTTTTGCCCACCGCGTCGTTTTGGTTCTTGCCCCCTTTCTCCTTCCTCATGAGATTCAAATCTTTCTCTACTTCTTGCGACTCGGTGATTCTTTCCTCCAATCTCGACCCTGCCGGCGGCGCTTTCAGACCCCTACAACGAGATGGAGGAGAATGCCCTCCTTTAATGCTCACTCGGTAGGCCCCGAGTTTAACCCCTCTTACCGCGGAACTTTCGCTCGCCGGTTTAGGTTTTGTGGTGCGCAGATTTGAAACCTCGCACACAAAGTCCCCATGGCCAGGACCAGAGTTTTTCACACGGCCTACCCCTCTGCCT
>Ga0179591_1461816_pt1 | contig 20733 bp, 19 predicted proteins | sample CZOMad2_1_08_16f_FD_182891 | JGI IMG/M metagenome (GOLD analysis project Ga0179591, IMG submission 182891) | Vadose zone soil fungal communities from Angelo Coast Range Reserve, California, USA - CZOMad2_1_08_16fungal (PacBio error correction) | ecosystem: Environmental > Terrestrial > Soil >... | reverse complement strand
ATTTCATACCCTTGCTTGTTGGTCCGCTCTTCTCCAGGTACAAAGAATGAATGGTCAGTTCGCAAGACGCCCCCCATCTTTCTTTGAATTCTCCCCCCCCTCCTTGATAAAAAACGCCACCGGCGATTTTCCCCCTCTCTGTACAAAGAATGTCCTCCGACCCCTCCTTTGATTCTTTTTTTTCTTTAAAAATACCCCTCCCTTTCTCCTCCCCCTTGCGCGATATCTGAAGTGAAGACCTCTCCCACACTGAAAATAGTTCTTTGCCCAGATCCACCTTTTTTTTTTCTCCCCTTCTCATGGAAGGCCCCCTTTCTTTCCACCCTTCACTTTCTCCCTTTTTTCCACAAACATACTTCTTTTCTCTCGTCCCCTTTTCACACGGAATTCTAGAGACTCAAGACGCAACGGCCGCGCCAGGCCCCTCCCTTTATACGGATCCTCCCCTGCCCTCCGCCTGCTCAGCATCCCTCTTAGATTGGAGAACACCTTGTCCCTTTTCTCCGAAAAAGCTTTTTTCCCTTAGTTGCCAGAAGCCTCACCCATGCATGAAGTTTTTCCATAGAAAAGATTGATTCCTTCTTCTTCCGGCTGTAGACTTTTCTTCCCCAGCCTGACGACCTCCTCTTTGGAGGAAGGAAGCATCGATGCCCCTCTTATAGTGCAGCAATAGTCCTTCCCGATGTTTGCATAACTTCCCCCCCCGAAAGGAGGATGACCTCGAAGGAATTTTCTCGATATGCCCGTTTGCATTCTTGATCCCCCGACTTGAAGAGCTAATGTAGCTCGGATTCGCCCTCTTCTTTCTCCCCCTTCATTCTCCCCGTACTTCTCATCTCCCCTCTTATCTACAACACCCTGATAAGTTGAGACTCCTAGTAGTCTTTTCTATTGTTTTTTCGTAGATTTTTCTCGTCTCCTCCCGAGGTGTATCAGATATTTCCTCAGAGAGCGCAAATTGTGCTCTTACAAGGAGATTCCCCTTCCTTGTTTCCCTCCGTGCCTCCACATTCTTTGGATGTACTAGACTCTAAAGATGGGGCAAACCCCTTTGACCCCCCCCATACGAAAAGCCCTCCCCGGATAGAATAGCTCGTCTCTCCCTGAAAGTAAAGTCAGCCCGAACCCTATAGAAGGAATACAATCCTTAGAGATAATCCGTAACTTTCTCTTTCCTTTGTCCCCCCCCCTCCTTCTCGTTTTTTTCAAAACCTCCTCTTAGGTCATCATTTTTCTACCTTTGCTTGCTCATGAATCCTATTCTCTTGCTTCTCAGAAGACGTTAACTCGCCCGCTCGAAGGTTTACCCTGCCATTGGTCGACTTTCCTCTTTTAATCCTCCCTCTCTGACACATCGAGACGATGATTTCTCTGGTGAAGAAACTTTCTTTGGCTCCGGTAGCGTTTTCGATTCCATGGTTTCTATTTCTCACTTCCCGCAATCATGACCTCCCCCCCCTGCGATAGACAAGAAGGGCACTTTTCCCCTTTCAGAAAGAGGGACGACTTTTCCCCCCTGGCCCCCGGTAGTTGTCTCCCTCCAAACGCCACTTAAACGGTATCTTTTTTTTTTCTCCTTTTGAGGGGAGTCTGTTTTTCTTTTTGGTAGTTGGGGGAGAGTTTGCACCCCTTCCCCATAGGAACCAATTACTCACACCCGCATTAGAGTGTTCCTTTGCCTTCTTAAGAATGGCAGAAGGTACATGATTTTCTCATCCCCGACGAGCAGGTGCCCCCCCTCGCGATCCTCCTTCCCACTCCTATTTCAGCCCTTTCCTCCCCTTCAACCTCCCCATGAGTAGAAGCGAGTCTTCCCCTGAGGGGTCATGTTTCTCGTCACCGAGAGGCGAGTTCTCTTATCGAGTTTCCCCTAGTTCGACACCCAGCTTCTTTCCTGTAAGAAGTTGAGCCGTTGGTAGTAAAATCGCTTTTCCTCCAGTCGAAATCCCCTCCCTGTATCTTTAGCTTTTATGTCGGCTTTCCGCTCCCCCGAAATTAATAATGATCTCCTCTGTGCCCTCTCCACAAATCCCCGATCTATCCGTACCCGGCCTCTTTGAGTCTCTTCTTCCCCTCTCTTTCATCCTTCCCCTTTAGAGATTACGCGATAAAGGATTTGTTTCTCCCTCATCCTTCCTCATTGAATTTGGTGGACCTTCTTTCGCCGCATGAGGAATTGACCTCCGAATAGGAGACACAGATCTTTTCAGTATTTTCTAAACATTTCAGGAGATGACCCTGTTCCCCTTGCGCGTTTTCGTTACTAACTCCTCCACCGATTTAAGACCCCTTTTTTTCTGCCCCCCCTTCTCTCTCTCCCCTCTGCCGCGTTTTGAGAATACGACCTGACCCGCTCTTGCCCTCAAGACTTTCCCCATATAGAACGTCAAGAGGTGGATGGATTTCTCTTTCTCTCCCTGAGGATCTCCTTTCTGCAACCTTTTCTTTCGACGCCCCCCCTCCCTTTACCGGCTTTTTCTCGGCAAAGACGGCAAAACTTCTTTTCAAGACCTCCTCTTATTTCCGAGCGAAGTGTGTTAGTCTTTCTCCTTTGATCTGTCACACTTTCAACAAAGAAAAAAAACGCCCCCGAGACTTCCAATCCCCTCCCTTCCCTTATTTTTTTTGCTTTTTTTCTGGACACCGAACCTAACTTTCTCCCGTACCCGGCCCTACAGGATGTAGCTGACCTTCCTGGAGGAGAGGCAATGATGTTTTTAGAGGATGAGGGTCCTTCTTTTTTTTTATGACCTGCTCGCCTCCAGTATCCCTTAGCCTTCGTGCCTAACGCGAAGAAAGTTCTGTAGTCTTTTCTAATTAAAGTCGAGATGGTGACATTATGAACCTTTCCATTTTTTCCCCCGTTTCAGATATTTTTTTTTTTCAGTTCGAAGCCGTAGAGCTTGGTTTTTTTCTTTAAAGAATTTCCATTTATGTCATGGAAGGAAGCCCCTGATTTACTACTTCTTTTTAAAAGCATACTGCTGCGTCCAGTCTCCTCTGGCTAAAGTGAAGGAATATCTCTGGAGATCTCCCCTTATTAAGTTGTCTTCTCCTCCCACTCATCCTTCTCTCCATAACGGGCTCCTCCGTTGATTACTTTTCGTCTTCAGGACGCGTGACATGTGTTACGCCAGCTTCGTAATACAAGCTGCATCCCTTTCCCCCGGGTTACTTCTACCTTCCGGCCCCCAAATTCTCCTGGTCCCCCTCGACTGGTTCAAGCGTCCCGTTGCGTCTCTTCTTCCACCACGAAAAACCACACCGCTGCGCCCCGCCTCTCCCCCCGCCCAGAACGTCTTAAGCTTGCATTTTTCCTTTTCTCCATCGCCCGGATCGTTGCGTTTTAACCAGGTGTCCCTTCTAGCGCTTCCCTCGGCGAATCTCTAAAGAGGATCCTTCACATTTGTTCCCTCGGGAAAACTTTTTCCCCCTTCCCCGAAGGAGGACTTTCTTCAGCGAGCGCCGGAGCGCTTTTTTTTCTCTCCCGCCGTACTGGAAAGGTTTTAGGAATCCCTTTCCGAAGCACTCCCCTCTTTCCATAAAGTTGGCTTCCCTGATTGCAGCTGTTTCAGTAGGAATTGCTTCCAGCCTCAGGCTCCCCTTTGAACACTCTTGCGTAGCTTCCCCACTTGGGATATGCTCGCTTTTCTGGCAGGGACCTGAGTCGGCAAACTTGACCATCAGCTTATACGGGTATTTTCTCCCCAGGGAAACAGGTGTCCCCTTCGGGCCGTATCAGAACTTCTCCTGAATGAAGAGCAGTCCGGAGCCTCTCCGTTCCTTTTGTCCGTTTAAGTAGGTGCCTGTCTCCTTCTGGAGCGTGCAGCGAGAACCTCCTAGAGATTAAGTTTTTCTCTCCTCATCGCCAGGAATCTGTGTCTGCCCACCTTCCTTCTCCCAAAAAATTGGGTCGCCTCCCCAAACAAAGGAGCCCCTAGAAAGAATCTTTTTCTCTTTCCACATTTCAGCCTTTCTGGCGAGGCGGCACCCGATTATCGAGAAAGTTGCCCCCTCTTTAGTTTTACTCCGAATCTCCTTCCCTTATCGGAATGGGCTTCGTTGTTCTATAGTTTCTTTTTCCCCCTTCATAGGTTTTTTTTCCTGCTTAAATAAGCCCCACGTGAAGCCCCCCTCTTTTGTCGATGGGCTCTTCCTTCTCATTGTTTCCTCCTCCTTCACCTTTACCGGTCAAATCCCCAGGAGTGATGCTCCCCTGAAACGGAGAATTTTTCCATGAATCCCAACTTTCACTTGCGAGTTTGGATTTTCAGAGAGGATATGCCCCCGCTTCTTCTGAGAGAGTTCTAATCCCCCCTTTCCAAATTTTGTGGTTCTTTCTGAACCAGCATCTGGAAATTCCGACTCTCCCCCTTTTGGAGGACGATATGAGAAATTTTTCCAACCCAAAGCATCCAATGCTCGATGTTCCGGAATCGGGAACGATGATCCCGAGAAAGTGTTCCCCTTCTCCCTTTCATTGGTTAAGATCGGTAATACTTTGGAATTTTCTATCCCCAAGGAATCCTTTTCATTGGTCTCCACAGATAGGAGGCCATTTTCACCCCCCCTTGAAAAGCCCCCTTCCGTGTGGTTTGCACCCTCTGTCTATCGAAGGCCCTCTCTTAGACAGAATGGATCACGTCCCCCTCCCTTAAGAAGCTTTTTTTGGCCCCCTTTTCTGGCCACTCCGTCTCTGAGGTCTCCCTCCCTTTTTCTCAGCTTCAGTAACGAACCCTCTCTGGGGGGCGTAAGCCTTCTGTGGCGACAGTTAACCTCGGTCCTTTTTTCATCTCCAAAGACGTGATGTTCCTTTTCCCCCCGAAAGCCAGGGACAATCTCTCAAAGATCGCAGACTATTCTCTTTACCAAAGGAAGTCGGAACTTTCGTTTTTCTCCCCCCCGATTCCGTGACATATGCCCGCAATGTGCCCCCTTTCGTCCGTAACGTAAACTCCCGTAAAATATGGACGGTTATATTTTCAAGTCCGAGAGCCCTTTCCCCCTTCTCTATTTTTTGTTTTTTCTCCTCCCTCTATTTTAGGAGAAAAAGGAGCGGCCTTTTATCGAACCGTAATATGTGGAAGGCACCTCAGCCCTGAAGATTTGGAAATTCTTGTTACTTCCTTTGGGGACCACATCTATTTCCTACTTTTTTCATGTAAGGCTGAGCTTGATGTCATGAAGGTTCTTTTCCTTTAGGTGGGAAATATCGTCTCCTCCTTTTTCTTTCCCAAACTTGAAAAGGCGCCGAATTTCCTGAAGCCAATCACCCTCCGTATGTAGCGGTCCCTTTCCGCCGGAGGTCTGATCCCTAGACCAGCTTGTGGGACCTCTCAGGTCCCTTCCCGAAGGTCGTTTCCAAGTCGGCTGAGCTTGCCGGCTGCCCTCAACGATGTTTTACACCAAAATACGAATTGTAGCTGTTCCTTTATGGCGCCGAGATTGTCCCTTCTGAATTAGAATGGCGTCCTCCCAAGACCCTCGGGTCCCCCCTCGGGTCACATTCTATTGTCAAACCTGCCCGTTCCCCGAGGCGATCAGCGTCGATTATCGTCGTCGGTCTGTTTTTATTGTTTTTCCTTGCGACCTCGGTCCTCCTTTTAGATTCTATAATGGTATCTCACCTTTGTTGTCCGCCCCCGAAGCTTTGTGCCCTGCTGGAAGCCATCTTACCCATCTCTAGTAAGTCCCTGCCCCCCCTTTTCAGCTACCCTTCCAAATCTTGCCGATGGCCAAGAGCGTCTAAGATCAATACGCTGTCTTGATCCCCTGATTTCAGCAACCCCCAATTTCTTTCTTGTTGGTCCTCTTCTTTGTACAAACCGCATGACTGTTCAGAAGATCCGTCCTGCCCCGTCAACAAATTTTTTTTCCGTAGGTCTGCTTATCTCTTTGCTCCCACTCAGGCCAATTGCCTTCTTAGAGATCCTTAATGGTCCTTTCAAGCCCTTCCCCGTGCCAGCTCCCCGTTCCCCTTTCTCTTTTGCTCCTCAAGCACATTAGATCGCTCTTTGAGAGATAGCCGTTCTTCCCTTTCTCCATAAGACTTTTCCCCCCCTTGTGTCTCCCCTCTTTTTAACCGAGGTTTCCCTCATGAAGGAATCCCTTTTTTTTTTCGCCGCTACCAGTTTTGGAACTGATGCCTCCCCAAATAATTAAGGGATCTTTTCCATCCACCTGTAAATTCCTTCTCGCCCTCCCCCTGACCCTATCTCTCCAGGGAGACTTTCACCGTACGAAACGAATGCCGGCCTGAAGAGAGGCATCTCTTCCTCCATAAGATGAAGCAAATTTCATCTCTCAAGTCGTTCCCAAAGATACATCTTCTTTCATCTTCTTCCAGCAGAGTTAGCCCTTTAAATGACATGTCCGGAGAAGTGAAAGATCCCCTCTTTGCTATCTTTTTCGGACGTCGTTCCGGATGCAAGGGTGTCTATTCCTTAACGCCTTTGCCTAGGTTGATCCTCCTCTTCAGATAGATGTTATCCTTCTTATAGGATTCTTACTTGTGATGCAGATCTACATCGCAAAACCTTTTCCCTTCCCGGAGGATCTTTCTTCTCTTCCCCCCTTTCCCTGATACTTATTCTCCGTCGGTGATGATCTAATTGCTCCTTATGAACTTCTTCTTTCCGTACGGAGACTCTTGATAGAGCTCAGGGCACCGCGAGTTCCAACAGCACAACTCCTTGCTCTCCGTAACTTCAATGCGCCTTAAGACGGGGTTCCTTCGCTGTTGCTAGTGCCTCCTCTTCATAACTCTGGTTTTTTTACCTCCGAGAGGAAACCCCTTGGAAAGGAGATCCTTCATTTCGAGTGGCCTGTCGCCTCACGGCTTGACTTTTGGCCTCGCGTAGAGGTTTTTTTCCTCACCCCTCTGGGGCGGAAAACTAAAATAAAGACCCCCCTGTTCCCTTCCTTCACCTTATAGCTAGAGAGTTTCTCTCAAGCTTTCCCGCACCTACCCTATTCGGGGTATCCTTCTTTTCTTCTTCCTGGTGCGAGATATTAAGTAACGTCCTTCCTCTTGGAAGCAGCGGAGCGTTTTCCCCCCTCTCTTCGTAATCCCCTTTCTCCTTTCCTGACTTTATTCTTCGACCACTCAGAAGAGTCCCCTACCCTGACATCTAGACGGATTTTTCCCTCGTGGAGAGGCAGGATCTTCCTTTTCTCGCCAGAGCTCCCGCTCTCCTTTGATTCGGCCTTTTTTTTCCCTTTTTTTACTCACTGTGCGCAGATGGAGCCTCCGGGTTTCCTTAGGCAATGCTATCCCACCGACTCCATCACGCTCCTCGACCCCCCCATCATTTGCATCCAGGCAAGAGGATCCCTCGGGAGTACTTTTTTCCTTGAAACCGGCTTTTCCACTCCCCACGCATTATTGTCCTCCGGGGCCGGATTCTCGGGGAAGTCTCGTTTTACTTTTTTTTTGGAAGCGGTTTATTCCTACGAACCGGTACCCACTTAGCTTCCTTCTGTTTACTTCCTTCTTTGAAGACTTTTCCCCTCTTTTCCCCCCTGTACAGGGATCTGGTCGGTCCCCTCTGATGAAGAGAATTGTCAGGTTCACCTCCTGGTCGTTACCCTCCCCCCGATTGACTTTTTTTAGAGCTCTCTCCTCCTTTTTTATTTACGACATGAGGGTTCTCCTTTCGAGGAGATCAACACCTTCTATTTGTGATAGAGGACCCCCTTTATTCATCGGCCCATTTTGCGATTATTTTCGCCCATTTCTCCCCCCTGAAGGACTACCGCTCCATTGTGGCTCTAGAGAAGTGCGCCTTCAAAGAGGATTTTCAGACGTGCCTTCTGATTGCTCCCTGAGAAGTTTCAGAAGAAGACACAAATTCAATGATTAAGATCGCCTATACTTTAGTTGAGCCCTCTAGATTCTCTTTTACCCCTTGTTGTTTTGAGAGATCAAAGCAGAGAAAGGAATAAGTTGAAGGTACTTCCTCATGGACTTTCGCTTGGAGGGATCTAGACGAGTAATGATAGTATTTTTCACCTTTATCGTTTCTCCTCACGAGAAGACATCCTTTTCCTCGATAAGGAGGATATAACCCTCCCCTTCGCTTACCGAGGTCTTTAAAAGCTTTGCCTACCTAGGTCAACCGTTCAAATCTGATAGAATCCTGCGGAATCATCACCCAGCTCGCGGGAGCCCTCCGGTGCGACCCCTTTAGGGCAAGGAACTCCTTCGTCGACGCGATCTACCAGCCGCGAAGGTGGGAGTCAGTTTTTTCGGTCCCATCTGTTCCCGCTCCCCAGTCGCTGCACCTTACCTTCGGTTCTGGACTATGTACCGTTTCGCTCCCGGCCAAGCCGCCCTTTCCCCCTTCCTCCATGAGTCGCTTTGAAGTGGGTCCCCCTTTCGCTTTTCTCTTCTTGGGGGGGGGGAAACGATCCCGACACAAAAAAAACCAACCCCACGAGGGAATTCCCTATTATTACAGTCCGGTGAGTTTTGTTCTGGAAAAGAAAAACTCCTTTTTCCAGAAAGATTTCTTTTCATCGTCTCCTTCTTTCGGGAAAGTGATTTCCCCCCTCGGCGGATTGAGGGAATCGTGGTGGGAGATGCCTTGGAAACTCTCCTCCTATTACCTGCAGCCCATATAGCCGACATTTTATTCCCCCAATTCGCTCTCAATCATAGTAGAGCTTATATCCCCTTCTCCTTGCTCACCCAGCCCTCTAAAGTTCGAAGAAGTCGTTCAAACGCGTCTTTTCCCCGAGAGACCTTCCGCCCTTCTTTCCCTTATCTCTGACTTCCCCCCTCGATGCTTCCCCTCCTACCTTTCGAAAGTGAAGGAATCTGCAGTCGCTAGGCCCATCGTCCTGAACGTGCACTCCTGCTTTTCGGCTTCGAGCCCTCCCCCCCCCTTTCCTCCGGGTATATAAGGGGATTAGCGTCCTCATGGAAGCAAACTTTATCCCCGCTTGTTGAGTAATACCCTCCCGCATCCCGTCCCGTGGTTTTTCCTCTCCACATTATTAAGTACCGGACTTTAAAGCCTTCTTTCCGAAAGTTGTTTTGCGCCCCAGATTGCCCCCCCGCCAATACTTCTACAAAAACCCCTTCTGGTACTCTTCAGTTTTTTTTGCGTACCGCGCCTCGAATTTCTCCCCCCTGATCCCCTGTTGGAAGAAATCGCCCTTAGATGTTTCTCCTCTCTCTCAGCAGAGACCTTTTTTCGATTTCTAGGTCGGTTCAACTCTCGGAAAGTTCCTCCCCTCCTCCCGACTGCGAGTAGCTCTGACGCAGAGATCTCTCCCAGTCCAATTCGCCCCCTTCTTTTCTCTTTTGCTTCTTCTTGATGAAGCATCCCTGAGTAAGAATCCCCCCTAATGGATCCATACATCAGGGTAGATCAAGACCCCTCTTTCTTGTGATGCGCAACCAGCTAGGTCTGTCTTTTCCCTTAAGACGTCCTCATCCTCGTATTCTGCCCCTCGCTCGCCTCTTTAGGAAGGACGCTGGAAGGGATTTCCCCAATTGGCCTTCTCTGAAATCCATATAATTTCGGCGACAGTTGTAGAAAAGATCGTTCCTCCCTTCCTCTGATGGATTATTTTTTGCTGCTTCTTTTCCTTTCGCAGTCTCCTCTTTTGTCTTTTTACCGGGTTTGAGTTGCTCTTTAAGTCATTGAGATGCCTCCCGACCGGCTACACTGCGTAGATGATGTTACCCTTCATGATGGTTCCGGCACCCTCCCCCTTCCAACCATTTTTTCCCGGATGTCCCCCCCCCCCCCCCACAGTATTCCGGAAATGACCTCCGAAAAGAGGTTGATCTGTACTACCTCTTTTCAGTTCACGGGCGTTCCCGCGGCACGGCGTCGCAAGTTGAAAGCGCTTTTTTTTAAGAACGACATAGCAACTTGAAGGGCTTACTTTTATTCTGCCCACTTTGCGAGCGAGGTGTAAAGGGGGCATTTTGTGTTTTTTTTTCTTCCAGAAACAATCACTCCTAGTTCTCTTTCACCCGTTTCCAAGAAAGATGGGTTCTCTATCTAGATCTATTACGTCCTTCTCGTACAGTTTACGATCTCTCACAACAAGACCGTGATCCCAGAAAAGCGATCTGAGTAAGAAGAGTACCCTCCCTCCCCCTGGACCATCCGATTGGAGTTCCAGGAATTGAATTTTTCTGATGATAGCGCTTTATACTTTATGCGAATCCTATTTTTTTTTTTTTTCGGACCCCCATCGGAAGGTTCGAAAGCCCTGGATTAAGATATAGCAAAGGTTCCCCCCTGTCCCCCTTAGACTTCCTAGATTCCGCTTCCCCCAACGGGAGATGTTAAGTAGCATCCTTTCTCCCCTATTCCGGTGAGTTTCCCCTCTTTGTTCTTCTTTGCGGACTGGGATTTTACGCCAAGGAAGAACCCGGTGGGATTCCAAGATAGGAGACCGTCCCCTACCTTTCCCTTTCGGTTGTGGTTTGGCCCTCTTTGCTGCGAACCCCCGGAAGCCCTCTTTATCACCCTTACGGATTTTGTTTGGTGGCCCTTTTTCCCCTCGTTCCCTCCCGAGGATCTGCTGGGCGATAATCCTCCTACAGATTCCGTACAGATACCATCCTCTTGGGGGCTTTTTCTTTGACCACCCGGTTTCCTCTTTTGGCAAAGCGCAAACTTTAAAAACTCCAAGCCCGTTTTCCCCCCGCCAGACGTCATTTTCGTGGACCCCTTGGCTAAGATTTCGCTTCCTTACACACACAGGCCGGGGATTAAACCTCTCCCCGTACCCTCTTGACAATAGGGGACGCCCCTTCCACACCCAGTTTTCCTCAGCTTCTCGTTAGCCTAACCCCTCCCTAACCCTCTCCTCCGTGTTGTTGTTGCTCTTCTGAGAAAACGGCGCGCTTTATGGTAGTAACCGTCATCTCGCTGGAAGGCCCCTTTCTCCCCTTCTCCGATTTCCCTCCATTTCATATGTACATTTTTTTGCGGTGTATGAAGCTGCCCTGTCTCTTTCAGAATGCAGTTTTCTCTGATGCATCATGGAGGCTCTGGCCCTTCTTTCGAGTGGTGAACACGTGACCCTTCCCCTTTCTCCACACTTTAACCTTATTCCTTTTTACTATGCGTCGGAAGACAACCCTTCTTTTATTTTCCCGTCCTCTTTCGCGGAGGTAATGATCTATCCCTTACCTTTGTTGGAAAGAAGCCCCCTTCTCATTCTTCCCCGTCCTGATGATCCGATTGCGAATTTCCTTCCCGCAGCAACCGAGGTGTCCAAAAAGAATATTACGAATCTTTCCCCTGTTTGGTGAGGTTTTTGTTAACCACAAGTTTTTCTCCTGGAGTCCCTCCCCAGCCCATAGAGCAACGCTTCTTAAAAAGCAAGGCTCTGTCCCTTTCTTGGAATGACGCTTTTTTCAGTCCCTTCCCCTATTAGGTCATAGAGAAGGAGGCTTGGAGTTGTTCCTTCGTCATCGTAATAAAGGGGCTTCCCCTCCTGGTAGAGAACCTTCCCCTCTTTCCTTGAAAAACCCCCCCTCTTTGGAACCCTGCTTGACAGCTTAGCATCCGTCTGTCATATCGCTCTAAACGTCCCTTATCCCCTTCATCCCCCCTCCCCCCCCAGGAAGATGGCCCTTCGATAATGGTAAGCTTTCCCTCAGTTAGCGGTTCACAGTTTTTCCTGACTCTTTCATTCCTTACAAATGCTTCCGAGAAATCTGCCTCCGCTTCGCAAGCCTCAATTCTTATTTTCCTTTCTGATGTCCTTTTCGGGATACCCAAATAATTCCAAATTGCTCGATCCATTTTCCGAGACCGCCCTCCCCCCCTTGCCGACTAAGGCCAGTGGAGTACTTCGCCCTCAAGAACAACTTTCCCTCCTTTCCGTTCGAATAGAAGAAAGTTAACTTGAACCCCTCCTCAACCGCGGTTATGATAAACCCTTGTTGTGGAGCTCCGGCCCCCACGTTTGGCACCTGGCCTTTCCCCATTTCTCATCCTCATAGCCCCCTCATCAGAGATCCTTTGCAAGCGACCCATCGAGCTGAAAGGAACTCCTTTCCCGGTCCCTCCCCGCCTCTATCTTTTTTATCCGGCCGTCGCGTGTCATTCCAGCCATCCAGATTAACGTAGCTTTCTCCCTTCCCCTGTCTCCGGACCCCATTTTTGGCAGTCTTCCGAAGCATTTTCCCCAGAAATAACTGTCTTAAGGAGACACTCCCTCTTCTTTGCCAATCCCCCCGTGCTTTTGATTAAGGGGGAGCCTGCTTCCTTTTCAGACGGGATAAGAGGTTTCTCTCAGACCTAGAACCTCTCTTATTTACCCTATAGGCCTTCCTTCCCCCCCTTCCGATAGGCCCGAATAGCCACCCTGTGAATTCCTTTTCCTCCTTTACCCGTGAGCGTCGCTGAAGGAATTTAACCTGCTATAGACTTTTATTATGTGGAGGAACTTCGGTCTCACCGCCTTTCCCTCCGGGAAGAAGCTTCGGCGCCGATGATAGTTCATAGGGCCTGGTTATTTACTCCCAAAACTCTCCCTTTCGAGACGCGAGCCCTGCAGAGTAAGAATTCTCCTAAGGGAGGCCTCTGCGGGAGGCCCCCGCGGGGGATAATACTTTTGTAGTGTTTTCAGAACCAATGTTTCACCGTCTTGTACCCCCATACGGTATCCCTCCCCCAGACTCCCCTTTCACATTCTGCCTCTCCTTCGCTACGAACAACGCTGGGGCGAATCCATGAAAGAGGACGATACCCCTCCCCTTTACCTGAATTCTCGCAGTCCGCGACCGTAAGTTCCAGCACAGGTCCTGGGTCTTCCTTCGCCGGGCATCCAGCATCCTTTTCGACTTGCGCATTTTTCTTGTTTTTTCGCGGTTAAAAGCCTCTTTCTTATTTCTACGGTCGATGGCGGCTTTCACATGCCTTTTTTGAATCAGACGCGTTTGTGCTTTCTCTACGCCCCCTTCACGGATTCTCCCTTTTCTTTCAGGAAGGAAGGTTCCCCCCCTCCTGAAAAATCTTTCGCTCCCGCCTATTTTTGCCGAAACGGGCTATGGCGACGGTGCGGAGAATTGGAAAGGCCCCCAAATTTCGATCCACTCTAAGCGTTCCCTGCATGGACCCTCTTCCCCTCCTAGGTTATATAAGAACGACAGCCTTCAGTTAAGGTACTTCTTTTTGATGGTACATGACCTCTCTTTCAGTTTCCCCGGTCACTAACTTTTTTCAGATTCTCTTTTCGGGGAAGTATAGATTTTTTGAAGAGTTTTTATTTCACTCCACTTTTTACCAAATTAGAATAGTCCCCCCTTCCTTTCTTCAATTTTTCCGGATTTGCAGTCCATATAATAAGAATTTCCCCCGGTAGTAAAACGACCGCTAGAGACTTTTTTCACGAACCCTTTTCGCAATTAGTTCGAGATGAAAGCCAAAGTATTGACAGTCCCATAAGAGTACCTCCCCTGTCCTCGTCAACACCGCCTCCCCCCTGCCAAAACCGATTTCCCCTCCTCCCCTTCCCCCCAACCCGCCCCTTCTCCCTACCATCCTTTGCACCTGTCTCTACCGACTCTCCCCAATGACTTCTTTCTCCTATGTCCCCGCACCCGAATCCCCCTCATTCTTATCCGTCGCGGCATCCCCCCCTCCTTAACTTTGGCACTCGGTGACGTCTCACTTTCTGCGTTCCCGTCTTATCACTCCTCCCCACCCTTTTCCCTTCTCTGCCTCACTCCTTATCCCCTTCCCCTTTCCCCACCCACTTCTGCCTACTGTAGTCACCCTATCGCACACACACTCCGACGCCACCCAGGTTTTCTTTTCTTGAGAACCCTCTTCGCTTCTTTGGGCGTCCTACGAGTTCGCCTTCTTCAGATGTAGGAAACGTAGCGAGGTACCCATGCTGAGGAAGAAGTTTTTTTTTTGCAGCTCCTTTTCCGCTTGTGAGAGTTCTCTTCTAATTTTGGTCGAGGCTCAAGAGAGACTTCTTTCGTGCAGGAGGCTGCTATCCTGCTTCAACCCCCATTCAGTTAGCTCCTTCTCAAAGTTGAGCCCCTTAGCGCGTAGGAATGGTCTTGTAAAAATAATTCCTTTTTGTTTAGATCGCCCAATCAGACCGTGAGCCCTTCCCTTATCTATGGAAGAATTGACGGCGGAGCGGATGACCTTTCTTCTCTGATCAATGATGTCCTTTCCCTTCGACCCAAGACCGCCAAATCATTAGGTCCCCCATTCCTTGATAAAACCGTCAGAAAAGGATTTCAGGGAGAAATGCTCCGGTTCCGGGAAGACATCGCTCCCCCACTCTCTTCCTCCACAATAGGAATTCCTTTTCCAACGGCCCCAATCCTCTGTCTGCTAGAACTCTTTTTGTTAGATAGCATCCGAATGACTTCCCTGGGCAAGAAATCCTCCCCCTTCCCGTCCCTCCTCCAGACTTACCCCCCCTGGTGGAATCTCGTAGGAGGAGGCGAATCGGAATTTTCCGTACCCAAAAGGAGACCGTCTCGAGAGGTTCTCCCTCCCAGATAATGATTCGCTTTTCCTAAGCCGTTCTTTATAATTCCGTTGAGAGCCCGGAAGTGTCCTTTTCCGCGTGAAGCCCCCCACCCCTTCCCCCAAAACCCATCCAACGAGGGTCCTTCCCTTTCCCCCGAGAAGCGGACAGGATTACCTAGGAAACAGCCCCCCCTTTTTTATCCCGGAAGGAACTTTGCTTTATAGTGACTTTTTTCTTTTAGAGGCATTTCAGAGAGGCTCATGAACTTCTCGGAGCTTTGCCTCTCCTCGAATTTACCCCCTCGCCTCGGAAGACATCGCCCAACGATTCTGCTCGTCGATATTTTCTCTTTATGCCCTTTTCTCCTTCCCCCCAAAGGCGATTGCCGATTCTGAAGCCGTTTCTTTTTTTTCCTTTCCGTGAACTTTTTTTCCCTTGAGACTTTTTGAAGAAGCCATCTCCCTCTCCCCCTACGATTGATTTTGACCCCTCGCAGAGGAGAGGCGACCTTTTCCGTAATATCTCGGCCAAGCCTTTTCTCTGCTGTCGATACAAATAGACAGGTGAGGCTTACCTTTGATGACTTTCGACCTTTTCTGCTCTAAGGTGACTCCGGTACGGGGCTTTTTCTCGGCAAGAAGCTTTCTCCTCCAAAGGTTGAACCTTGGTTCTTTTCCCCGAGAGGGTTCGGAATCCATTCCTCCTTTTCGGCTCTCGGTTTCCTACCGGAATCCTCGCTTCCTGATTCCACTTCTCTTAGACTTTTCCCCCAAGCCCAACCCCCCCTTGATACACATAGGTTGCAAAAATCACTCCCTTTCGGAATTCTTCTCTCCTTTCTTATTCCCCCCCCCTCTCTAGCTCTCGCCACTTCCTTTGGCTGTTGAAAGAACTCTCCTATGAGATGAAGCGCTTCTCCTCTCCGCAGGAGACCTCTCCTTGAGATTCAAAGGCCGGTCGGAACTTCGCCCACCCCCCGACGGAGAGTATCCCTGAAATGCGCCTTTTTACTTAAGCCTCCCTTTAAGTCCCTTTTCGATGATGACGGCAGACACCTCGCGAACGAAGCCTATACAACCTCCTCGTTGCAGCATATGGCTCCCCCTTTTCAACCCTCTATGTCTGAGGAAGAAGGCCTTCTCTCTTTCCCTAGCCCCGATCCTCCACCTTCCTATTATTTGTCTGAGCGGAAGCTCTTATTAGTAGGCAACTCTTTGACTCACTCCTATTATCTTTTTCCATGGAAAAGGTGTTTCTCCGATATGGGCGTATAAGAACCCCTTTTAGGCTGTATAGCCACCCCCTCGGACCCGCAATTCTCTATTGAGTACCCCTTTCGACTGGCATCTTTCTTCTTTCACTGGGATCTTTCCTCTCTCCCCGGAATATAGAGAGTTTAGATGCTGTCGAATTCTTTCCTTATGGTGTGGAAGAACCCCTGCATCCAATTCAACTTTTTTGTTCTTTTTTTCACACAAAGGGTATTCTCATTCGACTTCACTCCAACGAGGGTTTTTTTTTTCAGTTAAAGGGAGGGATTTGGGGCTTCATTACAAATGACTTCCACTGTGCTTGAGTTTTACTCCCGAATAGAAATGAAGAGTCCAGCTGGGAGGAGCTAGGCCCGCCTCTTTTGTCTCCTCTGGCCCCCCTGGACTGATTTTGGTGTTGTATCCCCCCGGCGTAAATCGCCTTCAAAACGTGGCCAGACCCCTTTTTTCTTTTTTTTCTCCCCCCGGCGGCGCTCTGCGATTCGATTCTTGCCCTGCATGCGGTTTCTTTTCAAGAGGCAAACAATCTCTTTCCACAAAGACCTTGGATGTCAATCCCAGTAAATGTCCCCCTAAGTTCTATTGAAGATTCTTCTCAGTACCCCCTTCATTTTCAGTTCCTGGTAGAGACCTTCCGCGCTTGAGAATTTTCCGCCCTAGTTGGAACAATGGGGGGTTCCATAAGATGGACGGTATATCTTGCCGAAGCCGTCCTGACTATATCGACATGAGAACAAAAGACACCAACCCTTCGTATTCTTCCCTTCCGGACGATGATAGACAGTAGCCTCCATCCCCCCTCTCGGGAGTCTTTCTCTGATTTTGACCGATCGTTTTTAAAGCCCAAGTTTGGTGGCCCTTTCCCTCCCAAACTTCCCCCCTCCTTCCGTAAGATCTTTTTGCGGTGAAAAATCTGAGAGTCCTCCTCCCCTCGCCAAGGCTCCCTGCTTCCCGCCCTGCGGCCCCACTCTTTCCGCCGTGGTGGAAGTGGCTACAGCTGGGCTCTCTCCTGGTCGATAATTTCTTCTTTGATTACTAGTCTTTAGGGTTTTTCCTCCTGGGCGACTTCCAAAAGGAGTCGCCCGGTTAAAGTGGGACAATCCCCAAAGACAGTGATGTCAAGACCAACTTCGCTCGCCTTCAAGGCTCGCCGTCTTTCTACAGTCGGAATGATAATCAGTTCAAAAAAAGAAAAAACCTTCAATATGACCCTTCTAAGTAACCTACAACCTGCTTGCCATATTTTCCTTCCCCAAATATGACTCCTTTTCCAAAAAGGGGGGGGGGGGGGGGGTGGGGCCTTACGCGACAGTTTCTTCCTATTTCTTTCCTTCTCTTTCAAGCGTTGACATTCCTATTTGAGGCACGAACGTCGCTGCGTCTTCTGGTACGTAACCGTTAAATGTGTGTCTCATTTTTTGAAGTAAGGACTCCTTCCCCTTTTTCATATGATAAGGATTGCCTCGCCTGACTTAGTTTTCATCGGCGAGAGTGATGATCATCTGGATTTCGGTGGCTCCTCCGTGCTCATAAAGATCTCCTCCCCGGCCATTTTTAGGCCCTCGTAAGAAACATCAGGCATTGAGGTCCTGCTTACTTAAGATTTCGAAGGATTCCGCAAAGAAGATTCTCTTCCAGTCTTGTTGTCCCCCCGCTCGGATACCTTTTCTTTGATCCAGTCCTCTCTTTAGAATTTCCAGGAGAGAGAAGACTCATGGTTTCCCACCCCTCTCACTGCTAGAGGTTGACCTTTTTCCCCTGCGCCAGATTGTAAGTGAAACATTAGAAGGGCTCAACCAGACACTCCCCCCCCCTCCCCAACCTCCCGCCCTGGAACATGGCCCCTTGACTGAGAGGCGACGATGAAGGGACTCATTCGAATAGAGCCTCTCCTACTTGTCTCCTCGTGAAGCCCGGGCTTCTTTGACTGGGCGCAGGACATCCCCCCAAGAAGATTTGGCATTTCCTATGGAGCATCCTCCCCTATTTCATCTAACGCCTTTTCTCGACAAGCCAAACTCGCCCATTTTCGCATTGACGATAATGGTACCTTTGAGAGGGAGTCTTCCTGCATAATCATCTTCTTCCACCATCCTCATGGACGCGACATCCCCTCCGACTAGATCCCCCTTATTGAAAAGTGGGGACGTAGGGCTTTATCCTTTATTATCCCCCACTGCCGCCCCCTAAACTTTTTCCATAATGGGCCGAGCCGCAAGCCTTCCTCTCCGGCAAGGTTCGACGAAGAAACTGTACAGTCCCCCCCCCCTTTTCGATATAGAAGTGCCTCTTCTCCCTTTCCCCTTACCTTGTTCCGCGTTCTGATTTAAACCTTCCCCCTTGACGGCAGAAATTTTTCCTGAAAAAAGTTTTGGCACCTCTCCCTTTAGGGGGAACCCCTTCCTTTTTCCGAGACTATACCCACATATAGAGATCGTGTTTGCGCTGCCCCCGGAATGAAGCGCCCTTTCCGAAACCCCCCCTCCCTCGTTTGACTGCCGCGGCCGCGCGTCCCGCGACAGACTTATAAGCGGAAAGATTTCCTTCACCCTTTGAAATCCTTTCCCATCGTAGTCCTCTCTCCCGCGCTTCCACGACGAAGACCTTCAGAGAGAGTCGAACCTTCCCTGCCGTCGATAGAGTGTCTCCTGGCCCATGGTTTCAGATCCCCGGACGAACTAGCTTATCATCAGCGGAAGACCTCTGAGTAGTGCATCCCTCGGATTATCTCCCTTTTTTTAACATCATCTCCTTCCGTAAAGGCTTTAGAAGATAGAGACTGAGCTTTTGTTCAGACGCTGCTCTCGCGTCGGTGCCCGAATTCCTCGCGCTTTCCCCCTCCCCTAATGGCTACGATTCGCTTCGAGAGTCATCCCCAGTTCCTGCTTTTCCCCCCCCTCACGTTATCCTTTATCTCGACTTAATATGATCCGCATTGGGGTTTTTGTCTTTTCGTATTTCTCTGTATCAGATACCTTGCGTTTTTTAAGAAGAGCGCATTCTAAATTCTACCGCTCTTTCCAGGAGATGTGGCTCTTCCTCTAATACCCGGACGCTTGGGTATGAAGACACTCCCAAACTTGTTCCCCGCCCCTGCCGACATTCCTCCTTCACCGGATCGCTGCTCGTAGTCTCTACAAGGTAAGTCATTTTCAGAGGGGTATAATTTTTCTCCTTTCCATCAAGAGTTTTCTACTTTTCGCGGAGTCTTTCCCCCAGCCTATCGAGGTAATCATGATACCCCTTTCTATGTCTGGATTACCTTTGGAATAAGAGCGTTCACGCAAACTCCTTCGCCCCTTTCTAAAGTAGCCCCATCCTTTCCTGGTCTTCTCAATCTCCCTCTTTTTCTGACGATGATTTCGTGCATCCCTTTTACTAACTGTAGGAGCCTTTTTTGCGGAAGAATCCCTAGAGCGTTCCTTCTTCCAGTCTATTTTTCAATAAGCCGCTCCCTCCTTTTTCCCTCTCTCCTGAAAGAGGATTCGGAAGAAGTTAATCTCCGCCCCCTTCTTAGGTATGACCCCTCCCACGGAATTCATAGCCCCTTTTGAGGGGAAGTTCTTTCTTTTTTTGTTGTATTTTGTTGGTCTTTTAACAGGTGACCACCCTCCTCTCTTATTTCTTGAAGTCTTTCTTTCATTTCTTCGAAGAACCTCCTTACACCCCTTTCCCTTATCGGTATGGTCTTCCCCAGGTGAAGAGAATTGTTAAGTTTCCCCTCCCCTCGCTGAAATCTCCTTCTCCCCCTCCTTTCTGGCGCGAAGAATTTTTATTTGAATTTCCCCCCCTTAAGGAGTTTCCTCCCGGAGTTCCCCCCCCCTCCTTCCCTCGAGGAATCCTTTTTCCCCGCTTATTACCAACGGCGAGCCTCTTTTCTTTCCCTCTGCGACCCGTTCTCAGATCCTTGTAGCCTTTTCTCTCCGGTCGAGAATTCCCTAGTAGGAGAGGCCTCGCCTCATCCTGGAATGAAGCCCCCCCCCTTCCATGCTTAAGAACCTCTCTTCCCGGAGATCCCTTTCCTCTTTTTTCCCCTGTGACATCTCTCTCTTTCTTCTCCTCCGTCCCTGAAAATATATAAAAGGAGCTCTAAGTTTGAAGCCTCTTTATAGGGATCCTTTTAGCGGTTCCTCCTGCTCGAAGTGATCAATCTTCCTCTCTTTTTTCCTTTTCGTCGATTCCTCCTCCTTGGTTGAAGTCCCCCGGCGAAACTTTATCTCTGCCCAGCAGGTTCCCCCCCCTGATAAACCCTTAAATATGAAGAAGATTTTCCCCGATCCCCCTCCTTCTGACTCTCGTTCTATCCGCCTGCCCTCAGGTCCCTCCCCCAATAAGATAGAGACGCCTGAAGAACGTCCCTTTCTAGAAGGTAGTGGCCCTCTATAAAAGTCGCCCCCCCCGCTCGAGAGGTTATGGACTCTACCGGCTTTTATATTTTTCCTTCTTCAACTCTCCCCCAAGCATAGCGTTAGAGACGAGAGATTTTGTTCGAGTGAATAACCGCGAACCCCCCAAAAACAAGAAACTTCCTCAAAGTCTCCCTATTAACGGTTTTGTTGTCTTCTGTCGTTCCTTTGCCCCTTAACGGAACTTTTGTCTTCCTTTGGAGGAGAGATTGTCGAGCGCGTCTTTTTCACCTTTTCTATCTCATCGAATAGGAAGTAGCCTCCCGGAGAAATAGACTCCCAAACGACGCTCCTTTCCTCCGTAGATGCCCTTCTCTTGGAGAGAGGAAACGGCTCCCCCTTCACAGATGCGGACTCAGACGTCGAAGATGGTGGGTTCTCCACGAGCGAATTTTCTTGCTTTCAGTCCGCAATAGAACCGTACTCCCCCCCTCCCTTTTTGAAAGACCCTGCCAGCGCAGGGAGCTTTTCCCCCTGGAATATCTAGCTTCGGAGGAGCTACTTCCTCGCAAGGAAAGTGTTCAATTAATTGAGAGAAATCGAGCCCTCCCAGGGTGTGAATTTGTATAAGGGCTTTATTTCTC
>Ga0179591_1285610_pt1 | contig 20733 bp, 16 predicted proteins | sample CZOMad2_1_08_16f_FD_182891 | JGI IMG/M metagenome (GOLD analysis project Ga0179591, IMG submission 182891) | Vadose zone soil fungal communities from Angelo Coast Range Reserve, California, USA - CZOMad2_1_08_16fungal (PacBio error correction) | ecosystem: Environmental > Terrestrial > Soil >... | reverse complement strand
TGCTTAAAATGGCTTAACCCTCATGGACTACCCCGCCCCTCCCTAGAGTTTTTTGAAGGAACACCGGCAGCTCTCCAGATTTTTCCTCCTCGTTCCCCCATTTGTTTTGCGCGTTTTTGAACGTCTTTTCCCTCAGATGCCCGCACCGGAGACTAACAGCGTCTTTGTCACCTTTCCTTGTTCCGACCGCCGCACTGGCAAGCCCTCGACGACGTATTTCCCACACCCTTCTGCTTTTTTTTTCCCCTTTTTAATTTCCGTCCTCTGGTCCGGCAAACGGGAACACTCCCCTCCTCCCGAGAGCCTTTTCCCGACAGAACTGGTACCCGGGGCTTTCCCTGTTGCACACCGCCGCACCGGGTTTCAGGAGTCTCCAAGTGAGGTGCCCCCACGATTCCTACCCAGGCCCTGACCGTGTTATTTCCCGATATGGTGCCGTCGCGTAAGAACAACTACTCAATTGGTGGCCGACCGCACAACGATACGTGTGTCCTCTTTTTTCCTCCGGCTTGATTTTTGACACCACGAATGTTCTCCGGACCTGTTTCCCTTACGTAGAAGACACCCCGGGCCCTAGGACGATACGGATGCGGACGGCATAGGGGTCAAAACCCTGCTCTTTAATGAAGGGTTCCAGCCTGCTCTGACGTAGTTTTATGACCCCCCCCCCCAAACCCCCACCACACCCGACCCGCTCCATATGGTTTTGCCAACCAGGAGAGATGCACGATTTTGCAAGAAGAACTCCCCCTTTCTTCTTTTTTCCGATAACCTTGCTTTTTTTTCCCCCCTCCCCGCGGCAGAATAGAGTTTGGGAGATCTGGATAAAGGCCCCGGATACCCTAGCCCTGAGGAGATACTTAATGCATTCTGGACATCCCTCCAGCTTTTTACATTCAATTCCCAGCCTTGGCTTCCTCCGGTACGCCAGAGTTAATATTGCCCCTCCGAATGAGTTCCTTGCTCACTAACTGACCTCCTTCCCACATATTATGACGTCGTCGTCGACAGTTCCATTCCCCCATGAGAGTTCCACCTCTGACCCTCTGAGGACCCGTCCCGTTCGAGTTCTTTTCTTGGACAATGTCTCCGCGTTTCCGAGCTCTGACCTTTCCTTAAAGCGGCCTATTTTTTTTTTTTGTCAGGCGTTTACCCTTCTTTATTACCGGACGACGTCATCTCCCTCTCCAGTTTAACTCCCCCCCCCCTAACCTGTCCGTAGGCGGAACGCTTCTCCCCCTCCCCCAAGGATGCCAAGCCTGAAGAACACTCCTTCACTCCCCCCAGTTCTTTTCCCCCTCCTGGGCCTTCAGATTTTCCTCGATCCAGCGTCTGGGCCCCTCAACCGTCTTTTTACGGATCCACACAGCGGTGCTTTCTTCCATGAGGCGATGCCGCCGAACTGGGAAGCCCCTCTCAGCAGGCCGTCTCTGCTACACCCGCGCGTTGCATGAGTTTTTTTTCCCACCCAATAGATCATCTGAAACAGTCCTCTGAAGCTCTTCAGGATTGATGGCGATCTGAGTGGTCGTCTTTCCTACCCGGCTTCTATCAAACTTCACGCCGTCTGCGGCGTTTATCACCCGCGAGGCTGGGCGGAAATGCCTGATTTCTCACCCCCTCTCCCAATCGTGCCGAGGCTGACGCTCAACCCTCCTATGACACGACCCCCTCCCCTCGACCTCTTACCTTCCCGCAGTCGGTCTTTCTACTTAACCCTGACTGTACTTCCCTCTCAAAGTCCCCAGGCCCCTTCTCTCGATTTTTGAATGCTCTCCTTGATCGCGCTTAACACTCTTTCAGGCCGAATCTAGACTCTTCTGCCAAGCGGTGTGTCGGGTGGTGTGTGTCCGAACGAGTTCAAAAGAGGCCCAATTCTTTCTTTCTCAAGATGGTGAAGTGTCGACGTCTTTCAACTTCTTTCCTTCTTGGCCCAACAAAGTCGGCAGACCTAAGCACCCCAACTATCTCAGATGATCACTTTCTCCCTCGCCAACCCCTGTGGTGCAAGTTAGTCAATACACTCCTCCCCCCTTTTCTCTGCTGGCACTACCATCCTTAATCTTCATCCCCTTTTTGGTTGTGAGTTTAGATGTATTGAAACGCATTGTGCTAATAGTGCGGCGGCGTTCTGTTATGAATTATTCACATTGGTAAGTTTTTTTTCTTAGACTCCGAAGCATCGCCCCCGATATGTGTGTTCGGTAGTCGCCGACGCCGACGTTTTGATGATTAACCAAATGCCCCCCATCCCTTTTTCTGTGCCTTAGTTACCCTCTGGCTAAGCCTGAGGACATCCGGTCCCTTTCGCGTACCAACCCCCAACTCTCCCCCTCTTTTCCAGCAGCAGTAAGTGTGTCTAGGCTCCTCCCCTTCTTTTCCCCGCGGAACACCCCTTGTTGTGTCACTGATTCTGTTGTGTGGCCCTGTTCCAGGCATTACCTTTTTACGGAACTGTATTTTGGTCGTCACCCCCCCTTGTCCGGACCTTTTCGGAGATTTTTCTTCATTTTCCCCTAGTGGTTTATTGTGTTGCCTCTTTTGTTTCATTCCTTTCTTTCCCCTTTTTTTATGATCGCCAGTTCCCTAAAGACAGGACGGATAGCGTTTGATTGCTTTCCCTCCCTGAGACGGTTCCGTGAGTGCTCCCCGGTTCACCTGATGAATTCCTCAGACTCTGACAAGATTTGAAGATCCTTCTACTGAGATAGTTTAGTCGATCCCCGTTTTTGGACGCATACGGCTTTTTTCCTAGATTTGTGTGGATACAGGCTCTGATGAAGGTCGTTACCAGCCTTTTCATAAACCCGTCCTTTTCCGTCCCCCGACCCCCCCCCCTCTTCACTGCTCGTTGCCCCCCGGTTCCAGCGATAGAAAGCCATCATCAGTCTTTCCGCCGAGGCCAACTCTATCTGATCTTCCTATTCGAACCGCGCGGGGTAGGTGCTCCGGATGTTTTAGGCTTTGATCTTTTTCTTTCTGGCCCATCCAGCTTTTTCTCGTTTCCGAGGTGGGGGTGTCCCCAGATCCGGATTTCTTATGGATGTTCGTCGCTTTCTGAATCTACTCCCCCCCACGCCGCCCAGTCTTGATCCACCCCGCTCCAGATTTCCTCCTTAATTCCTCTCTATCCCCCCCCCTATCCCTCTCAACTTGTCCCCGCGAAATCACCCTGACGGCAATTAGATTTCCCTCTTGACCCGCTCATTTCCCCATTTGCACTTCGACGCGACTTTTGTCTGATTGGTAGGAGGGGTTCATTTCCTCATTCCCCCCTTTCCTCCTATCTGAACGTTTTTTCCGCCCGCTTACACCTCCTTCCTCATGGCGTCAGAGGAGTTCGCCTTTCGGGTGTGGCTTGCCTTAGTGTAGTTGCTTGTCCCAGTTCCTTCTAGCCTTTCGTCGCCACGATCGCCCTTGGCTCGAATCTTTTTTTGCCAGGTCCCTCGCGCCCAACCCGACGGTGCCGCTTTCCTAGCATATTTTTTTTCAGCCGTGAGCGTCCCAACTTCAAGTTCTTTGTCTGCTCGGCATCTTCCCATTTTGCCGGAAGGATCCTTGCCGTCAGTCTTCTGCGTCAGACGTTATGTATACCCGCGTTCTCCTCCCCTCTCTTTTTTTTATCCCCCCACCTTTTTTTTCCGGGCCCAGCCCTTCCGTCGCCGCTTCCTCCACTTTGTATTATTCGTCCGCAATCTTCCTCTTCCCCTGTATTTTTTTCCCCCGCAGGTCTGCCACCCCTTGAAAAGGTTCTCGGTTAGAAGTGTTCAAGCCCCCTGTCCTTCCCAACTGGCGGGACGTGGATTGCTGAAATTTCAGGCAGCAAAGTCTCTTTGATTTCGACTTTCGGTTTTCCTGAGAGTTACCCCCTTTGAATCGGTCCCCAGAAATGGGCCGCTCCCTTTACCACTGTGCGCGGTGGCAACAGGTCTCTTCCCCCTTCTTGGCCGTTTTTTTTTTCCCAGCGTCCCGTCGTGTCACCTTTTATTACCTGACTAGTGCGAGGAGTCCACTTTTTCCCTGGTCTCCTTCGAGTCGTCGGTGTGCCACTACGTCTTGGTTTGATTTTTCCCCTGTGCCTTGTGCATGGAAAGGATTTCACCAAAAGCGTGTAGCCTTTGGCTTCCATGAGGATACCACTTTTCTTTTCCCTGCGGTGATCTGCCCAAGACCCCCCGTGAAACTCTAGGATCGAGAGCCGGGGGGCTTTCCCTTTGTCACAACCCTGCGGCCTTGTCTCCCATCCCCTGTGTCAGCCGGTTTTGGCACTTTTGACCCCTGTCCCCGAGGCCCTTTTTTCGTGGGTACGTCATTTTATTTCCCGAGGTGATCGTATAGATTCCCTCTCCTGGGGCGAATTTTGAGGGTATTTGTCATTAACATCCCCTTTAGGTTCTTCCAGTCACAGTGGTTATTTTTTTCGGGGTTTTTGCTACTCTCCCCTAGCGGACGCGTTTTCGCCTGGTAAGCCTTCTCCCTCTTTCCCTTTCCGCAAGCTCGACGATCCGTCCGCCTTCGTTCCATTGGCTATTCGCTCAGTTTCCAAGCGATTTAGAACATTTCCCTTTCCCCCTTTCGTCCTTCCACCGAAGACGGGCCTTTAACCTCCTAAACAAATTTTTCTTCCCCCCCCACTTTCTGTACCCCGTATTTTTTGGCTCAGTCCGGGTTTCCCTCTGATTGGCCCCCATTGTCGAGACCCTTCGCTCATTTCCCCGACCACTTTTCTGCGTTAGCGCAACTGCGGCCGGGTACATTGAATACTCTTTCCCCCTTTTTTTTTTTTTTTGATAGATCCTTCACTTCAGAAGTTCGCCCTCCGACGTTTGAGCGTTGCTGCATGTCTGTACCATGGTGTTCCCGAGGCCCCCCCCCCCCCATTTTTCCTCCGCTGGCCGCCCAATCCGGGGTAAATCGCGTCTCGTTTTTGATCCCGGTTTTTTCTGAGTTGTATCATCCAAGTATCCCCACTGGTGTGAGGTTGATAAGTCGGACACGGGCACTGCCTTCAATCGAGTTGTCCATCTAGATAGTCCCTTTCCCCCTCACTCCTCTCCTTCCTCGTCGATCTTGGCGTGCACAAGCCGATCTTCCCTCCGTTTCCAGACCCGTGTTCGAAGTCGATCTCCCGAGTTAGCGAGACTCCCTACACAACGACCCTGAGCTTCACTGGCCTTCTTATCGACCCACGTTCCCGTTTCCTTCCCAGACCGCCTCTCTAATTCCACAAGGTCCTCGCCTGCAACGACCTAACTTTGGTCATGAATTTGTGCAAAGGGATCAGAGGGCAGATGTCCCCCCCGCAGTCACCCCGGCCTTTCCAACTCTGGAATTTTTCCCTCGCGCGCGTTGCTCCGAACCCCTTTCCTCCCAACCCAACTCTCCCTGATGTTGTAGTTGCCCCTCGCCCCAAGAAGTGGGCTCCGATCGGCGTCCCTTCGACTAAACAGTTGAATCCCTTTTTTCCTGAACTGACTTCCTCAAGCACCCCAAGGACGTCTTTCCCCACCAGTCCATCTCTATGTATCAGCCTGGAATGTTCTCGACCTTATAATGCCCGAAAGTGTTTCCCTTCGACCGCTTAAAGACCACCAGCCCTTTCCCTGTTATCGAATTTTGGTTCAAAAGCCCTCCCCCCTGGGTATGTCAGTCCCCCTCGCCAGGTCGGTGTCACCCCTGTGACCCCACTTCCATAACTTTTTATCGCCATCTCCTTGGCGGCTCAGTTTTTCTGAATCCCCCACTACGCCATTTTTTTGATTCTTCCCCCCTCCCCGGCACTTCGACCCGTTCGTGCGCAGGTCTGTTAGGAAACCACCCCCCATCCTGCTGCTCCGGCTTGCTAAGTCGATACTGGATCCTCCTGGAAGATTACTGCGGGCCCGGCCTTTCTGTAAGTTTTTTTCCAACCAACCGCGAGGCTCACTTTTCCTTCTTGTCGAACTCGTAGACTGTAACGATCCCATTTTGAATCTTTTATCCTTTTCTTCCAAAAGTTTAGATATGCACTTGCAGACGAATAAGCCCGTTTTCCCCGGTTCTCTTTCCAAGAGTGTAGTGCTCATATTCCCCTAAGGTTCTTTTTGGTCGCTGTTTTTTTCTCAACTGGCAAGTTTTTTCCCCCCTCCTTGAGCCACGTCCTTTCTAATTACATTGGCCAGCACTCCCCCCCCCGAAGGCAATCCCAAATAATCCCATTCCTCTTCCCTAGCCTTAATTTTGCAAAAGATTGTTAGGAGACCTTCCCCAATAGCGAGACCGCACTGAAACGTTTTAACCTTTCAACCATTCCCGTCGTCTTCGTAGACCTTGGTCCCCTGCCATGCGCGGGCAAAGCCTCAATCTCGTACGGAACAGTCCCTTTCCCCCGTTTTCGTTTGGTGATTTACATCCCAGTGGCCGATTGCTGTCCTCTGAAGTTAAGTATTCCCCGCCTGCCCGTGGTGGCGCCATTGTTCCTCGTGCCGGTATTCTATGCTCCCGCCTGAAGACCTATCATCACGCGCCATCGTGTTTCCCCCCAACAACCCTTCTCACCCCTCGAGGACGGTACATGCCTCCATCAGCAATAGCCCCCCCCTAACTCGCGCCCCTCCCCCGAGTCAATTTTCTTTCCATAGGACCCTCTAAGATTCGTCGGTGTTTCCTTTCTCAAGAGCTCTTCGTTTGACGACCTTCCCTGGATCAAAAGAGGGCTCGTCTACCAACTGATTTTTTGTCAGACCTCTCCGGTCTACCTGCTATACTCCTGCGCGCTTGCGCTAAACCCTCTTTGCCCACGCCTCTTTTGTTCATCAAAATAGCTGAGACCCAGTCAGCGAAGTGATCTTCCCCGGTTCTTTTATATGATTCTTATCTTATTGCAGCCCGGAATTCACCCGGTCCTTACCTGACTTTCTTCCGCTGCAGCTCACCGCGTAGCGACATGGGCTGTTTTTGGAACTGACCGCTCTCAACCTAGCATCGCTGACCATTCTCCCCCCCGACCCCGCAACCCTCGACGTTCTCTTTTCACTCTTACCATTCCTCCTCCGGTCTTTGTGCCAATTGACCCCCAATGTCTTGACTAAGTCCCCTGATCCATAGCCTCATGAGATATCTGTTCCCCCCTCTCGCATTGCTCGACTGCCAACCCGGTCTGAGTCCGATACTCACTTTCCTGCTTCCCCCTGTGTCCCGGTTGGTTAGCTCACCAGCTGTTCCCCTGCCCCGGCAGCCCTATGGTGAAGGTTATTTCCGTACCCTGCCCCTCTTTTTCCTTTTTTGTTATTCAGCACCCACGTCGGCGTTGACTCCTCCCCCAGATTGGATTTTCTCGCTCTCCTGACCGTCACCTTGTGGGGCTTCCTTCGCGACCGGTCGCATGGTCTAGTTCTTCGGCGGGCCACTCCATCTCCACTTTTTTTTTTTCCTTTCCTCCTTCGCTGTTGTTTTTCTCTCTATGTAGTGCATGCTATTCACAAGTGTGCCCCCTAGTTCTTGCATGAATACCTTTGCCCCCCATGGTTCGGTCTCTGCCTGATTTCCGTCCTAGTTCGTCTTGTACGGCACGACGTTTTGCCCCCCCCCTTTGCAAGCATTCCGTGCGTAGACTCACCATATGGTCCAGACTACCTGACAGTTGTCCCTCGTTGTGACACTATGATTTTATTCTCACACAAAACTCTGACCAAAGATGGGGAAGAAGCTCCCTTGGATCTATATCCCTCAGTTGCCATCCCGAGTAACACTCCCCCTCTTTCGTGGCACCATCGGTGCTCTTTAGTCACGTTCCCCGTGAAGATTTCGGTTTCGAACCCTCCCGACTGATCGCTTGGTCATAGGATGAGTCTTTTTTACATGCGGCGTGGCTGTATCAGAAGACCTCTTCCCTCTAAGGTATTCATTTCTATCGGTCCAGTGCTGACAGAACACTTCGCACTGGTCTTTTTTCTGACGCTTTTTTCCCTTCCGTTCAGCAGGGATCTCAGGGTGCCGATCCTCCCCCCCTTTAGAACGATCTCCACATATAAGATGAAGACGCTTCTAGGAATTTGTAGTCCCTACCCCTTTTTTTGTTTAGTGACGCCGCGGTTAAAGTCGATGGGGCCCCTAGCGATTTCTTTGATCGCGTCTACCCCTTGATCTGACTTCCCACTTCCTTGTCCCTTAAGATGGGGTTGACCCCCTGTCCCCGAGACGGTTTTTCTCTCTTCGCTGGGCTCGAGCCCACCGAAGATTTTGACTTCCTCAGTTTCGACCTTCCCCCGCTGGGTAGTGCTGTGAGGTTTTCGGACGGCTTGTTCGTCGTGAGGACAGAGCTTTTCCAGCCCGACGGTTCGATTTTTTCCATGTAACCCCGTATTTTCTGCTTTGATTTGACGTCGTCGCTCTATGATCTCCTTTAACATTTTTCCCAGTCGGAGCCACCAATCCTGACCTGCTACGCGGAACTCCTTAGCCCACCCCTCACTTTTGAATCGTATTGTCCTCCCCTAAAGACAAAATGCCTGCACACGGGTACTGTCCGTCTCGACCTTTGCCCCACTTTCGATTAATGTAGACCGACGGTCTCTGGGAAAAGGGTTCATTCCCTTTTCACTTCTTAGTGGATGACCGCTTAATAAGGCCGCTTGGACTATTTCCCAGGTCAGCCCTCTTTTAAGACTCATCTTTCTTTTTTGGCATGACTTAGTGGAGTTTTCCCTGGCATTGATGAAGTATTTCGCTTAGAGATGGTGCCTCTTGCATTGGCCCATCCTCCCCTGTCCCCCCACAAACTCTTGTTGCCTACGCTTTGGTTCTGGTTCCCCAGCTTTTTCCCCCTCCCCTTGTTGAGCCCAGTTTCCGCTAAAAAACGGGGTTCCGTCTGAGCACATTTCCGTCCTTATAAATGGTTTTTCGTCCTGACTTAATCAGCAGAGCGCTGCATGTACAGTCCTATTTCACCGGCACTTTATTCGGTTGTGCCGCCCCTAATGCGGGTCCAGCCGGCAATTTCATCCGTTTTCCTGAATTGCTTACGGAGTTAGCCTCTCCCTCTCCACGAAGATTTCGTGTTTTCCTCAGGTCACATCCTTAACACACGACAAGGAGCTTTTAGAAGTTTTTCCTGCTTTCTGCATCAACCTGGCTGGATTGGATTTGCTTTTTCCGCCAGGACTAATGAGACTTATGTCCGCACATTTTTAGTTTTGACTTATTGAAAAGTGGGTCCCGACTCGGCCACCGAACTGGCGTTCGAATTTTAAAGTTTCCTATTTCTTCCTCCCTTGGCCGGACTTTCTGCATTTGCAGCTGGTCGATTTCCGTTTTCCCCGGTTCTTCGGTCCCTCTGCGACGTAAACAATTTCCAAGTGCATCTATTAGCTCGAGTTTTGCCATACTCGGCTCGTTGGTTTTCTTTTCACGTGCTGGGGTGCCTGGACCAATGAGTTACCCCACTTGTTAGTCGACCTTTTTTCTGCCCCGATCGAGACAACCAAGTTTGCTGTCTCTACGCCAATACACCTTTCACCTTCTCTGCTCCTGCGCTTGCGGTTGGGGCTGCCCGGTGTTCGAAACACACCCGCTCTCCCTTGGTTAGTTTCCCTTCGTGGTACGGCGTTCCCTCCTTTCCCCGAGGATTCGATTCTGGCAGGCCTTAAAAGAAAGGTGATCGTCTCGGGCGGCTATTCCTGGGCCAGTCCTTTGATTCCCCCCCTTCCGTCCCGAAGGCCGTGATGCCCATACCCACGGTTTCTCTCTTTTTTCTTTGTTCGCGCTCGCTCTTGACTGTTCCTCCCCTTTCATGAAACCCCAAAACCCAAATATCGTTTTTTCGGACGGAGCCCCCCTCGATTCTTTCCAACTCCCTATCGAGATGGCTTTTCGATCCGCTTCTGTCCAAAGTGGATATTTTCCTCAGTATGTACTTTTCTTGGCTCACCTGCTCGTGTCTGACCTTCTATCACAGATCCAAAAACCCGGGCCGGGTCTTTTCACCCCCTTCCCTACCACCCCATAAGAGTCCCCTTCTCGAACTCGTGATTTGTGTTTTCCCCTCGGTGAATCCGACTGATATTGGAAAAAATTTTCTGGAGGCCGCTCATGTTATGCGCGGAACTGAATTCCCTGTAGAGCACCCGTCCCTTCCAGTCTCCTTTACTCTTTTTGTTGAGTTCTAGTTCATACGAAAAGGAATCATTCCGACCCTTCTTCCGTTCGAGCGTTCCAGTCTCGACCATGGTGGCCAAGAGAGGGGATAGTCCAATTCTTTCTCACCACCATATTGCTACCTCTCTCTCTTTTTGAATCCTTCATGGTGTTGTTCCTTTTGAATCCGTCCCTCCGGTGAGGAAGACTTTAGACCCTTTCCCTTCAATGTCTTCAATCGCGTGAAACGCGCTCCTGCAGAAATGACTCTCTTTCCCTTTTTTTCATACTGGGGGCACCTCTTTGCTAGCTGTGTTACCTGACTTGTCAGTAGGAGACTAGTACTCCCTCCTCTCTCGAACCCCACCCCACCCTGTAAATTGTATTTCCAGACGTTTTTTCCCCTTTTCTTCGGGGAATCAAGACGCACCTCATAATTTAGAAAAGAATGACCCGCCTCTACTTCACCTCGGGTGCCTGCGGGCCAAGGTTGGGGAAAGATTTTTCCCCCCCCTGAAGTTTAACCCCTGGTTGTTCTTGATGAGCCGAAGCACGTGCTTTTTTGACTAAAACCGAAGACCACCCCCCTCCTCCTTCCGATTTTCCCATCTATTTCCCGCTGTGTGTGTCTGAGACTAGTACTAAAGGAAGTGGTCCGACGTTTTCCTCCCACCGGCTCCAGACGTTTGAACAATTTACATCCGTCACTGGTCCCTCCCCAAACCAGTCCTCTTATTTCAAATCGAGTATCGAGCATCCTTTGAATGGTCATAATTGGTCCTTTTCCTCAAGGGGACCCGACGTCGGACCGCTTCAATCATCTCGCCGCCGAAAATTGCTTTATCCGTTGGGCCACATTCAGACCCTGGTATGAAGGTTCTGCCTCTCCCTGTTCCAGTTCCTATTCCCCTGTGACTCCCACCTTCCCGTTTCCTGTTATATTCTCCGGTAGTGGGGTTTCATCAATCCACCTCTCAGAAAGTGTTGATCCCTCCTCCCCAACCCATCGAACCGCTTTTGTTGCGCTGTGATTTGCCCTTTAAACACACGAAATCGCGTGCCTGATGACGGCGCGGAGAAGACTTGCCGGCGACGAGTGCCGCGGCACTACTCTTTCCTTCCCCAACCCGAGCGTCTACCGGCATTAGCATATTTTTACGCCAGAGCTCTGACCATCGTCCCCTTTCACATGCCCAAAATGGGAGAGCTTGCACTATGTAGTCAATATCAGTTTCCCCTTGTTTTCCTTTCCACGCTCTGATGATCGTGTTCATACCCTCTTTCTCATCTGTTTTTTTTCTCTATGGATCCCCCAACTGGCCCCTCTCTACCAGCGCGTCTAGGAGAATGGCCTTTCCCTTAAAGCCCCCCTTCCCCACTCGGCAAGCCCTACCCCCATTCGATTATCGTGAAGCTTTTTCTTTTCTTTTGAGATGGCTATTACCTCGTATTCTGCGCACGAACGGAATTGATACCTAGACGTCGGCAGTCTTTTCCCTTGACCTAGACAATTCTTTTTCCCCCTCTGCATCGAGATTACCCCCTTCCCGTTGCACGCAGTGTGCTTTTTCCGCGTTACACGATTGGTTTCTTTCTTTGGTCAAGTGTCCTTCCGCTTTTTCGTGCCGTTGTGGCGCATTCTGGACTTTTCCTGTTTCTCTCACAATTCGGACGACTTTTACCCACTTTACCTATTGGTTTACCTTACCCCAAACCTCGACTTTTAGTTAGTCTTCCTTTTTTATGTCCTCCCCCCTCAGAGCGCCGTGAGCCGAACCTCCCGCGACCAAAGTCTTTTAAATAGGATCATAAGCTTCTCTTTTGCCTAGATCCCTGCGAGATGCGGGCTTGATTGAACCTTCTCTCCCCCCCCCCTGACTGGGGGATTCGTCGTCGCCTTTGTATTGCGCAGAATTGTCTCGAACTCTCTCGCCGCTTCTCTGAGCTACCCCATCGCCTCCCCCCTGCGTTCTGCGTCCTCCAACTCGTAGAGACAGTCCCTCCCCTTCCCGAGCTGCATTGCATCGTTTCTATCTGGCTCCGTTGGAGTAGGGTTACTGACACTGGTCTACTGCACCGACCTTCGGTGGCTGCTCTCAGCAGGCATCGCTTTGGCGTTATTTGTTTTGGCGACCTGGCTCCTCTCCCCGCATCCTCTTCCGAGTGTCCTTCGCACCTCCCCGCCACGGCCTTGACGAGCGAGAATCGGCTGACCGCAGTCGGTTCCCCCTTGTTAGACCCTCCTGACATCAGTTCCTGTACTTTCCCCCTTAGCACCCGACCCCATAATGATAGCGTTTTCTACAGTCCTTCCCTTTGCCGCTCTTCCAAAAAGTATTTCTTGTCCGGCTCCAAGCGGTCTGCTGCCCCCCCCCATTTCTGGTTCTACTCCAAGACCGTGGCCACATCTGCCCCCTTCCGTGAGTTCACCAGATGGTGACGGAAGACGTCCCTTCCCTGATTTCCGTTGGTTTTTCTGCCCTGCCACCAGTTGATTCTCGGCCTCCTTTCCTAACCCCCAGTCTCGTTCTGAATGACTCTATTTTCTCAAGACACCCCTTGGGTGCAAGGTCTTCATTCACCTTGACACCTTTTCTCTCACTAGGCGTGTCAATCATCTTTTCCCTAATAATCCGTTGTTGGCGTGAGAGATTTTAGTTACCTCTATTGGCTCCTACTTGTCGCCGGTATTCTTTTTCGATGAACATGGACCCCAGGGATGTTAAGTGTCTCTTTCATTAGCCGAGAGATTTGTTGCTGCTCCCTGGACCCTAGCCTTTTGTGATTTCCTCCACCATGCCACCCCTAAGTTACCATGGCCAGTTCACATTGTCTTTAGCCTCCTTGAGGGCTCTTTTACCAACTAGTCCTTCGTCAACCCACCCACCTGACTGACGCTTGGTGAGCGATTGTGTAGCCTTTGACGACCTCGGTGGCCAGCCGTAGCTGTAGTTGAACCCTCTACTAATTGAGGTATCTTGTGCAGGCAGTCTCCTTAATTATGGGATGTAGAACAAGACCTCAATGATTTAAGGTCCCCCAGACATCCCTTCGGCTGACCAGTCGGCCCGCGGGCTGGTGCTTGCAGCGAAGTTGAAGAGACTTTCTGTCGGTTCTCGATTAACCAGAAACGCCCTTGAGGTGCTTTTTTCTTAGCCCCCGAGACTTCCGTGAATTCTTTGCTCCTATATGGCGTCCTTCCGCCGAATCATCGCATCAGATCTGCCCCTGTGAAGATTTCCTTCATAACCCGTTCGGCCTTTTTGTCGCGATATTTATTTTGAGCGAATCCCCCTTTTTTTCCCTCTGGTGGAGCGCAGCGCTGATGACGTCGTACCTCCTCCTTTTCCCTTCTGATCCCGGGCCCGCGATTCCCCAGCGGGTTTCTCTTTGCAGCGCACCGTTTTTTTCCTCCCTCCTTCGTCTGGGCATCGCTGAACCCAAACTGCTGATTTATCCTTCCCCCTGATCTGCTTTTTTTTACTCTATGTCGGCCTCATTGATTTGCTCTCTTATGACAGGAAAGCGTTCCTTCCTTTCTTTTCCTGAAGGTTTTACCTCTTTTTTTGTCTTTTCTTAGCTGAGATGACTTTTCTCCCCTTATAAGAGCTCCCTGTAACGCGCCCCCTTTCGGCCGCCACCACGGACCTTGACTTCTTTTTTCATCCTTCCCATAGACTCGACCCAACCCTCCTCCCTTCTCACTTTCAGAAACACTAAGGCAGCGTGTATGTTCGTCTCATTCAGCTTTCACCCACTTTTTCATTTTTATTTAACCGTCGAAGTACTGACGTCTCTTGGAATAGGTGGGTCATTTCCACCCCAGTGCTGTATCGCCTCTTTAATCTCAGATTTTCCCCCCCTTCCCCTTAGCTTTCCTCGTTCTTTTAATTAGTTTTTTTTATGGGACTACTTTTGAGTTCTGTCAGGTCCTTCGATGACGTATTTTCTTTCAGCTTCCCCCTCTTTTAGCATTTGGATCCCCCCTTTTGACCCCAAAAAAGAGCTTCCGGGACCGCCGTTATGATTAGACATCTAGACGCAGAACCCCACACCGAAATTATACTTTCTTGACTCTCCCCCTGGTGTTGACTTGACTGCTCCTTTCTGGGTAAGGCGAGATTTTGAGTTCCCTCCCTCTTTCTAAAAGGTTAGCCTATCTCAGGTGTGTGCATGCCCCCAACATTTATTCCTTGCAAGCGTTCGTACGGTTACCTTCCCGGTGCTACGGAGGATGAGAACGCGATTTAGTTTTTTTGCTTCAGCTCTGAGAAACATTTCCCCCGGGGCGAGGTTCTAGTTTCCCCCTAGTTACCCCCCTTCGGACTCTTTGATCGAACTACTGAATAAACTTATCCTTCTTTTTTGATCACACTCAGTTCGGTTGCACTTATCCCCCCTGGTACTCTGTTTCCTTTTGAGTTTCTCAAGGACCTTTGTTGCCTAGAACACTACCCTTTCACTCTTTCTAGATGATTACAGGTATCAGTGTTTCCCCCACGTTCTGAACGAGACCTACGCGGAGGCTACCCCATTCCCCAATTTCTGCTCTCGATCGGGTTTGCAATTAAGCCGCGTTGCTGACATTTGAGGATTGCATGGACCTTACTCTCCCCCCCCCCTCTCTTTCGTCGCCGTGGTCTGCCGATCGGCGTACCCTTTCATGCGATGCTCTCAAAGCACCCCCGTCTCTTCTCGATGAGCTTGGGGCTGTTTTTTTCCCCATTTTTTCCCCGTCCTAGTGATTGTTCCATTCAGCCGGGGTTTTAGCATGGAGCCCCGTTTTGCCCCCTCTGCTCTAGCCCTTTGCCTTCTTTTTCATTCCACGAAGGTGGTCCTGCGGAGGAGATTTTTTTCCTTGTCGCGAATTAGAGTGTTGGTCTTGGAATTCCCCGATTTGTTCTCTTCCCCTAACACGGTGAGATCAGTTGTTTTTGGTGTTTCTCCCCCCCCTATCTCGTCCCCCTTTTTTTTATCAGACTTCACGAACAAAAGTCTCGAATCCCAGCTCCCCCTCGATAGATTTCCCTAAAGATCGATGATGACGTCGCAGTAGATGATTTTCCGGGACCTTTCTTTACCCGTGGAATTACCTTTGATTCCCTTTTCACTTCAAATCGAAGACGGGGACGTCGTACCCCATCAAACAAGGAAGTGATTCCTTTTCCCCCCACCAACTATCCGGCTTTATGACTTCTTTTTCCTATCGACGATTGGCCACATGGTCCCAGCGACTCCCTGATCTTTCTCTTCACCTTCCTGTAGCGCAATGCCGGCCCTGTTTCGATATATATTTACTCAGTCCCCCTTTTTTTTTTGTGATTAGTTTTTTTCCGCAGTGCTTAACGAAGGCCTTGTGAATTCTTCCTCTTCAGAACTTTGCCCTTCGTCCTCCCCCCGCCTTTTGCCTTTCCCCACATACGGGTATAATCAGAATCGCGGTGAATCCCTTATGGTGTTAGTTTCCTGCCCCGTAAAGTATTCTGTGAAGAGTGACACTGGAATGCCTGCTCCATAGCCCCCTTTCTTCCCCAGCGAATTGACAACATTGACGAAGCTGACCTGCGAAGTACTTAGTCGCTCTTGCTTCCCTTCGAGCTCCGGCTCCTTTCTCGCTCCATGTTTTTTTCCTCCTTTCAGTATCAAGTCGCTCACCACCGCAACCCTTCTCACCCAAGAATTTTTTGATGGAATAGCAAGTTCAGGAGGGTCTTCAAGACGCACGCCACTCTAATTTCTCCCTTTTATTTCTCCTTCTTCTCCCGTCTCAATAATTTCCTGCTGCAAGGATTGCCTACGACTCGGTTCCTTGTTCCCCCCACTTCCTTCCTGCTGAAACCCTGGTCCTCCCCCTACCTGTCGATTTGATGAAACACGTTTCCCTAACCCCCAACGCTTCTCTTCCTCGTATTACCCGTTTTTTTTTTTTTTCTCCGATTCTCCTCCCCTCAGTGGTCCCTAGTCTATTTGTGCGTACTACCCTGCTTTTCTTTTTTTGGTAAACTTCTTTTCCCTTAGTGCACTTCCCCTTTCCCACCGCCTCTCAGTATGGCACCCCTTGCGAGGAGCAAGGCCCTTGACTGGTTTTTCCGTCATTTCCTTTCCAGAACTTTGAAACGACCGTTCGTGGACCGTTATATCTTCGATCCCCCCCTTTGCCACGGGATATATTTTACCCCGGTCCTCACCGGGTCATTCCCCCCGCGCCAGTTTTTCTCCCTGTGACTTTCCGGCAACGACCGTAGTTTATTTCTCCTTGCGGGCCGTCTGCATCCCCTTCTCTTTTTTCTTCCCTCCCGCTCATTCGAACCGCGGTCTCTGTTTGCTCAGGATGTGCTGCGGCAAACACCCCGAACTTTTTCGTGTCGTTTCTTTCTTGATGCGTATCACGACTTCCCCTACGGACGCGTTGCGGGCCGGTCTATGTTTAGTCCCCCCTAGAGCTTCTAACGGCAGGGTATGAAATCGTTTCTTGACCGCAGGCGCTCTGACCTGCAGTATCCTTGCCAACCAGGGTGTTCTCCCTCTTTCCCTCCGTCAGAACTTTCGGTGGCTGCCGGCTCACTTGATTACCTTAATACCCCCTCTGGTCAAGCGTCTTTGTTCTTTCTGATACGACTGGAAAGAGCGACCCGCGCAGCGGCGACTACTTCCTTCCCAAATGGTCCCTCCCCCCCCAACAGCAGGCCACTTTTTCCCGTACGGACTCTTCCTCGACTTTTCCCTTTCAATTCATGATTGCCGAAATTTTCTTCTGAGCCCGCACTGAGGGAATGACCCCTATTCCCTCCTTTCCTTGCGTATTCCCCTCAAAGTTCCCCCACTCCCCTGCCTCTTTCCCATCGGCCGTACACAGTCCCCGTTTTTTGTCCCCCTTTAATTTGTTTTTTTTCTAAAAGTTGTCGATTTCGATGGGGGGTCTAGTCGCGGAAGTTCCGGCTTACCTATTTTTCCAGGCTTGTGGAGTACTCTTGGTGCCCGGTCTTCTTTTTTTTTTTCACCCGGAGACCCGTTCCATCAGAGAATATTTTGTTACCCTCCCCCCAACTCGAACCGTCGTCTTTTTCCCTTTCCTGTACCTCCCTAAAGCGCGCCCACGAGCGCCCCCTCGCGCTCCACAAAGGACCTTTGAAACTTTCCCCCCTCTTCAGTCTCGTCGGTTCCCCTCGCCTTGCCCTTTCTCTCTCTGCGGGCTGGTGGAAACCGTCGCTGCCTTTTTAACACACTTTCTTCCTGACCAATGCCGTTGGATGCCGCCACTGATGGTAGACCAGCCCTTTTTATTCCTCGCTAGTCCCCAGAGCTTAATTCCTAGCTCCAATCGATCTCTTACCTTCCCCGAAGACCTCTCTTCCTATGCCATTTGGCGATTGATGCTCCTTCTTTCCGTTTACACATGATGTCTTTTCCCTACTTCAATCAGATGCGCTCCTAATCCTTCCCCCCCCTCAGAGAGAGTGGCGTTCTTGTCCTGACAGATACTCCCAGTCAGCCCCCCCCCCCCTTTAGTTTCTCGCTGCTCGCCCAGCACAAGACATTCCCGATAGCCCGCTCATTGCCAGCAGTACGGTTTTTTTCTCCGGCCATCCCAGTTAATTTCTTGACTTCCTTCTATAGCCGCAATGGATACCTTTTCCTGAAAGAGACTTTTTCTCTCTTTTTCCACAACGGGTCTACGTTCTCCGAGTTGCTCCCCCCACTCCAGGTTAGATTTTTTGTGTGTTAAGACCAGCGTGGCACCTTGTTTTCCCTGGTTCCTGTTAGTCCTCCCCAGCTTTTTCCGGGTTTCCTACGACCCCGTTGCCCTGATTGGACGTTTTGGTTCTTCCGAACACTTTTAGTTTCTTATTTCGACCGCACATATCGGTCGCTGCTCGCTTTCCGTCCACCTTTTTTCAGTTATTCTCACAGGTGCCTTTTAGTTCTGCCCCCCCCTGGAGTTCACCCCATATTTACCCCTCATCAATTTTTTGTTGGGAGAGCGCTTTTCGTTTTCCCTTCCGATGTCCCCCTGTTGCCTCCGGTAATGAATACTTGCACAACCCTTGGGAAGTTCTTAGACGCCGCAGCTCCTGAATGTTTATTCTTATGCTGTTGTGCTGGCTAACACCCTGCCAATCCCTTTTACTTTAGTAACCCTTCCCCCTCTTGCCGCCCCGCCCGTGGATTCGGGCACATACTTTTTGTCTCACAACACCACCGCGACACCGCCTACCTCTCTCTGTATTCTTCTCGCACTTGGCCTGCTTTCAAAATTCCTTTGTCGTGTTTCCCCGAGCTATCCTTTTTTTCCTTTCCGCAGGAGAAGCAGGAACTTTTTTTTGAGTTTTTTTTCTCACCAGAACCTCCTTTTCGTGCATTATAGGCGCGTATCTTAGGCTGGATGGTTTGTTCTCCAACTGAAGCTCATGGATTTAGTGTTCCTGAGCCGTTCAGAATTTTCCTCTCCCTACACCCCTGCAGATAGCTTGCTTAGAGAATATTTTCCTGATCGGTGCTATTATCCGGGTTATTCCGGACGAGCCTCTCCTCCTAAGACCCCTCACTAGTGCCGAGACCTCGCTTCGGATGCCTTGTAGCGTCTCCTGAGTTGGAGTTACGATAGCCGTTTTTGCACGAGGCTGGTTTTTCTTTAAGCGCTCTTTCTTTGTATCGCGTTTTTCGAAAGCTTCTTTGCTTGCACTTAACACTCCCCATTTGGCTAAGAGCAGTGGTTTTTGATCATGGTCCGACGGTTCGAAAGAATCACCTTGTTGAATCTGTGTCCCCCTCCTCTTATGTCTCGAAGATTTCTCCCGGCTCTGGGTTTCTTTTTGCGAGGACGTGTTCGCTCAAGGAGCTTGAGGTAGGACCTCCCTCCGGTACGTTCTAATGGTTGTTTCTTACCCCTATGGCGCGCTGCTGAGACGTCGTATCGGTTTTTTTTCTGACAGATCATCCAAAGTCGTCCCTAGTTAGCAACCCCCCCGTTAATCTATTTAAGAGCCCAATCTCGCCCCCCCCCTCGAAAATCGCCCCCCCCCTCGTCCTCTGACCTCACCTGACTTCCCCGGTGATCAGCTTTTTGCCCTCGCCTCCCTCTTTCACTGACTCTTCTTTTATTCCTAGTTCGTTCATTGCGGTCTCGTATCCCCGTACCTCGCAGATTCTTCCCCAAAGGTCTGCCAGCTGCTTCGAGGCAACTCGCGTTTTTCACACTTCTGTGTTTTTTATTTATGTAAAGGGAACCCCCGATGAAGTAGTCGCCGCAGATGGTTCTCATCTGCCATTTTGAGCCCCCCCTTCTACACCACATGACTCTGCGGGTCTCATATCCCGAGTCGTGTCGTTTAGCAAGAAACCCTTTTTTCTATTAGCATTTATCGTGCATCTTCTGGTTTGTCATAATGCAGGTCCCCTCTCCTTTGTTCATCCTCTGATTCTATGGTCTGGCTCTAGAGGTTTACTGCCCACCCCTACAGTGGCCAGCGGGACGACGTCGCTTGCGTCGTTCTACGTCGGCCTAATCTCCTCTCCGCGAATCTGTTTCCGAGGCATTCATCCTGCTACCCCCGCCCCTTAGATTTTTCCTCGTTTTTTTATGTCTGAATAACCCTGTTGGAATCGTGGATGCTGTGAAGGCCGCAGTCGACTCCTTTCCCCTTCTCACAAGAACTTTTCGGTTGCCTGATGGTACAGGAAAATCGTTGCACGCAGCCACTTTCGATGTTCCTACCGCCCACCGGTTGCTTGGTGCCAACTGATATCCTTGGCAGGGCTGGTCCTCGTCTGATGGCAGTGTTCCCGACGTCTGTTACACCGGGCGAAGTCCAGAAGTCGCGGACGGAACCACAAGGGCATTTTTAAACCCTTTTTTTTCCCTGAGTTCTAGCTTGGTACCTCCGTTTCTTCCGCTTTTGTTTTTTTCTTCCAGTTTATGTCCCCTTTGATTCCCCCAATTTTTTTCCTTGTTTTCTCCAGGTTTCTGCCCCGTCGTCCGACCACTTATTTGCTGATCGCGTCCACTGTGGACCTATCTTGATTTCCCCGATTGAGGCCGTTTTGCTTGCAGTGTTTTTTCTTCCCCTCGCGGGTAGAGTTTCCCCCCTTGTTCCGCCGGTGGCCTTGACTTTCCCCTTGGCTTCCGCGGTACGATAGCTTTCCCGCAGGCAACCCGAAGGTGGATCGTCCTCTTGGGGGGCGGGCGAGCGAGTCTTTCGTCTTACTTATTTGGTTGTTCCTCCCTTCCCCGTTTCCCCTCGCCCTCCCCTTCGCGGAGATCCAGGGTTGGGGGGGTGGCGCTTTCTATCCCTCGTTATCGTTTCTATGACTTTTCGACACCAACATGGTCCGCCCCCGTCGTCTTCTCTCCCTGCATTTTTCCCTCCAGATCGACATTCCCCGTCGAAGATGACGCTGCGGCCCTTGGCTTTTTTTCTCTCTTTGAAATTCGGAGGGCCTTTTACCTTTAGACTTTTCTCCCTTCTCTGGGCTTTCCGTCACCGGAAATCAACACCGCCGGGATTCACCCACGACTCGTATCCCCGGATGTTGGCGGCCCATCCTTCGTTTTTCCCTCAGATATGGCCCTTTCGATTGACTTCGTGCACCTCCTTTTTTTCTCTCCCTGTGGCTTGGTAG
>Ga0179591_1282005_pt1 | contig 20733 bp, 19 predicted proteins | sample CZOMad2_1_08_16f_FD_182891 | JGI IMG/M metagenome (GOLD analysis project Ga0179591, IMG submission 182891) | Vadose zone soil fungal communities from Angelo Coast Range Reserve, California, USA - CZOMad2_1_08_16fungal (PacBio error correction) | ecosystem: Environmental > Terrestrial > Soil >... | reverse complement strand
TGCACCCACTTGCTGGCCTGGATTTCAGTCTTCTAGGCGTCAATTCCATTCCCGCCCCCAGCTCCATTCAATATTCTAGCCCCCATCCCGACCAAAACCCCCGTCTAGACCATTGGCTTCCCCCCGTGACTTTTGGTGGTCATCGAGTTTTTGACTTTTTTATTCCGTTTGTCCCTCCGGTTCCTCCGTTCAAAAGAAGATTGCGCGCGCCCACTTCCAAACCGCAAATTGTTTTTTTCGCCGGGAGACTTCTCCTCCTGGATCCAGTGGATACCGGACGTGGTGATCTATTCTTACCTCTTTACAAACACAGACTCTTTTACAACCCCCCAGCGTTGGGCCCCCGGCTTCATATACTGTGATTGAGAATTGCCTGGCCCAGTCCCTCCCCTCTTTTGCCCCGCCTACAATCCCTACTATTCTTTACACACCATTACGCTCCTTTTATTCCAATTAGACCATGGACATTGATGATTATTGCCCACCGATGTTTTAACAGGGCGTGTCCGGCCCTTTTTTTTTACCCTACTGGCCCGCCTTCTAAAAACCGATTTTCCTGGCGGCATTCAAGTGCTCCGCCGAAGACGGCCCCAACAAATTTTTACCTTCCTATATCGTTCTTTACCTCCTCAAATCACCTCTCCGGTCCCCATTTATCATGGCTTTGACTCCCCCCTGCCAATCCGACCAAGTCCCCAACTCTCGCATCATTTTTTGGTCTCTACCCAAAGAAACTTACCCTTTCGTCCCGGAAAGCATTAGTTCACATGCAGTTTTTTTTGGGCGCTGCTTTTAAAGTTTTCCGTCACATTTCTTCCAGTCCCTATAACAACTGTTCCCACCCATCTCTATTTTACCCTATCCAAGTTGTTGTTTTTTTAGTTTAGTCTGGTGGACGTTCTCTGTCTTTATTTTTCTGCACAACTTCATCGAGTTTCCTCCGTCCTGACGCCCCCTTCCACCCTGGGAAACTTCCCGGCGTTACGTTACCACCTGTTTCCGCCTTTGGCCCAACACTTTCTTTTACTGCAACTGATTGCCGGGTATCCGTCCTTGGCCTTTTTATGTACATCATGACTCCTTATTAAGACGATTCTTTGGGCGCGTTCCCTCCTTTAGAGACCTTGTTTGGAGCTAAACCCTGTCTTCTTTCCCATCCAGCCACTTACGCCTTTCGTCCATTAAATGTTGCAGTATCTTTCTTCAGTTTACCCCAACTCGACTGTCACCCGCCTTTTCCCCCTTTTTCGTGGAAGATCAGAGTTCATGGCGACCTGTTATCGAGGAGTTAAATTGGTTCCCGATGGCCTTGAGTTTCCCCCAAACACCCCGGCATGGTTCAGGTAAGATCAATCTTGGCCGTATATTATGGTCCGCTTGCGTGGTGCCTCTCTCTCCCGCCCCCGTATTTGACAATCGTAACCCTTGTACAACGCCAAGGCATCGGGAAATCTACATTCTCCCGCATGCCCCTTTTTGCAACTTTTTTTCCAGAATTTTTTGCTTCTCTAAGTTCTTGTTAACTGCTTCGAACTTCACACATGGCTGTGCAACGAACTTAACCTCTCTTTGACCCCACAACCCTAAAACCAGGTAACGAAATTCGCTAGCTTGTTGGGGCCGATCAATCAATGTCGTTTTCCTGGTTCATAACGAGAACCATCCTCCCGATTCTCTGCATTATGCTACCCATTTTTTTTTATTCTGCCCCCTTCTCTTAGAATCGTCCCACGTAATTCACTTTGTAGTATAGACTATTATACTCTTTGACCCAGGCGGGACCTTTCCTTTTACTCCCCCCCTGAGTAAGTTAGGGATCGGATGTTTTGCATTTATCCGGGGCTCCCGCTCATTCCCCACACCCCCACCTTTCGTCTACCCGCCTTTCCTTTCTGTCTATCAAATCCGGGATCCGAATTTAGTTTTTTATTACTGTTCCATTCCTGATCTCCCGCGACCAAATTTTCTTGCAGCCCCTACGATTTTCATTTATACATTTTCCAGGGACCTCTTGTCAAAGTGCCTTATTTCTCTGGTTCTTCTCCCAACAGTCCCCCTTCCCGGGACAATCTTATTCACCTTTAGTTTGTTTTAGGCTCCCCCCCTCACACGGTCCGGAGTAGAGTCAACGAATAGAGCCCCCTTCCCTCAGCTTCTGGTTTGTAACCTGTCGTCACTTCCCCCTTTTTTCCTTCCTTTCTCATCTCTCTTAGGCTGACTGCTTTTGAGGCGACGTTGTCATTCTACCCCCTAATCCCAACCCACCTCAGTCCGTCACTATGAGCTACTCCCTATAGCTGTCCTTTCTGTTAGTGCGCAAGGACCTACCTGAAAAAACACGGTTCCCCCCCTCTGCCCCCCATTACGAACTTGCCCGCTTGCGCTCCCTGACCTGACGCGGTTTCAGAAGTGCTTCTTTCCCCGGTTTGCCTATTATGCTTTCATAATGCGACTGGCAAGCCTTAGTAAATTTTTTAACGATTCATTGTTCTTCCTTTCAATCTTCTCCCAATTTGTTTACCATATGATTTCCTGCATTATGCGTCTGACACGTCACTTCTTCGACTCAAGAATAGTACGCTAACACCTTTTTTTCTTCCTGTTCGGTCGAACTCCGGAGAATTTCCTTATTTTGTGCAAGCTTCCGCTATCAACCCGGTCTTAAGCCCCTCCCTACATTGACCTTCGTCCCTCCAATGAGCATTCTCGAAGTGGGAGTCCCCAGTCTAGGAGTTCTTTCGGGTTTCAAGTTAACCTTTTTATTGTAACTTTGTCCCTTTTTCCGAGGCCATGCTTTTCCGGAGATATGCGTACAGTTGCGTGAGCCCCCCATTTTTTTTTCCCGTCTACCACACTTTCCCCCATGTAATTTCCCCAAACACCGGAAACTTCTAGTTAACAATAACTACATGTCCCCACTCCATACATTTCTTTTCCCTAATGGGCTTCAGAGTTTAACAACCGTATCTCAGTTGAATAACCTTGCCCCGAGCTTATCCCCGAACCCCTTCCTCTTTTCATTTTCCTCAACTTGGCCGGCCCCCAGGGCCTTCCTTTTAGGTCCTCCACCATTTTCCCCATTACTCGTTTTACCCTGAGGTAGAACTTTTGTCGCGAATTGCCAGATCCCTTTGGGACAGTACTCCTTTTCTTGCTCCCAGCCTAATTGCCAAGACTCTTTTAAAACAGTTCCAAAGTTTCCCGTGCACCTTTTGTCCTGTCGGTGCCCCCCCCCCCCCTTCTTCCTGATCGCTAAGGGTCACGTAGCGGCCGCCGCCTTGCGTATTGACTTATTCCCTTGGTCACAACCGATTTTTTTCCGTCTTTTTGCAATCCCCGAAGCAGCCTCTTCTCGCGGTTTTCTTCCACACATTTCTCCTTCATTGAAAAGACACATTGTCTAGTATATGTGTCGTCCTCTTCCCCCCCCATGGCACACAGTTTAATCTCTATCCTACCTCCATTATCATGTGGTTTTGTGATCTATTATGAGGGTCACCCCTAAAATCCGCCCCCTCCCCCAACGAAGACGGCATTTGTTTTATGTCTGTTCTCACCTGGAACCAACTACCTCCCTATCTTGCGTAGCCACCCCGGCCACCCAATGCTTTTTTGGTGTGGTTCCCCGTAATAGATGGAGGGTCCCTCCCTCCTATCTGCCCTGAGATGATTCCTGAATTTTGGCCTGTTGCCTCTGTCACCTTCTTGTCCGTCTTTGGGACGTGTGTTTATTTCACCAAAACCGTCGTCCCGTTGCAACTATGCAGGGAGACTAAAGCCCCAACCCCCCTTGTAGGACGGTTTTTCCCTCTTAGACCCAAGAATGGTCCTCCTTTTTTTCGACGTTTTTTCCCGGTCGTTGCGGTCCGGAAAACTAAGGAATTTTATGGATTGAACGACCACAAATTTCCCCCTTTTTCCTTGCCCTAAATTTTTGTTTCTTCCACAAAAAACGAGGTATTTCGGTAATATATTTTCTGTCTTTCCACCCTCGGAAGCAGTGTTTTTTCTGCTTCCAGCCCTATAGAGCCCTTATTTTCCAATAACTACGTCTATTTAAGACTTTCGGTATGACTTCCCTCATATCACTGTTTTTTTTTAAGTTCACCTTCCTATGTTTTTTCTCAGTAACAAAAGCAATGCGCCCGATTTCCCTGGCTCATAGAAGTCCATCCCGCGTCCAATATGACAGTACAAAAACCCAAAATTTACATTTCAAGAACCTCGCCTATAAGGTGCCGTCATACATTCCAATCCCATTTTCTTGCTTACTACTACTTTCCCTTTACCAAGCATGGAGGTTTTCCCCCCGGGAAGACCCTAGTGGTTCCCCAGGGTTTCCACCTCATTATTTCCAACCTTTTCCATCTTGATTCTTAAACAAACCCCATTTACAGCGCCGCCCTGGGAGTGGTCCTCTCTTACTCTTTCGATAGCAACTTATCTTATTCATGGTCACCCTGCGAACCGTCCCATCCCCTCATGATTTTCCAAAATTTCGTACGTGCAGACGAGGAAATTTCTCGCCCCCTAGAACCCAAATTTTTCGTTAGCTTACGTTTATGTCCGTGCGGATTTCCAGCGGCACGACCTTGTTCACGCTTTTTCCCCCCTTGCATTTCCACCTTTTTTCCCAAAGGTCTTTGATCCCCTTCCCCCCCCCGTCCCGTGTACCGTAGCGGGCGTGTGTTTCCCGTCGGTTTTTTTGCCCCGGCTCCTACACTTTCACTCAGGACTTGATAGAGTTGATCCTTTTTCTCTGTGCGCTGCGTGGTTTGGTAGCGGTCCTCTTTGTTTCCAGGACAACGTCAGCCATCGCGCCTAGTAATGCGTGCTCTTTACACGGATTTTTCTCGCCCCAGTTACCAACAAACACCATTCCTCATGCCTGATTGATTTTCTTTTCCGTTTTAGGTACGCCGAACCTTGTTTGAGCGATTTTTTAGCCCCCCTCCCAAACTTCCCTTTTTTCCCTTGCGCCCCGACTGGACCATCACATTTTGTCTATGGGAATTCTGACCTTATTATCCATTGGGAAAGGTGCAATTTAGCACCTCGTGAAATAGTCGTCTTCCCAATTCAACCCCCTGAGCTTTCTTTCTTCTTGGGCCTCCCCCTGCATAGATCCCTAATTAACTGTTGCCCCTTTCTTGAACTTCCCATAGACCTTCCCGGATGCGCTATAATGGGTGTTGAACTGAAACTCTTCTTTTGCCTCCTTACCATTGACCCCGCCAGCCCTCGAAGTCAACCTCCCGGTCATGGGTGGTTTCATTTCCCTCCTGAGCCCTTTACGAACCCGTTCTTTTTCCCTGCCTGTGCTCAGGATAAGTGCTCCCCCAAAAAACCTTGACACATCGATGATCGGGCATTCTTTCGGCGTTCCCAGCCCTTCCCCGCATTTGCATCCCCCGAACCCAAACCCGCGATCGGTCAATTGGCTTTAAACCTTTCCTTCTAGATGTGTGGTTTCCTCTCTTTTTTTTTTTTAATTTTTTCCAGACATTTTTGTTGCCGTTATAAGACTTTGACAACATAGAGTCCCTCGCGCCAAAAGTTTTTGAACAACTGCATCAACATTCCTGGCTCTGTGACCGGAGACTTCCAGTTACCGGCCGTGATCTCTTTTATCCCACCAGTATCGCTGTTGACTCCCACCCTGCTTCCCCTGACGCATACCCTACATGATTTACCCGTGTCCTTTTATCTTTCCCATGAAATGTTCCCCCTATTCCTGAAAACTTCCCCTCCTTTTACCCCCTTCCCCTTCGAATATGAAAGCATTTGATATTCAAGCACCCGATTAACCAGGGTGTTGTTCGTCAACACTTTTTTTTGATCGGAACCTAATCTCCCCCCCACGATTTTACTTTCGCAAGTAATTTTGGTTTCCGCGCCCACACCCTGTTAACTCTATCTCCTCTTAAAGAGGCCCCCCCATCACCCTCAGGGCCCAATTCCAGATGTCCCCCACAAGTCACAACTCCACCAGAAACAATATCCGCGCTTTTTGGGTTTTACTCCCATTGTTTTCTTCCCACTCAACTTACCTCCCTTAATGAACCGCTATCGTTTCTCATGTCATTCTTTTGTGGGGGAGAGCCGCTCTCCAGAGTGCAATCTTACTTTCTTCCTTGACCAACTAGAGTCCACACTCTTTCAGTTAAACAATCTTCCCCCCTCCACTTGTTGTGTGCGCTTCCTTCAGTTCTATTGTTTCCTTCTCTGGGAGAAGGAAAATGTCCTGAGTTGCGAAAGATAACCCCTCCCAACCATTTCATGGAAAAGCTAAAGCTTCCGGAACGTAGTTTCTCCTTTATTGGGATAAAACAATGGTCTTCCCTGATCACGGTTTTTTTATTTTCCTTCTTTAATGGGATGCCTTCTAGAACATCTTTTACGCGATTATTGTGGCGCTTCTTAATCTATTGAGAGTGGTCACCCTTGTTTCTTTCAGGACGCTTTCACATTTAATGAACCCACCCCCCCGAAATTAAATCCTTTGTTAACGCCCAGTTACTTTAGAGCTGAAAGTGAGGACCTCTTTACAAACTTTTTCATAGTGGATGGAAGATACCCTGCATCATGAGTACCTGGTAAGCAGGTTTCTTTGGTTTAATCTCTCATCTCTATTTGTTTGAACTCAAAGTTCCTTTTTTTTATTCAGGTAACCTTCCCCTGATAGAATCTTGACTACGGTTTCTTTTAGTGGTTCTATTATTTGAGCTCGCTACACCCTCCACCGCTGTTTTAACTTCCTCTGAATCCCTTCCTCTAAGGCAGAGATCCACTTTTGGGAATGTTTCACCCGATTTGAGAGCGCGTCCCTCTTTCCCTTTTGTCACGTTGCTTTAACCTTAAACCACCGGTCGTGCACTCATTCTCACCGCTTCTGACCCCCCGCCCAGCCCCTTTTTTACGCCCCTTGCGCTGCAGGTTTGGTTCGGCTGGCCGCCCACTTTGATATTGCGTCTTTCCTTTTTCTGTACAGACCCTTTTCCTCCTCTTCCTTCCTCCGTGTTTCTTTTCTTCCCCACGGCACTTATCCGTACGGACGTCCACCTACCTTTATTAGAACGGGCGTAGGGCCAGTAAACTTGACCGGGACGGGATTTTTCGTAGAATTATAAGACGTTCGGGATGTGCGATTTGGCTGCCATCCTTTCGCTTTCCTTTCCACCCCTTCTCGTCGATTGAGCGGTATGATGTTTCCTCACTCCCTTTCTGTTGTGGAATCTTTTAGTCTTGCTTCAACTCGTCGCGACAGCACCCATATGCGCCCTCCCTCCTGATTTCCGAGTTACTTCCACTGATGTACGGACCATTTAATACTGTTTGCTGAAGATTCTCCTCTGAGAAATGTTCGTACCATGGAATCGCTCTATGTAAGAGTGAGTAGGCCTCCCCACTATTCGTCTTCCCTGTAAAACTACTTCTCTCCCCTCAATAAATTCTGATTGGTTTTGTTTTCCTTTTTCGGAACCCCAACCTTGGTGGACCTTCCTCCCCCCTCGCGACTCTCTTATGGTCCTCTTCTGGTCGTGTGAATGTTCAGAAAAAAGCTGTAAAACACCCCCCTCCGCGCAACTCTCCCCCTTTGAATGCGGCCCGCCATATTTTTTTCTTGATGCCTTCACCCAAACACCCTCCCCGTACAATTCTTCCTCTCCATTTCATGCACTGGGCCCCCCGATGTTTTCTATCACTTGACCTTCTGACTCTGTCAGAACAGAAATTGAATTCCCCACTTATTGCATGTTTGAGGTCGAAAGTATTCGATTCCCACTACCGTTTCTTCACATTTGTAGCCTTTTTTCTCCCTTGACTCTTCCTCTTCATCCTCCTACAAGCGGCATCCAGGTTCTTCGATTTTCGGTTCTCCGCTACATGAGACAGAATATTCCTCTCCCCCCCCCCCCGGCGTTTCGTGTTTCTGTGTAAGGTGAGGTCGACCTCAGCCAATTCACTAGGGTGCCCCCGTCACAAGGCCCTTACGCTCCCATCGCAACTTCCTGTCTTTCTGGATGATCAATCCCAATGAGAAGATAGTTCTCCCTTACGGATCCCCGTTTTCCTTCTGACAGTTAACGTTTTTTTTTTTTTTTTTTTGTTTTTACCTTTTTTTAGTTTTTCGAGTGCCGGACTGATGTCCTTCCTCGTTCGCCATTGCTTTTTTTCGTTCCTCCCCACTGGACCCAACCCCCCCACACCCGACCCTTCAATTTCTTTCCATCATATCTTCTAGGTGAGACAAAAGAATACCATCGTCACTGGCTTTTTTCACTTCTCCTCCCCCCCCTTTACATACCGGTGCTTCTTATTCCTCCGACAATTCCATATTTTTTAAGTCCAAACTTCCACACTGGCTTGGACCTTCCCATGATTCTGGCCCTTTAATTCTTTTTTTCCGGCACCACAATCTCCCCATTTGAGCGTAACCTCGATGTCCAGTTTTACTGTTGTGGGAACTGTCCGCCCTTCTATTTAATCCTTTGTTAACTCGGTTTGTACATACCCCCCTTCCCCAAGCCCCTTCCCCTACTTGCACCGTTAATGTAGGGCCCAACCCCCTTGAGGATCGTCTCCTTTCTTTCGCTGCGGGTCTGCCCCCCGTTTGAGAGGTACTGCTTCCCACTGCTGAACATGTGCCGTTTTGTGCCCCTCTCCGCAATTCCATGCTCTTCTTTTTTCCCACTTTCTGCTCCCCTCCCTGCCCCCCCCCCCTCACTTTATAGCGGTGGTGGACGTTGGCGGTATCCAGGGGCCTTTTGATTGACACTCTATTTTCCCCCCTCTTTTGATATGACAATTCCCTCCTCCCCAACGACACCCAGCCTAAAATTGTATTGTTTGCATTGGCCTCTGCGCGAACGTTTCCACCCAAGAAGCGCCTCTGTGTTCACACGTCGGACACCCCTCTTCTTCTGTGCTCAGTGAAAGCCGTACGAACTTTGTGATCAATTAACTAGGTTTGCTAGTGATCCTCTCTTTGTGGACGCCTTCCCCGATGCCCCTTAGGGCCGAATTTTTAAGGTGTTTCCCCCACCCCGCTACTTCGTTTTGCAATATTTCCATTACAGAGAGGTTTCAACACGTTTTGGATTTTCCTCTTTCTCACGACTGTAACCCTTGTGCCGGGCTTTCCGATTAATTGTGCATGCCTCCCCAATCCTTTCCCCCCACCGTTTCACTTCCCCAGTTTTCCTTTGTCCGCGACAAAAACATTTGCTGTTCCTGAACTTCTCCGGGCCTTTCTTTCCCCTCGTTTCCCTTTGTTGTCTTCCTGTGATTAAAACTCGGCCCTCATCAATCCGATGTATTCTTGTTGATGCCATCTTCCTTTTCCTCCCTCTTTTTCTGTTTTTCAGGGCTTTGGCCTCTGTTTTCGTCCCCACCCAGGTCTTTCCGTTCCTTTCTCGTCCCTCCCACTTCTTGTTTCCCCTGCTGGCCCAAGGGTAAAAATTTACTCCCCGTTTTTCCATTACCCGCACAGCGCCATCCTTTTCCAGTACGACTTCGTACAATCTTCCTCCATTTTTTTCTTTGAATCCAGACGGCCCCCTTTTTCTGATGTTAAGAGGTACGGCCCCCTGTTTGCGCTGAGAGACTTCTACTCCTTAGCGCTGCTTTCGACTCACCAATACCGAGCAATACAACCGCCTTTGGGTTTCGGGCCCCTTATTGCTTCTTTTTAGAAATTGTTTTGGAGTGCCCATTCACCCGTCTCAAGCGACTCCACCTCACCCAATTTGTCTTCCCCTTAATGCTGGAGGCAATGGTATTCCCGACCCTCTCCAAATCGCGGGCGTCCGGCCTTCCCTTACGGAACTAGCTTTCCCTACCTTTCCCCTCTAATTGTCATTTTCTCCCCATCTATTAGTGGTCAGCCCCCGTGTGCGGAATGGCGATTTCGCGATTTTCCAAGTTTGGTTGTTTTTGTTGCCTCGCGTTTCCCCCAAAGATTCAGCCCCCCCTATCTGTCTTACCGGAGTAGTCCAGTGTAGTTCGCGAGGGGATTTTGTAGTCTGATGAGTTTGATTACAAACTCCGAAATACTCCCTTCGCCCGAAGATAGAGACGTTCATCGTTTCCCCCTCTTATACATTGTTCCGCCGCCCTACCCACAAACCTCTCAGATTTTTGACTATGCTCCCATCACTTTTTTTAAGGACCTCCTCACCTCTGCCTGATTTTTTAGTTCCTTACCTCAAACTCGTAAATAAGGTGCCTCCTGGAGACCATTTTATCTCAATTGTAATATTCCCATAACCCGTATTATAAGGGCATGTTTCCATCCCCTCTAAAGCTGTCGGTCTCCTCCATTTGACCTTTTTATAAGAGTCTCAGTTTCCTCCCTTGAGCAGCATATCCCACCGCATCACTTCTTGTGGGAACTGTTTCCCATAATACTTTTTTTCGAAGTCTTTTTTTCCGATCACGTTCTTTGTGAGACCCTCGGCGTTTGCCTTATACCTTGGCTACCATACCGACTCTTCTTCCTCCAATCGCACCTAGGTTCCATGGTCCACTTTTCTTCCCCCAATAAGGACCGTTCGAAGCGCCTTGGTTTCACTGTTTCCGTTCTACTCCTCAGGAGAAGTTTTTCCTCATTAACCAACCCCCTTAAATCATCTTTAGTCTTCTTGCCGAGTAGGTTTACAGTCAGTCACAGTCACGACGCCCTATTCATTAGTTTGAAGTGAACCCCCACTCCCATGGCGAAAGTGCATTGCGAGGTTGTTTGAAGATTCGTTCTCTGCAATTCTTGCACTTTTTGTTTCCATCCGTTTGCCAATCGCGGAGCTAACCCAAGTCTGCCTTTCACACAATCATTTCTCAAAATTTGGCTTCCTAGTCCGATGCCCCTTCTTACAGGCCGTGAAGATTTGTCTTTAACTCTTAAAGATAGGTTCCACGCAGGATCCCCCCCTCCTTTTAGATCGTCCCCCCTCTTTATCCTTAAATGCATCCAAGAGCCTTAAACTTGCCCCCTTAAAGGAAAATTCCTCTCTGAACCCAATTACCTCACTGGGATCAATGTTACGAATCCTGTTAACTTGTCCTTCTGCCCCCGCCCATCACTTTCGTTCTTTTTTCCCGTCCGCACCCCGGTGTTTCTAGACCGGGAACTCCTTCTTACCCCCTACTTTTGACGGATTGTACCAGTGACGCCTCTCCTCCCACCAGTTGTACCTCCACTCTCTAGTCGTTTATCTCCACAATAATCGCCTGCCCCTCTTAATTCCTGGTACACCCAATCCGTTCCCCGCCCAATTCTCGGCGTGGTCTACCCAGAAATTTTGTACCCAGCCCTCTTTCAGGTCTTGCTGCTTTATTATGTTCCTGGTAGGGCTTGGAAGCCTCTCTCAGCCCTCTCTTTTTCCTTGGACTCCAAATAGCCCTTACAACCCTGATTAACGTCCCCCCCCACTCTACTTCTTTTTTTTCCTTCCTCCCGTTGTTGTGATCTTGCTTTGGTGGACCTTTCTTGTTTCGGCCAGGTTGTGAACTGCCTCGCGCAATGCTCCCCTACTTCCTGGACCTTCCCCGCGTTCCGGTCCAGGTTTCGTACAGTTCGTTGTTCTTTACACAAGTCTTAATGAAAGTTCCTTTCGCTTTTGTCTGTTGGGACTGATGTCCATCCTTGAATATGGCACTCCTCCTGTGGCCTTTACCTCAGAAACTCGCTATGTGAGGCACTTTTTCTTCTGCCTTTTTCCTTCGGTGCATTAAGATGAAGCCTTTCACCTCTGTTCGTGTTATTAAGTCGCTAAAAACCAAGTCTTTGTGCAGTGTAACCCAAAGACCTGGTACCGTGGGTTTGGCCCTCATTCTTTTTGGACCCACTTTTCTCCTATGAGTCATAAGGGTTTAACGATTGAAGGCTCTTGTAGTAGTTACACCTGAAAAGTTCTAATAACTCCTGTTCTTATTTAAGGATCAAGCTGGAACTGTCTAGCATCCCTAGTTGATCCTGTTTTGTGCGTCTTTATTCTTGTTGGATCCTTAGATCTTCTTCACGTGTCACTCTCACGGCACCCCTTTCCTACGCTCAGTGTCAACCCTGAGAATGTGTACACAGAAGAATTTTTTACCTCTTTGGCACGTCACTTCTTCTTTCGAGGCTCCCCCAAACAGGGCTAGCAGAAGGCATTTCCTCTACAATGTGTACACCACACGCTCACTCAAGTTCCACGCCCCTTTCCATAGGCCGGTTGGGGAGCGCTCCCTTCACGTTCCGGTCCTTGACTTTTGACCGACATCTGCCATCCCGTCTTCAAGGTGTTTTTATTATGCCCCAGGATACTGACCCTGAAGACAGTTCCTCCGTCCTCCCCCATGGTCTCGCTAGTTCAAGGTATAAGTATTGCCATTCCCCCCCCCCCGGTCCGGTTATGTCATTGTGAGTGAATTATTCCGGGTGCCGGAAGACATTTTCTCCGGCCCGTTGCCAGCCGCCTCCTTTCACAACCAATTTCTCGGCTGTCAGTCCCCTTTAGGTTTACTTCGCTTTTATTTAATATCCCGGGATGCTTTTTGTATAGATGCGTGCTCCTGGATTTAGCCCACGTTTCGCGCGCCCTAGAATCACTTTCTTTTCTCTCGAAGTATTTCCTCTTTTCGACCCTTCTTCATTAACAAAGTGAAATACTTTTAAAGCTCGCTGCGGAGACCATGTCTCCTGGAAATCTGATCCTTTACGAGTTTCGGTAGGAGCCCCCCAACCCCATCCCATTCTTCGTAAAGACACCCTGCTGAGGTATGCTTTTTTTTTTTACCCTTTCGCGGCACAAACTTTCTCCTTTTGGAGGGTCCCCTTATTCCTCTTAATTCGCCTTCGTGTCTTTGCCCCCTCAACCCATAGTCCGTCCACACCTCCCCTTCTACTAACTTGGAACGGAGCACAGCCCGTTTCACCTTCGCGGCCTTGGACATGTTAAGTCACGTTTTCGTAGCAACCCCCCGTTTCCCATTTCTCCCTTCCCTCGCCCATCCCCAGAAAGGGTGAAAAGATTTTTTTCTTCCCTTTTAATTGTTTTTTACAATGCAATCTCAGGAAACAAGGTCTTCCTCGGAGGCCGTCCAGAGACTGCCCGGGATATAGACCCCCGGCTCAACGTTCGATCCACGTGCACGTCCTCTGAAGGGTGGCGCAAGGGTGGAACTCCTCGTTGCGTTCGTTACTTTCTATTTTCATTGCATCCTATTCTCAACCGCCTTTTTAATAGACCAACTCCCCTTCCTGGATATTGCTTACCCTGTCCTTTAGTTTCCTGACAAGAATCGTAATGTCTTTTCGCTCGGATTCCAAACCCAGAGATTTCCTTACCCATTCCGAACAGTCCCTTTTTGTGACCCCTATTTTTTTAGTCCAGCCCATGCAGCCTTAGGGGTCGTCACACTTCTTCTTCTCTTTAGCGTTCCTTCAACCTGTTTTCCCGGTTTAAATTTTTGATCCAGCGGACCTGTTCGGCGATCTGATTTCCATGACTCGTTTTCCCCACTTATTTTTTCCCTTGCTCCATTCGTGTCTTCACCACAAGTCCCATGCCTATTAGAAATTCATCTCACCCTCTCTCTCCCACAGAATAACTCGCCTGATGGAATACGGACCCCTGGCCTCAGAGTGTTTAACAGATCGTCGTTGTCATACATTACCGTAGTAATTCGGTTCGACAGGATCTTTTTTTTGTTGCCCCCACTTTCCGGACCCTTTGAATGATTTTTTCCCTGTTAAATCCCGCAATCCCCCTCCGTTGCACCCCGTCCATTGCTTTGAGGAACTGTTTTCCACCAGATCCCTTTTTTTGAAATTCACGCTCCTTGACCTACTCTTTTTCCCCCCCCTTGAAATGACACCCTCCTTTTTTTTTTCATCCCACTTAACACGAGCCCCCTACGTTTCAACATAATGCCCTGGTCCACCCTTATATCTCACCTTACGGGTTGATCAGTGGGGGTCGACTCAATGTTTTCGAGGAATATTAACATGATAAAACATGCCCATTTTTTTTTTCATTTTTTGTGCAATATACTAACGAAGGGATCCCGTGTTTTTTTAAAAATTTACTCGGCACTCAACACCCACATTCCCTTTTTCGTTTTTTTTTGGTGTGATTTACCTGGGGAAAGTCATCCTCTCTCCCTTCTCCCTACAAGTTGTTTTTTTTTTTCTCGACTCTTTATTTTCCCCATGAACTCCCCCTGCACGAAAACCCCCATTGAATCATAATTGTTGTTTCGTTCCAGGCCTCCGTTTTGCACCCCCAAGAAGCCAGCTCTTTGGTGAGTATCTTTTTTCCACAAACCAAGTACCCAATTAATGGTGTGTTTATTCAGACTAATATGCTGCTCCCTAAAGCGCTTAGTGAAACCTCTTCATCTCTAACTTGGCCCTCCCTTAACATTCACTGATGTCAACTCTTTCCGAGGACCGTTTGTTTATTACAAACCTTTTGGGGTGGGTGTGGTTTGGTTTGGAGGTGGTGGTTTGGTGGGGGGGTTTTTCCCGGGTTGAGACCTTGTGATTTTGTCAATTATTGAATTTCCGAGACTCCACTTTCCCCAAAAAGTTATCTCGTCCTTTCCCCCCGTAGAAATTCAATTTTCTTCTTTGTTGCGTTTTTAAACGAGGATCTGCTTGGCATTCCTGACCCCAAACTTTACCTTGTTTTCCCTTCCATGTTTGTCTTTTGGACTTCCCCCCCAAGTACACCCACCCCTCCTTCCTTGGATTACGGGATCCTCTCAATCTAGGGACTGTTTATTAACCCCCTCCCCCCTCGCTTGTTGGTTTACACATAGCCCTTTATTGTCAATCACGATGGATTATTGTTTCTCCCACTGATGAAGTGGATATATTCATTTCTTATTCTGCCTTTTCGGGGTGGTTGGTAACTGAAGTGGACGATTGGTATCCCGCCCACCATAAGGCCGCAGAGTCTGTACTTTATCGCCGTAACTTCGATTTCCATCTGGAAAGGTTTCCCCAATTTACCTCCCTTTGTGGGAATGACCGACACGCGCCCTACCGGTTTTCCGCAGAAATTCCCCGACAATCTGGATTGGCTTTGCCCCTCCCTCGGTCCCCCTTCACAAGAGGCATCTTTTCTTTCCTAGGTTCCTCCGTCTCGACTCCTACCCGTTTCTCATTTTCCAACACTTTTCTTTCTAACCCGCAAGCGCAACCCGCCCGCCCTTGCGTTGGCGCTGAAGAGCTGATTAGCAACTTCTGCTGAGTGCCCGTTTCCGTCCCAAGTCGCCGCCATTATTATTCTTTTCCAAATTGGCGTCCCGCTTCCTCTGCTATTGCCAGGTTCGATGCACTGTGTATTCGACCCCATTAGACACCTCCTCCCCTGTCCTTTAGTGCTTTCCTTTGGCATTTTCCATGAGGCAAGACTTTCACTCTTCCCTTTTCATTTGTCTAAAAATAACCAAGGGTCCTTCTGCTCCAAATCCCCCTTTTTCCCGTCTGCCTTCCTTTTTGGCGCAGCGCTCTGCACGATGGTTTGTTTTTGTCGAAGTGTCACTAAGAATTTCATCTTTGTTCATCCTTTTGCCCCCCCTCCGCCTCTTCATCTTTTGCGCGGGGGGATTTTTGGACTGTAGTTGAGTTCTTGACACGAAGCCCTTTATCCCTCGCCTTTCTAATTCTCCTAGGACCCGGACTGATCCCCCAAGTGCCGCGCTTCCCACCAAAAACCTCCTCATTGTCCGCGGGATTGTCCCCCCGCTTCTTTCAGGAAGGCCGACTTTTAGTTTCATTTGTTCTTCTCACCCAAAGTTTTTTGACCAACTGGCCGAACCATTTTGTATCCGACTTTTGAAACAACAAAAATTGCTTAGTTTTTCCCCCCCCCCCCCCCCCCCCCCATGCTTGACCATCCCTCAAGAGGCGTCGCAGAAATGATTTCTCTCTCTTCGTGCGCTCCCAGTTCCGATCCGGCCTCACGCATCCTCTTTACATGAATCTTTTTTGTGTTCCATAATATACCTGCCCGTCCAAGTCCCTCGCCGATCATTGGTTTGGGACCGGACCCCTACGGAGTGGTTTTTAGGAGAAGGCTCACATTCGTCACCTCCTCTTTTTCTCCCCCTGATTAGAGCACCCCAATCCCGGTACTGGCCCAACTTCGGCCCTCCTTTTTTTTTTTTTTTTTTCGACCCCGGTCCCTCGCAGTTAAATGACGGTTTCCGTCTTCATTATCCTTGTCCCCCTCCCACATTAAACAACACGACATACTTCTTCCTGATCGGGCTCCTTTTAGTGTAGTCGTTAAGTCCTAGGAAAGCCCCGCATATTTCTTCTTTGGAGCAAGAACACTCCCCCTCCCCCCTCCGGACTGTCCGTTCAAACTTGATTTCTATTTTTTTTGTAATTCCGTTTTTCTCCCGAATTATTTCTCCCTTTGTTGCTTTGTTCGCCGTCTACACACTCCCTTCGAAGACCCCCAAAAGTCTGAGAAAAACATCGACACATTTGCAAATAGCGTACTACTACACTGTCTGAAGGCCTCCCTTCCCTTATAGATTTTTCTTACGCGTCAACAGATTAGAGAACAAACAGAAGGGAGAACCGGCTTCTCGGACTCTTTTATCTAATTCCTCCACTTTCTCTTTGTTAATTTCCAACCTATTTAAAAGGCCGTATGACGGAACACCATTACGTCTATGTTATAAATTTTCCTCCTGCACTGATTCTTTCACCCGATTTTCAGGCTTTTTTTTCCCGTCTCCCCGGGGTGTTGTCCTCGAAGCTTCATTAACGATGCTCCCTTCCTTGAGTCCCTTTCTTCTCCCCGCCGCCAAAACTGCTGTCCAGCACCTCTCTCTCGTCGGGGCAGAAAAATCACTCGTTCCATATTCTCCTTCTGAATCCCCGCTTCACATTTTTTCCCCACGTCCAAATCGGACGCTGAGTTTCAGGGTAAAGACCCCCTTTTTTTATCCCCTCGTCAACTGGCAAGGACGGTCCGACTCTTTTCTTTCTGTTCCATGAGTTTTCTGGGGTATTCTGCTCCTTTCCCACTAGCGTGCGTTCGGCGCAATATCCCCTTTAAACACTGATTTTAACCCCTCCCAATCTCTCTCTTTCCCCTCCCTGTGTTTTTTTCTCTCTCTTGTGAAAGTTTTCCTTGTTAGCATTCTTTTTTCTTCCCCACTTTCCACGAGAGTGCCAAATCCAACTGCATGGAACAACTCCTCAAGGTTCCTGTCCCTTTCGGCCTTGAGTTGGACCTACCCCAAATCTTCAAAGAAAAGTACGCCTCGTTGGCCGTTTCTTGCCTGGTTTCCATCCCGAATAATATTTTTATTTTGGCTCGTTTGACTTCCGTTCCTTTTATGGGAGGCCCCTTGTGTCCTTGTTTTTTTTAGGCCAGCAGAAGAGGAAGCCCTCAAACACCCCCCCCCCCACCCCCCCCCCCCCCCCCCCCACCAACCACCCTTCCTCCCCCCCCCCCCCCCCACCCCCCCCCCCCCCCCCCCCCCCACTACCCCCCCCCTCCCCCCCCCCCACACCACCTCACCCCCCACCCACCCACACACCTACCCCCTAAAAAACCCAAAACCCAAACCCATACCCCACTACTACCCACCACCCACAAACATTTTTTTTTTTTTTTGTTTTTTTTTTTTTTTTTTTTTTTTTTTTTTTTTTTCCCACCCACCTACATTCCCCCCAAACACCCCCCCACCACCCACCCCCCCAATGTTAAGGATCTTACCCCTCTCGAGGAAATAAACACTTTGTGATCCTGTTGACCACTCCCTTGTTCCGTTGGCTTTTCCGAAGCATTTTTTTCTTGTGGCTTAACTGTCATCGATTAGTACTGGTTTACGATCGGCCTTTTCGGCTTCGTGGGAAAACCGCCATCCTTTTCCGTTTAAGGATACCTCTGTTTCTTGATCTTGACGGCCTTTTTCTTTCGTGGTGCGCGCTATTGTTTACGCTTAGAGCAGCGATCAATTAATGTTTGCCCGTAAGTGCAAGTTTGAATAGACCCGTCGCAGTTACATTGTCTACTTTTGTCCCCCTCTTCACTTTTTCGCTGAGCCGCTTTTTCTGGTACTTTTTTTGACGTCTCCCCACGGAACCCCAAACGGCGGCACCTCCTTCCGTCTCCCTATTTGAAACAACAGCTCACTTTTTCACCTGTGTTGCATCAAAGTTTCTCGTCACTTTTTTTTCGGTCTGTTCCTTTCTATATGCGTCGTGCCGGTAGGTACTTGCACAGAAGCCCCTGAGTATAATTCAACCTATAAGGCTGTTCTTGATACAATTGCCTTTCGCCTCGCCCCAACCGCTTTAAAAGCTTCTTAGCCGCCATTAATGGTCCTGTGCACCGGGGCCCTGATTGGATTGTTCTTTTTTTTTTTTTCTTTTTTTTTCTTTTTTTTCTTTTTTTTTTTTTTTTTTTTTCTTTTCTCTTCTCATTGTACGCTAGGGAGGTCTGTTGCGCGTTCTCTTTTGGCAATCTCCTCTTTCTGCCCACCCTGAGTCTGCCTCTCCTCTATTATATTTCTTCCGAAGTCTTGTGGAATAGTCTGCGTGCTTCCGGGCGTAACCGTTGCGAGAACAGAGAATTAAATGTATGCTCCGCCCCCCCCCTCTTTCGCTGCGAAATGCTTTCCCCCCTGCCCCCCCCCCATGCTAAGGTTTTTTACCTTTCTTTCTCGGCGGTAGCACACATGTTGGAAATTTTTTTTGACCCATATCCTTTACTCGTTGGCTTTCTTCCGAACAAATCCACTCAAGCTTCTCCCCTTGTCAACCGATCGAGACCTACTGGAATCTGATGGTTTTGTTTGAACGGGCGCGGTACCCCTCCACCTGGCTATAGATGCTACTCGCTTCTTATGCTGTCTCTTGTATGATGGAGTCTTGTCCGCTCCCCCTCACTTCCGTACACAACATTCCCACTCCTAACTCTAAAGGAGCTTTATAGCCCTTCTTCCATAGACTTGACTTCCCCCGCTTAGTCCCCGCGCGACACCCCACCCTTCGGTGCCCCTTTCTCTGAACGGCAGGAAATTCTCCTTTACCCGATTGACTAGCACACTCCCTTCTTGACCACCTGTTTCTCCCAGAAATTGATTCCTGCCCCAATTTTTTTTCCTTCTTCAGCGTGATGCTTATCCTACCTTCTTCGGCTTCTGCCCCTCTCCGATTTTCTCATTTCGATCCATGTTAATAGGTCCCAGGCATTGCCGCCCAACTTTGTCTTGGACCAAATCATCGGTGCTGTGCGCATCTGTTGTGCAATGCCACCTTCCTCCCTTTGCCCCCCTCCCCGAATAGGACTCGACCCCCTCCCTCGGGGCGGTTTTTCTCGGTTAAATTTCTTTCGACAGCAGCCGCGAATGTTTCCTAGCTGTTGCTATCCGATATTCCCCAACCCAGGTATTCCTTAAAATCGCCGAGGTCCTTCTCCACCCGGCTTGGGCGCCCCTGCGATTCAGTTATGCAGGCCAAGAGACCTTTTTTAGCGAGCTTCCGTCCCCGTTGACCGGCAACCTTTGCCCTTTCCCCCTCTTTGTCCCGCGAGGTCAGTTTCATATGCGTCCCGATGTTCGCTGCTTTTTGATGCGACCACCCTCTTCCACTGTCACCACCACAAACCCTGCAAAAGCTTCGGAGCCTAAATCTCCAGTCCTTCTTGCTAAAAAAGAAAAAATCGTGAGCGCCAGCCTGCGCGTTCACCCACTTGATCCGCTCGTTCATACCGTTCAAGCTTTAGTGATCATTTCCACCGCAGCAACCAACCCCCATGAATAGGGGGGACTGCAAACACCGGAACCACATATTCCTCTCCCCCCCCCCTCCTTCTCCCCCCCTCACCGCCCTCCCCTTCTCCCTCCTCTTCCCCCCCCTACCCTTCCCCCACCTTCACCCGTCCACTGACCCGTTCGCCCCACTCCCCTCATTACCTTCCCCCGTGCCCCCTCCTTTCCACCCCTTCCTTTTACCTGCTTCCCTCCCTCCGTTGCCACTCCTCTTCCTCCCGCCCCCCTTCTCGCCACCCCCACTTGCTCCTTCCTCACACCCCTTCACTCCCCTCCCCCTCACCCATTACTCCTCCCCCCCCACCCCCCCCTCACCCAACCTCTACTCCCCTTTAACCCCCCCCTTCTCTTACCCCCCTCTCACAATTCTCCCCCCTACTCCACACACTTGACCACCCCCTTCCCCTTTGCTGAATATTCTTCCAACCACCGTTTCTTTCCGCCTTCTAGTCGCCCCTCTTCTCCCCGCCCTTCTCAACCCTCTCCCTTACCTGCCACTCTTCTTACTCCTCTCACTGCGAAAGGGGTCCTTTCGTTTCACGTCGAACATTCCTCGTTCCCCGGACCCCCACGGACATTCGTTCTAGCCCAGCCTTTCATTATCACCTTTTTTTTTCCGCCTCCACCCGTTGTACGCCGCATCCATGTTCCCCCCCACGCCTCCTTCCTTTTTTTTTTTTCCGACCCACCCCTTCCCAACGCGCCAGACGTTGCACAGCTTTTTTCCTTCTTTCGGTCCCCCTCTGAGATCAGTCTCAGGGGCAAGATCCTCCTGCCGGGACCTCAGGCGGGGGATGTGCCACTTCCCCCCCCCCTTTGTGCTTTTTTTTGCAGACTAGCAGAAGCGTTTACCCCGCTTCGGTTTTCCCCCACCTTCGCGCACGCCGCACACCCCTCCATTTCTGTTCCGTGGTTTTCTGTTGCGATTTTCCAGGGGGCCATCGC
>Ga0179591_1339868_pt1 | contig 20738 bp, 50 predicted proteins | sample CZOMad2_1_08_16f_FD_182891 | JGI IMG/M metagenome (GOLD analysis project Ga0179591, IMG submission 182891) | Vadose zone soil fungal communities from Angelo Coast Range Reserve, California, USA - CZOMad2_1_08_16fungal (PacBio error correction) | ecosystem: Environmental > Terrestrial > Soil >... | reverse complement strand
CGTGAAATTGTTCTTCTTAGCCACTTCAACGGGTCCTTTTTTCCTTTTTTGAACGACCTTCATGTCCTTGCCCGCTTTTACGAGTGGTAGGAAACTTTTCCTTTAGGGAAATAGAGCACTTAGTTACGGTAAACTCTCTGCATCCATCCTAGTCATCGACGATATTAGCTTCTGCTTCATGGAGGAATCAACCATAGTTTCCAACCTATTTATTCCGCCATTATAGGAAGAAGACGGGTCAGCCGTTAGGTTGTTCCCAGCTCTTTTCCTGCCCTGACTACTGCTTTTGGCAACACTAGGCTCGTTGCGACCGATGAATCCGGACACCTTTTTTCCCCCCTTGGGCGGGGCAGGCCGTCTTTCCGAATTTTTTGGGGTTCTAGGAGTATTCTTTGTAGAGAGCGCAATTTTTAGGGCTTCAATTCTTTTAACGTTTCCAGAAGGACAGGCCCTCTCCATTGGGAAACGTTTTTAGTATCCCACACATGGGTCCTAGGGCAATTCGCCCGGTTTCTATCGTTCCAACCCTTTCTGCGTCTTCCAAAACTCACTCCACCTCCGCTCACGTCTTCCCCATTGGACCCCTTTCATCTCGTTGTTTGAATTTTTTTTGATTGTTTCCGGGAAGTTTTTCCTTCTCCCTGCCTGCGGTCCCCCCCCCCTCTACTCTGCTTTGGATTTGCGCTCTTGTTCAAAGATTCGAGCCTGCCCTTTTGGACGGTCCCGGACACCTGCCCACCTGCCGTCTCCCCCCCCAAGCGTTCTGTTCCACTCCTCTTGTGTTTCCCGAAACTTCGTCCCAGTCACTCAGGCTCTGCCCCCCACCCCAAGCAAGCCCCTTCCTTTCCAGTGTCAGTGTCTCTTTGACTTCCGCCTGGTTTTTTTTCATTTTTAAAAATTATCACGAATTCCCTTTTTTAGTGCAAGGGCTTTCTATCCACCCCCTTTTTTCAATCGAAAATCCCCCTACTTCTCTATACTCATCTGCTACTGGAAGATAAAAATTGTCTGTTTGCACAGCCAACCCTCCAGTTGACAGCACTCCCCTTTTTTTCCTTTTTCGTATGCCGGTTTTTTTCCTTGGTGTTGCAAAACCGCCCACTTCGCCTGTTCATTTTCCCTGTCTGGTGAATGTGGCGGACCTTCTGGCCGATGGATTGCAGACAGTTGACGCGCTGGACGAGTTATGCTCTTTTTTTTCCGGTCTCTACCTTTTGGCTTTCTACAACCACAATGCTGGCCCATTTGTGTCTGCGGCCTATTTTTTTTTTTGTGGACAGCCAAGCTTGATTCTCCAAACATTAGGCGGCCGGAGTTATGGGGCGTGGCTCGACCCCCCCTTCTTTGTACAAATCACTTCAGTGGACGGGACCTTTTCATCCGGTACGTTTGACTTTTCCGGACAACCGGAAATGGCCCTTCTTTTTTTCGCCTTTTCATGGGCCGGTGATTCGGGGAAGGTTTGCGAAAACGGGCAACGGTCGTCCCATGCGGGGCCCTCTCGTCAGCTTCACAGTTTTATCTTCTTTGTCTCTCCTTGGGCGAACTTTGCTTTTTTTTGTCCGTGCAACCGGGGCTTGGTGTTCCCTTGTTCACTTTACTCTTTCTTCCTCACTTACGCCGACATGGCTTTCCTCCCACGGGGTTATTCTTGTGTGCGTTCGAAGAAAGACCCCTTTGTTTCCGTCCCCACCGCCCGTTTTTTTTGTCGACCTCAAAAAACCCAGTTTCATTGCTGTTTCGCGTCCGGCCAGGTGCTGGCTGTCAAAGAAAACCTCCTGTCCATCCCCTCTCGGAAGATGCCCAGACCGAACTCTGAGCAGTTAATGGCCCAGCATTGTGGGTCGAGGTGTGACTCCCAACCAACCTTTTCAGACACGCCGCCGTTCACTCGGTGGATTAGTTCTAATCTAGTGAGCGCGGTCCATGTCCCCTACCGCTTTCCTTCTTTTCCATGAATAGTTTCCCACATCTCCAAGTTCGGTCCCAACGGCTTTGGTGACTTAACAGGTATGGAACGCAATTTTTGGTCCTTTTCCCCGGCCCACTGCCTTCCCTGCTTCTCCCTTTGGACCGTCATTGGGAGAAATTACCCAGGTGCTTTGTTAAGGATCCGGGATCCTTTTACCCCGCTTTCCCCTCTTCCCCCGTGATCAGATTGCCTCCCCATTTTTTTTCCCGGCACAGGGTGTGGCGGAGAACCCCCCGATTATCTTTCGTGAGGATCTTCCTTGTTGAATTTTTTCACAACCCCCCCCCCGATAAACGCTTTCATCTATCTTTCAAGGGGTCAATTAAAGCCATTTTTCCCCAAAAACGAATGTGAGGCCCCACCTTTCCCCAAAACGGATTCTCAGCCTTTTTTTATCAACGATTGCCCCAGGTGGAGCCAAGAGTTTCGCCTCTTTCGGACGGCTTTTCTGTTACCTTAGCCACTGTTGTTTATTCTTATCTGTTCAGTTATCAGAGGACGTTCCGATCTGCGAGCCATCGCCTTTGACGCGCCTGGGCTAGTCCTGCATCCGACAGCCATGCCGGATGAGTCTCTACCCCCCTTATTCCGCAGGCGTCAAACTCCCCCCCCCCCCGCCCCCTTGAAACCGGTAAACCATTCTAAGTCAATTGCCCGATTAAAAACCCACCACCAGCGACAATTTTTTTTGGCACACGATAATAACCCTTCCTCCCGCGGATGTATCATGTTTTTGGCTTTTCGTTATTAGTCGTTTTATTTTATGCGCTTATTTGTTTTTCCCCTTTCCTTGCCGATCATGTCCTGTCCTTTCCCCAGCTTCGCGCAGGACCTTTTTTTCTCCTCTTTCAAAAAGATTTTCGTTTTTTTAAAGTTTCTGTGCCATGCCGCCGAGCCCCTTTGCCGGGTTTGCTCTGCCATTGTCGCCCCCTATTTCTGTAAGCCCGGAACATCAGACTGAACCCCGCCCCACTCCTCCCCCTTCTCCTTATCTTTCCCGCCTCAACAGGCCTTGTAGATCGACAAGAGTTTTTCCAACGGTTTGGCCAGCGACCCTTGTTCCTTTTCCCGGTGGGATCGTCCCTTCCGCGAAGCTCCCTTGCCTCTTATCTGGCTCCGATGTTCACCCCTTTGGCGAAGCTTTCTCGAATTTGACCAGGGGCGCATCTTTTTCGTTGCCGTTCCTGCGCCGCCCCTCTAGAAAGTTCCCCCCACCCCACACAGCGCTTCTGAAGAGGACCAGTCGTCTATCAGGCACGCTTTTGCGGAAAGGCCCCTCCCCTCCGGCGGACCCCCTCTCCTCTTTTATCATAGGACTACCGCCAGGACGACCTCATGAGTTGGTCGTTTTGATCCGTCTGGCCATCGTTTTTCCATGGAACCTCACACCATTTCTCCTGTCAGACCCGACCCAGAGAAGAAGGTTGTACCTTATTCCGTCCCCCCACCGGTCCACCCAGATGCGCCCCTTTCATACAAGTTGAGGCTCATTTCCTTCCCGGTACTCCTTAGTACTCTCAGACTGTTTTTTTTGTCTAGCGCGGTTCGGATTGTATCGGTCCCTTTCGCCTTCCGACCCACGCGTCTCGGTGCCCCGGGCAGGGAGCGAGACCTCCCCAGAGCCGTCGCTTTCTTCCCTTGATTCCTTTTGCCACCCTTCATCAAAGGCGTCTTGACGACCACAACGTCTCAGTCAGTTCTTTCTTTTTTCCCGCCACGTTAGCCGCCCCTCGTACTTGCGCCGACCCTCCACCTCCGCGAAACCTTTTTCATCCATTTGTGGCGCGCCGGGCGTCGGATTTACCTCTGAAGGTTAGTCTCGCATTTTTTTTTCCCCATTCGTCGCGCTCAAAATTTGATCGCAATCCAGCGGAGATGCAGCCCAGTTTTTTTCAGTCTGCAACCTTTTTGTTGTACGTTAGGATCGGAACTTGAGATGGGGCTGTTTGTTCCTGTGTTTTTTTTGAAGAAAATGAGTGATTTTTTCGCGCCCCTCTCACCATCACTTTAGTAGACCCCCACCCGCCCGCCCCCCCCCGGTCTTCTCTCTCCCCGGCTCCCCTCCCTCCCTCTCCCTTACCCCCCCTCGCTCCAATCTGCCAGGAGGGCTCCGCCACCTCCTTTCCTCCCCCCCCTCGCCCGTCTCTACCGCTCCGCGCCCATCCCACCCCGCCCCCCGGCCCCAATGAACCCCCCACACTGCCCACGCCCCTCCCGGATATCCCCCCGCTCCTGATCCCCCAATTCCCGTACACCTTTTCCTTTTCCTGTTCCCACCCCCCCCACCCTTCCCCCCCTACCACCACCCTTACCCTTTCCTTACTTTCCCTCCCACCCATCCCTTGTCCAGTTTTCTCAAGTTACCTCCTTCATCCGGTCCTTGATTCATAGCCCAGCTACCACACACTCCCTTCACCCCAAGCCCCCACCTCTCGCCCGCTCCCATCCCAACGCCCCCGCCCCTTCCCGCCCATTTTCCCCCCCCCCGTCACTTCCCCCTCCACCCCCCCCCCACCTCCGACACCTTCCCCCCCCCCTATTCACTCCCTCGATCTCTACCCCCCCCACTCCCCCCCCTCGCCCTTTTCCCCCCGCTCCCCTCCGTTTAAATTCCCCCCCCCGACTCCCCCCCCCTCGCCTCTCTTCACTCGCCACTGGCCCCCCCCCTTCTCCCACCCCCCCTCCACCCCTCAGCACACCCCCTCGCTACATACCGACCCCCCCACCCTCTACCCGCCTCCTCCCCCCCTACCCCCTGCCCCTTGCCCGTTAAGGGCCTACCTCCCCCACAAGCCCACCCCCCATACCTCCTCCCTACCACCCAACTCCCCACCGCACCCAATCCCCCCAATCACATCCGATCCAGTTCCCTTCCTCCTACCTCCCCCGCCACCCTCCCCCACATTGGCCCCACCCCACCCCCCACCCCCCGCGCCATCTCTGTCCACTTCTACCCCTCAGACAACCTGCCCAACCGCAGCATGACCACCTTTCCAATCCTGCCCCCTCCCCTACACTCCAGCAGCCCCCTCCCCTTTCCCCCCCCCCCATACCAATCCCACCCCTTTTTCCCTAACCCTACAGCCCTCTGCCGTCGGCCCCCAGGACCCCACGACCCCCCCCACGTCCACCCTCCACCACCCCACCTACCCCCCCATCCCCCCCCCACACTCCCCCCCCATCCTTTTTTCCCAACGCATACGACCACCTGTCCCCCACCCACGTCGATCATCACCTCCTGCCCCTCCCGATCGCCCCCCACCCACCTCCCCCCCCACCGCCCTCCCTCCTTCCTTCACAGCTCGCTTCTCCCCTCCCTCCCCAGCTGCCCCCCTCGACCCCCCCTCTCTTCCCACCCCGACTCAGTTTAACCCCACTCCCTCAGTTTCCCTTCCCCCCCTGCCCCCTCAGTTCCCAGGCCCTACCCCTGGGCTAACCCCACCTCTCTAACTCGCCACACAGCACTTTGCTTCTTTTTGCCTGCCTGAGTCAACCGGCCCACTACCTTATGCCTGCGGTTCTTTGTTTTTGCATTTTGACGTGCTATCGGCCCGACCCCCGATTTTTTCGGAGGAAGATCCTCCGCTGGAGACTGCTGGATTACCGGACCCGGGCGGCCTTTTCGCCCCCCCCACTTTTTCCCTTCAGGCGCGCCATTTCGCCCTTCTGTTAGAACAAGTACGATAAAACCCGTTTTGACTATGCTGCCGTTTTTTTCCCAGCAGCGTTTCATCCAAGGAACGTGGGTTAGGCGATTTTTTGTCCCGCGACCCACCTTTTAATGCTGGCCCCCTTTTTAGTACGAAGTTCCACGAAGCCGCATCCTTCACCTTTTTCCCCAAACCAGGTCCGGCGGCTCTCTTCCCTTTTTTTCCTTCTAGTTTCATACTCCTTTCCTGGTTTTTTTTTGGTATATAGGCTTCAGAGCTTTTCTGGTCGAATGTATCCCCTCAACGTGGAGTCCTTTTTTTTTTTGACTTATGATGTGAGATTTGTTGGGGGAACTGTGGTGTGTCCCCTGGTCCTGTTTCGCCCGCTCTAGTGTTTGTCGGTCTGTCCATTTTGAATCCCAAGCGGTCGGGTTTTCTTTGATCAAACTTCCCCCTGGGTTTAGTGTTGTAACCCTTCGCACCCTTTTTTTTTCCCCCGACGGTTGTCTCCTTTTACCAGGCCTGGTGCTTCTTTATCTTTTTTTTCGCGTTTTTTTTACTCTCCAAGTCATGGGGGCTTTTTTTCCCACCCCCAATTAATCAAATGGGTTACATGTTGTTTTCAATTCGGCTTAATAGGATTCTTCTAGGGATGCTTAGTTGTTTCTCCGGATTTGCGGCCTTTTCCTCATTGAGGGTCACCCCCCATTCCTAATAAGTTGTATGCGTTCGGTCACTCCGATGCAGATATCCAACTTCCCTTGTGGAGCCCGTAACCTGATTTCATCAGTTCCGCTTCCCTTACCCTCACTCTGATGGCTTACCGCAGAATTGAGAATTTACTGGATTATTCCCTCCCAGTGTCCATCACTCTCGCGGGCGTCCCCATTGGTTAAACCTCTCTCCTGATTAGGGTAGGGAGAAATTTTCATCATGACGGCCCCCGATTTTTTTGGGCTTCTTTTTGGATCCCCCTCACACTGATGGATTCGTTTTTTTCTAGGACGGCACCGACCGTTGAAATTTTTTCAGAATTGTCGCTGGAAAGTTGCACTCGACCCAACATCGTGTTTGCAATTTATTTTTTTTCTCCCTCCAACAGGCTTTTGCAACGAGCGCAGTTTCTGCAATTTTCTTTACCCGAAATTCCCCGTAACCCAGTTGCCCTCGATCTCAGAACCTGCTGGACTGCGCAGTGATTTAGAGTGTCCCCCCAGCAAACTTTCTCGGTGTCGTGCATCTTTATTTCGGGGAGGAAGGGACATCGGGTTCTGTCTTCTGTTTTTTTGTGTATTAATTGCGTCTCCTGTGTGATTTCCTGGCTGCACTTTTTAAGTGGAATCCAAGTCAAACATCGGCGACTGAGCGGTGTGCCGCTGTTTTCCTTTTTTTTTCTTTTCTTTTTTCTTTTTCTTCTGGTAAGTTAATAGTATGACTCGGCTTCCTTTTGTTGTCTTGGCTCACCTTCTTAAGGGGATGATAGGAAACAGTGCCCTTTACGTCCCCGCGGGTGTCTCCTTGTTTTATTTACATTGCCTTTCTTCGCTTTCTTCGGAGATCTTATTCAGCCACCCCATGCTTTTTTTTTTTTTTTTCCCTTTTCCCCCACGTCTTTAATCCGGGGTTTCATTCGTCGGAGGCGACTTTCCAATCTTCTTTTTTTTTCCATTCTTTATAATTCCCACATTTTTCCCTCCACCTTTAGTGTTTCCAGTCCACGCCCTGACTGGAAAATAATGTATTCCCCCGATATTCTCCTATCTCATGAAATCACACAATTTGATTTTCCTTCAAAGCCGAATTTCCTTATTTTGTGTATCGAACACCCCCAATGTCGACAAACCGCCAGGCAGGAAGCCGTTTTTTATAACAGCGGTTAAAACTAATTTTGTCCTCTTTTTCATGTTCCCTGTCCACTTCAACTACCACACACTGGTCCTTTTCCCAACCCCCACAAAGTCCTTACCCAAAACAACCCCACGTTCCCCCCCCAAATCTTCAGGTGTACCTCATTTCTTTCTCCACCATGGCCTTAGAAACCGATTGTGTGTTTATGATCCTTTTTCATATCAACACCCCCCTTTATACCCACGTGATCAGAAACATTTTTCACCTACCCGCCGGCACATAGTCCTCTTTTTCCTGTGTTAAGTCTCCGTATTTCCCCCTGCCCCCCTCCCCTAAGATACAACTACATCCCCTCATGCCAGCGACCACCCCTCCTCTTGGGCCAAACCGCCCCCCACCTCAGACAGGCACCCCCCCCCAGTTCCCCCCACCCCTGCACAAACCACAGATCACCTTCTACCGACCCCCCCCCCTCCCGCCTGACCCAACATCAGACACCCCACCCAGGACAACCCCCGACCGCACCCCCGCCCTACACCCAAACACTTCACCAGCCCACACCATTTTTTCAAGCCCAAAACCCCTACCTGGCCTTAGCCCTCGCTACCTTAATTTACCCACCCCCCCCCCCAAGCAACCTACATACCAACAAACACCGATCTCTCCTGGTGTGTATAAAGTCAACCCCCCCCCCCCAACCCCCCACCCCAGGTAGCCTCACGTCCCCCTGGCACTGTTGGCTACGACTTCCTCAGCCACCCCCCTTTGGTCCTACCAACCATAGTCGCTCCTTTTTCACAACAGCTATCTTTCCTACCGCGGTCTGGTCTGACACCGTTTCTCTCTGATTGATTAACCCGGCATTCCTGGCCTCAGTTCAACATTTTTTTTCCCCCTTCCCGAACCTTGATCCCCAGCCCCCTAGCTATTCATGCTTGCCGCCCAAACAAAGTCCCCCCTCGTGCTTACACGCTCACCAATGTCACATGCTCACATATCTCCCCGGAGTACACCCCCCCGCCCCAATCCCTTCTTTTTTTTCTCCTCCATTGCACCCAGCACACCTGCTTTTCAAGATATGCCCCAAGGTACATCTCTAACTTCCCCTGCCGCCCCCCAACGGCACCCGACCATGACCGATCAGAGCACGTCTCCCTCCGTCTCTGCCCCCACCCATCACGCCTCTCTTAGCGTCCCCCCCCAACCCCGCCCCACCTCGTGACCCCATGTCTCATATTTCTCCACAAACCAATTCCTGTCAGAAAAAAACCCCACCCCCCCCCCCCCCCCCTTTATTTTATTCCCCTGCACCCCCCCCCCCCCCCCCCCCACCCCCCCCCCTCCCTGTGTACCCACCCCTGTCCTGGAATCTGACGCCCGTCACCACCACAACACACCCCCACCACCCCAAAACCCAACCCCCCTATGAACTCAAGCAATCTCCTTTGACCCAATTTTTCCCCACCCCCCCGTCCACAACACCGCACACACAATTTCGAGTAACCACACCCACCAACCCCACCCCTCTTAGGCGCACACTACCGAACCACCCCCCCCCACACCGATAGCCCCGACCCCCACCCCTCCCCTCAACCCCTACAACTGTACCCGCATCCCATCCCCAATAAGTGTGTCCCCACCCACCACCCAAACCCCCCTGAAGTTCACAAGAACCATTTTTCCTCCAAGTGTTGATCATGCAACCCAACACACCCCAACCCAAAACCCCACGTTTGAATACCCTGCTGTCCCAAGCCCCACCAGAACCCACCTAGAACCCCCCCCACCCCCCCAACACCGCGGTACCCCCCATCTTCTTACTTGCCCCTTGCCCCACTTCAATCCTGTGTTCCACCCACCAAACCACCCTTCACCCCACCGACCACTGCCGCCACCAACCTCCCCACCCTTTACCCCCCATATTTATTACTTTTAAGCCACTTCCACCCCCTTTGCAGTACCCCAAACCTTCCCCAATCAGCGCCGAGAACACCTTTCCATAACCTTCGGTCCAACCTCGCCCTCCATAAAACCACACCACCACCTGTCCTCACCCCCACCCCCCCAAACACACTCCCCCCCTCCATTGCCCACATTTCTGCATGGGAACATTCCTAACAGCAACCATCCCCCCCTTTTCTCCCTCCATTCAGGCCTCTCCTCAACCCCCCATACCCTAGGCCCCCGCACCCCCCTGTACTTTTCTTGTTACCGCCACCCCCTCCGGCCCCCCTAAAAGCAACTGCTTCCAATTACACCACACCCCCACACCCCCCTGTAATCCATTAAACCCCTCCCACAGTATAGATCCCACCCCCCCCCCCATGCCTTATCCTGACTCCCCCACGCGCACCTCTCAAACCACCCCACCTACCCCTTGCCTTTTCTCCCGTCACACACCCCCCGCCAGACGGCTCACCCCCCCCCCCCCCGTCTCCCACCTCTACGCGTCCCCGAGACCCCCCCGCCCACCGCCGTAACATGACCCATTTCAATACCACTTGACAGCCCCATGTCACAAATCACCTTCCGGGAACCCTTCCTCTCCACCTCCCCTGGCTCCAATTCTGCATACACTCTTGGACTCCCCACCCCACCGTCCTCATTCCGCATACCCCCAGCCTGCCTCTAGTAACCCCCCCCCTGTTCACGGTCTCCATGTTCCCCCCTTGACCCCCACATGGTTTGTTTTACCCCCCCCCCCAACCCCCCTCCCCCCCCCCCCACCCCCAGTAACCACACACCACCTCCACTCCATTTCACGTCCCCCCCTAGACACCCTCAAACACCCCTCTAATGCGCAAGCTGCGAATACTACTCACCTCCCCGGTCCCGTTTCCTCAGCTGTACCCTGCTATGCAACACCACCTCGCTCGTTCATCGGTGCTTCAAACCCCTCTTTTCTCTCCCTACACTGCACCCCCACCTCCCCACGAAGCCCGTCGCAAAAGAAAGTACACGCTATTAACCTAACGTCTCTTTACGCAGTCCCCACACACCCCCCCCCGCCACCCCCCCCCCCCCCCCCCCCAACACCCCCCCAAACCCCAGAGTTCAGCACCCCACATCCCGTTAGGCCTCCCCTCCGATCTTTTTTCACACATCAAACCTGGTCCTATGTTAGTACCTTTTCATACCTTGCAACGGTGCGCCCACCCCCCCCCCCACCCCCAACTTTTCGGACCAACTTACCCATCTAACCCACCCCACCCCTGCACTACCCCTACGCCGTATGGGGCATTCTGAAGGCAGAACTCAACCCACCCTCCCTACCCCCAGGCCTTCCATGAGTCCCACCCCCCTTCATGACGCAACCGACTCCGCGCCCCCCGCAATAGCCACACAAGTGCCCCTGCCCCACCCCCCAACCCCAGGCACCCGCCTCCGGGCAGACCCAGCTCACCGAAGTGCTCCGAGGATTTCAAAGGACGAGGCAACAAGCCTCCGTCTCCCCCAACTCTCTCCCCCCCCCACCCACCGGACCACCACACCACCCACCCCACACCACACCCGATTCACCCCACCCCACCAGAGGACCACAAACACCCACACCCCCCCCCCCTTTTCCTCCACGCAAACACCAACTCCCGCCCCCACTTTCCGCCCCCTACCGCAGAAAACCACACCACCACCCCAAACCTCCTGGTGTCCATTCCACACCTCCCCCTCCCCCGTACCCCACCCCCCCCCCACCACACCCCCTTGCCCCCACCCCCCCCCGGTGACCTGCACCCCCCCACCCTCCCTTATTCGCTCCAGACAAAACCTCCCAACCCATGTTAACCCTACGATGCTAACACCCAACCACCCCACGTCCTAGTTTAGAACCCCCTTGGGCTACCACCCCTCCCCTCACCACCCCCACCGCACCTCCCCCCGAGTGCCACCGAAGAAGACGTGCCCTCACAAACCTTAGAACCTTTGACACTTTTCACTTTACCACCCACCCCATACCAGAAAACCACATACTTCTACAATCGTGACCCTACCATTACCAAACCCCACATATACCTTTCCCCCCTCCCTCATTGTTCCCAGTCGACGTATGTTCATCACTGACCCCTCTGGACACCCCAAACCCCACCACGGCTCGCGCAGAACCCCTCGACACTCAATCTACCCACCTGTATTTCCCACCACCCCACCCAGCCGTGTCACTTAACCTTTTTTTCCCTGCCGGCCACCGCACCCACACCCCTCCCCCCCGGCACCCGACTTCCCCCCAGTCACAAAGCCCCATTGACGCACCCCCCATTCCGAACATCACTACCTCCAACAAAAAATGGAGCTGCAACCCCCAACATGTACCCTGTGCTCCCCAGAACAACCGAAACTCCCATGCTAACAACACAACACACCAAAACCCAACACCCCACAACCCCATAACACGACGGTATAAACCTCACCAAACCCCCAACACAGCCCTCATGGCACCAAAACAAAACCAAAAACAAACCACCTTTGTCCACCCCCCTACATAGCCGTACCCACCCTCTCTCCTGAACCATGCATGTGGCCACTCTTCCTGTACCGATACCCCCACAACCACACCAATCCCCCCCCTGAAACCAGACTGCGATCCCCCCATTCGTAACCCCGACCCCTACCCCAATCGAACACACCCCTGACATACACCCTCACCCGAAACAAAAACGCATCACTCTTTTATTGTAACACCCCCCCACCCACCCCGAAAAGCACCAAAACCCCAAAATACCCCACATACACACAAACCCCCCCACGGGTCACTTCCCCCAAGAACAGAAAACCCCCCCCCACATTAGGAGGCCCCCCCTTTTTCCACGGCCCCCCCCAAACCCCCCCCTTTTTTACCTGACCCACCCCACCACCCCACCCCCCCCCCCACCCCGTCCCCCTATCCCCCCCCATAGCAACTCAACACCCGTTCCCAAACAGAACCTTATTTTCTTACCCCCCCACCCCCCTTTATCCGCACACTACCTTTTTTGCATGCCTCCAACTCACCCTAACCCCCCTCTCCCCTGGTAATTTGACCATACACCCACAATTTCCCCGCCGTCAAAGCCGCTCTTTTCCCCACCATCTTCCTGCTAAAATTACACCACCGCACCCCCCCCCCCAATCTAGCGGCACGTCCAGTCCCTTTCAGCGCTACCACCCCCTTTGGTCTTTGACCAAACCTGCTCCGCCCCCCCCTCCCCCACACCCCCCAATCACAACAACAACCAACAAAAAATGTGATACTTGGCCCAGATACACAGTTCCCCTGACACGTTCACAAACCCATCCCCATTTCTTAACAAACAGGCTTGTTTGCCAAAAGACCCGCTTAAAGCCCCCCCCAAAAACCCCCCCATCCCACACACCCCCCAACACACCCCCCACCCCACTCTTTTGGCTCACACGCCCCCAACCCCTTCTAATCTCACCCCTCAATATCTCTGCAACACCGAACCTCCTTCCTACCCCCACTCCACCACACACCCCGGCACACCCCCCAAATCTGGTTGCCCCCCTCATGTTTTAGACAGGCCGAAGCCCGTTTATGAACCCTTCGTTTTCACAAAAGAGTCAGCTGTTCCCCTCACGTTCCTTTAACCGTCCTAGGCATCATAACCCCCCCCACACTTGAAAGGACGCAAAATCCCCCCCTACCCATCACTACCCCACACACACGTCGACCCCAAAAACAACCCCACCACGGCAGCAACGCTCCCCACGCCGCACCCCCCTCCCAGCTGTCACAACCCCTCTCCCCGTTAGTCCCTCCCCCCTTCAACCGACACCCCATATTCACACCCACCCCTTTGACACAGGCCAATACGACCGTCCCCCCCTCGAGCCTGCCTCCCCCCACCTGTACAGTCCCCCCTCCCACGCCCCACAACCCCACCTGCCCGACCCCAGTGCACCCCGCCCCTACCAGTCCGTTTATTGGATCCGCCCCCCCCCCCCCACCCTCATCCGACCACGGACCACCGCCACCCCTCCCACCCCCTGTTTTTCACAGACCCCAGCCTCCCAAACCCCTCAGCACCCTCTTTCCTTCTCAAACACCCCACACCTCCTGGCACACAGGCGCCCCCCCCCCCCTCTTTCATTATCAGGAACCAACCCCCATTTCGTTTTCCACCGTACATGCCCCACACCCATGCCGATCCTCTGCCCACCCACCCAAATGGCCACGTGTTAGCACTTCCCCCTTCCGTAGTCGAACTATCCTCTCTCGGATTCCGAGGCATTACCTTACATTTTCCACCGCCAACCATGCCTGTGTCACAACACTACTGCAACACCTTGGACCCTCCGCCTCCCCCCTTCCCTCCTATCTCGTCGTCCCCCCTCACACCCCCCCTTTCTCACGCCGTTCCATTTTCCTGGGGACCCCTGGGAAGCCCCCACCCCCCTTTCACACCCACCCCCCAAACATCCCCCCCACACCACCCCACCCCCACCCACCCCCCCCACCCCAACCCCCCCACCCCCCCCGTGTTGTTGTCCCCCCCCGGGAGTTGTGATGGGTCAACCGTGTCCCCCCCACCCTTCCCCCAAACCCCGTGAAACCCCACCCAAACTTCCACCACACAAACCCACACCCCTCGCTTTCGCCCGCTATCCAGCCAACAATATTCTCCCCCCTTTCTTTTTTCCCCCGGTTTGCCATATGCGCTACAACACCCTGGCCTCCGCTCTTTCCCTTTCTTCGCGCCCGGAGCCACCACACGCCCTTTCCTTGAAACTTCCGACCCCCACACTCCTTCGCCCACTCATTTGCGGCTTTCTTCCCTATATCATCATCAGTTTCTAAGTTTTCAACCTCCACCACTTTGGAAGCCGCCGCCCCACCCACACGCCCCACCCTCCACACCTCCGCAGTCCTTACCTTGTCTCGTACACATGTCCCACTCACAAACCCAACCCACACCACCGTCCCCCCCAGTACATGGCACTCTCCTTCCGTCCCCTTCCTCCTCCAACACCCCAACTCAACCGTGCACTACGAGTTTTGAGCCCCACCTCCCATGTGTGTCCGCCCACACTACCGCGTTTCTACCCTCCCCCCCAAACTGCCTCGGGCGCCACACCTCCCCTTTCCCTCCCCCCCACCCCAATGGACCCACACCCCGCATCCTCGCAAATGCCCCCCCCCCCTTTATTGTCTCTCTGCTCCCCCGGTCTGCCCGATGTACCGACCAATCCCGCAGCCCACATCAGACGAGTCACCTAATATCACAACAAACCCAAACACACTGCCTCACAAAACATCCCCCCACAATCACCAAACACCTTAAACCCAACGAACCACCAATACACCCCCCCAACAAAAAACAAACCACACCCCAAAACGAATGTATTACGTTTCCTGTCCCACCCACCCCACAAACAGGGTCCCAAAAACCAACAACCCCACCCAACGACCCACCCACAATCCAACCCACCACCGCACACCCCCCACCCCCCCCCCCAATACCTCCCCAACGTTTCCCCCCCCGCCCCAAACGACCGTCGCCTGTCCCCCACGTCGTTGGTTGACGTCTGTAATCTCTTATGGTTCACTTGAATTGGCTAGCAGGACGCAATGTCCACATCTTCTTCTTTTTTTTTCCCCGGCACTGCATCGATTATCCACGCTCCGGACCGACGAGCGGCCACGCACCCCCTCCTTGTTTGAGCTACTCCCTTTTGATCACGCCCCGACTTCCCCCGTCCCGGCTCCCCTCCGACCATGAAATTCTCGACTAACCTTCCCCCCTTTTCCTCCTGCCCCGACCCTCTTTTCTCTTTCCCCCCCGTTACTGCCCCAAACTCTACTTCTCAACCGTTGCAAACGTTTTTCCGTCCTTTTTTTCTCCTACTGTCCCTGGCTTCAGCACGTTCACCTGGCCAGTGTCCCCCCTCAACCAACCACTCTTGCCTTTGCGACCTGCGATAACCCCCCTCTCCCCCCTGCGGTTGCGCACCCTGCTTCTTTTCCAGACCCTTCAATGCCATCCCCACCCCATATCCACGCTTCGGCCTGCCGGACCAACAACCCTGCGTTCGATTTCGTCTGTCCGCCCTTTGTAACACAGACCCTCGCCGACGACTCCGTGCCGCCCCCCCCCCTTTTTTTTCTTGGCCACAATTGCCGCCGCCTTTCCTTAACACTCCAGGTCCCCAAACCCACCCCTTCCATGAGTTTGCCTTCGAACCCCCCGCTTTTCTTTCTTTTTTTAAACCGCGCAAGCACCGTTTTAAGTCCCCAACCCCACTGCCCCCACAGCCTTTCCCCCCCCCCCCACCACCGACACAACGTCCCCCGTCGTGGGCCTCCCGAGCCCCCCCCATTGTTTTTTTGCCTCACCCCCAAAGCCGCAACTCAACCCCGTGTTTTCGGCAGCAGCGTTCTTCTTCTTACCCCATGCACACACCCCTTGAGCCCACTGTCTCCGTACAGACCCTCTGACCCCTATGTGCAACCGCTCCCCTGAGTACTTCCCCTCGTCAAAACAACCACAACCCTCCCTTCGACCCCTTCCAACCACCCCCTTCCGGCAGACGCGAAGACCCCCTTTCACGACGCATTTCATACGGACCCCTACCCTCTCCGCCAACCCACCACCCCCCCAACCCAACCCCCCCCCCTCCCACCCACCCCCCCCCCCACCCCCCCTCTTGATAACCCTCTAGTTTCAATTCCCAACTTGCGGACCCCGCTACTACTCCCCCCCCTTGCCCTCCACCCCCACCCACCCCTGGCCCCGGGACCCCCCCCCCCTCTCCAACCCCGACCCCCCTGAATTGTCGCCCACCATTTACACGTACCCACTATCCCCCCCCTGAACACCCCCCCCACCCCCCCCCCCCCCAACCAAACATCAACCCCTAACCCCCCCCTCTCTGTTACGAGTCACACCCAACCACCCCCCGCGGCTTTTCCTGTCCCCTCCCCCTACTTCGACCCCGCTGTGCATGCACTGCGCTTCCAAGGCCCACGATACCAGTCCCAGCACACCCCTCTCCGCCCACACGCGACCCTTTCCCCCCATCTTTTTCCAAGTCCACACAATTACCCCCTGCCGGAGGTAGCGCCCCGTAGGAAATACTTCTGCCCCCCCACCAGATACTCGGCCAACTCACCATAATCCCCTTTCTGAAACCTCAACGCCCACACCTCTTTACAGTTTTTTTCTCACGTCCCCCACCCCGCCGACCCCCACGTTTCTGAGTCGAACGCACCCCCTCCCCAACACTTTGGCCCCCCGGTCCCCCGTCACCTCCCCCACAGACTACCTTTTTTCCCCCCTTCCCTCCCCTCCCCGTGAATTATCGGTGGTCTGCGCACCTCTCCTCTCCTCTCTCTGCCGGACCCCCCCCACCACCCAACCGCACCCCCTTTTTAACAACCCAACCAACGTCAACACACGCCTTCCACACCGCACACCCGATTTTACCCCCCTGCAAAATCACTCCCCGTTTGACCAAAACCACACCACCCACCCCCAACCAAACAAAACCCACCCCACACCACACCCCGACACCACACCCAACCACCCCCCAACCTCCACCAAAACTGGTGTGTTTGACAAACCCGTTATGTCCCAAATCATACTGCACTTCCCCAAAGCGCAAAACCCCCACAACAAATCCCCCCCACCCAACCCCAACACCCCTTCCCAGAAACCCCCCCTAGAAGTCCCTAATCATAACTCCGTGACTCGCCCCACCACAACACCTCTCCCCCCGAACCCCCCCCACCCCCCATCATTACCCCAAAGCACGAACACCCCAAAAACCCCCCCAAGCCACCCACCCCCGTACCACAAACCCCCCCGGGCACAATGCGGCACACACTTGTAACCCCCCTTTGACAGATGACCACGTCACCCCACTTCTGGCCCCCCCTAACAGGTGACGAACGTCTTTTTTCTGTCAACCCAGCGCAACACCGTTTCGCCCTGGCCTGAAGCGCCAATAAGTCCTCGGGCCCACCTCCCCCCCCCCCCTTACCGCGCCCGCACCCCACAACGGCGTACCCACTCCCCTCTTTTCCCTTCCCGCCGCCTTCCAACCGGCCCCGTAGAGAGGACAACACCCTACACCCCCTGTTGCAAAAGCGCCCCACTTTTTTCCCATTTTAGCCAGCCTCCACCCTACCACCTTCTTGTTTGCAACGAACCTGAAACCACCCACGCCCACCCCCATCCTGGACCCCACCTAGCTTTTTCTTTTTTCACCTACCAACCTCGCACCCTACCCACGTCACATCCTCCCACACGCCTAATCCCTACTCCCCACTGTCAGCTCAGGACCACCAACGACCACACCACCACACACACCCCTATGCTGCCACGTTTACGCACTCCCCTAGAAACCACCCACCGCCCCCGCTGACGCAGACCAAAGACACGGTCCCATCTCCCCAGTTCTCTGATACGATATTCTGAGCCCACCTATGCCCTGACGTGACCCTGTCCTTCGACCCCCCCCCTTTCCACTTGAACCTACGCCCCCTACATCGCGCCACCAAACCGCCAACCCCACCCACTTTCCGACCGCCCCCCCCTTCCCAAAATTGCCCTGATGACCACGTTCCGGCAAACCGCGCCCACGCCCAGCAACCACCCACATGTCCAGAACCCACGCTTCAACCCCTGAACGACACCCACCCACCACACAGGCCACCCCTTCAACACACCGAACTACCCACGACCCCAACGAATGTTTGATGGTCTTCTTATCCCATGACTAGAACGACCCCAAAAAACCACTCTCTGACAACATCCAAACCCAAAACAACACGCCACGACGGGCGGCGTGCCTCCCCTTCTCTTTCCCCCACCCCACCACACCTGAAGTTCCCCGCGGCCCCGCCATTTCCCTCACCCCGGCTCACGTTACCCCCCCCGTACGTTTTTTTTTTTTCCCGTCACCCCCCACACCACCCACACTCCCAACTTGATCCGCCTGCCACCACGGACCCCCCTCTCCCTTCTACCCCACGAACCCCCCCCCCCCCCCAAACCGAACCCTCGTTTGTCCCCCCGCGAACCCCCCTGACGCACTGCTCGTGTTTTTGATCTTATATAGCAGACCCCCAGTCCGTTGACCCTCCACAACACCCCACACCCCTACAAACGCCACACATGTTGCAAGCGCTCCCAGAGAAAAAAACCTGAAACCCAGTGACCCCCACCCTACCCCTTATCCCCCCCAAACCAAGAGTAACACGTCCCACAGACACACATTTCCCACTTTCAATCACAATCACCCTCGCCAACACCCACCCAACAGCCTTACCCCGCCCTGGCAGTTGCCACTCATTTTTACCCCCCCACCCTCTCCCACACCCCCCCCTATCGCGGATCCCACCCCCTACAAATCCCAGTTTCTCCCCCCCACCGCTCTTGATAGTCAACCCGCTTGTTTGTGGCAAAGCACAGTGCCTACTTGGCACTGCATCAACATGTCCCATATCCCCCCTGTTTACCCAATACGAGAACACCCACCCCCCACAAATCCACCCCAGCCCCCCACCCCTCAATCGCCCCCCCCTACTTCGGCAACCCAGGACGCCCCCATATTCCCCCCCCCTGCACACCCAACCAAACACTTCACAACAACCCACACACCCCCCACCCACACCCAGGCAGTTGCGGCACAACTCCAAACCCTACCCCCCCCCGTGGCCTTTCTCCCCCCACGACCAAGGGGAGTTACTCATCTCCATGTGGTCCCCACACTCCACAGTCACCTACGTCGTGGATAAGCCAGTCTCTTTTTTCCTCCACTACCCGTCCGAGTCCCCGATCCCCCTATCCCTCATACCTCCAATATGGGTCGGCATCCTCCCGCGACCCCCCACCAGAGGAGCACGTCAGTCCTTCCTCCCTGTTTACCTGGCCTCTGAGCGACACCCCACCACTCACCCCCCCACCTACGCCAATTTCCACTGCCTGAACCCATATAGCCACTTCGATTTTGTGAGTTTCCCCGACCATGCCAACCCGCACCACGGGGAGTTTTGTTGGCTGACCTCAAACCATGTAAAAACCAGGCGCTCGAAAATGATCCATGAAACCGTAACGTCAGGAACGCAAGATGGAAACAACGCCAGCACACACCCCCCAACGAAATTACAAACCCCGACAGGCAAAAACAAAAAAAAAAGACCCAAAAAAAAAAAACAGACACCATCCCCAACAACAAAACAAATATACTCAATAAAAAACGACCCCCACCAGACAAAGATCTCGAAAAAAAAAAAAGAAACGGCCCCCCCACACTCCCCCCCCCACCCCCCGTATGACACGACTCGCTTTACTGGCCCTGGACCAACCGACGACCACCTCCTGTATGATCTACGCCCAATAGCGACCTAGAATCCCCTTTCCTTTCCCCACCATATCCTATGCACCCTGGATCTCTCTCGTACACCCAGTGCCACTGACACCCTCCCAACCCCAGCACCGGACCCCTGCCTCGTACACAACTTTCCCATCCCCCCGACACTTGCACCCTCTGTGACACACGTATCTCCCTTTCCCACCTTCCCCCTTCACATGTCCCCGCACGTCTCGCACCAACCACCAACCCCTTTCCCACCCCTCCGAGCATTATTACACACGCCACATACTGCCCCCCCCTTCCGACTCCCCCACCCACCACTAGCTCTCCAACCCCGGTCCTCCGTCGTTCATTTCCACACCCCCCCATCGAGCCGTTCTGTCAACACGCCTACTCCCACCACGCGTTCCGCTCCGCTACGTCTTTTTTTTGAAGACTACCATTTTGATTTATTTTTTTTCTTTTTCCTTTTTCGTTCTCTTCACACCTACGAAAACTACTGACTTTGATGGAACACACGCTGTCCTTTGGAACAGCTCTCGTAGTACCCCCGGTCCCGGCCCCCCGCTAGCTTTCTTCACCCACCCTGACTTTTTTTTTTTTTGCTTATAGGCCGGTCAAGCCTCCCGTCCAAGCCCAGGTCACAGACCTTTTGTGAAGACCTGTTGTCAACCCCTGTCGTCACAGCCCCACGCCAAACTCTTCTCAGGGAACCCAACTTCCTCCCCGCGCGACTGCAACCACCCGGGCACTTAACACACACCCACTCTACCGGGCCACGCATACTAGAAAACCCCCCTTTTCCTCCCACCTTTCCCACTCACCCCCACCCCCGTGAGCGCCTGTCACACTACCAGGCCCACCACTGACGACCCATACGTTCCGGTCGCATGCCCCCGAACCCCCTCGTGTGTTTCCCATGGGGCGCTGCCGAAACCTTCTCCACTCACAACCCGGCC
>Ga0179591_1364076_pt1 | contig 20742 bp, 10 predicted proteins | sample CZOMad2_1_08_16f_FD_182891 | JGI IMG/M metagenome (GOLD analysis project Ga0179591, IMG submission 182891) | Vadose zone soil fungal communities from Angelo Coast Range Reserve, California, USA - CZOMad2_1_08_16fungal (PacBio error correction) | ecosystem: Environmental > Terrestrial > Soil >... | reverse complement strand
CCCAGTTAGTCTAGATTTTTTTTTCGGCTTTGTAGTTGTGAAGGAAGTCGCTTCCGGCGATATTTTTTTTCCCCCTTTCCAGCCGCAAGCCCTGCGGTCCGGAGTAATAGAGGCTTTTTTTCTCCGGCTGATTTTTAAATGTTTTTTTCCCCACAGAACATTTATATGTGGGAGCGCGGAAGTGTTTGGTAGGAGTAACTAATGATCCCGGACCTAGGTCTTTTTTTCCACAAGGATGACAATAGCCGAAAGGGACGAATAGGAGTTACTCCTCCCCCTTTTTTGGTGACTTTATCTATGACGAGTCCCCCCCCGGGGCAAGATGCTCCCTGAAAGCTTCTGAGAGCCTGCCCAGCATGTTCTCCCAGCCCCAGAATTAAGGATTAATCTGGCTTCCCCCGGCGGCTCGTACGACAGCGAACTTGTGAGTGAAACTCGCCTTATCTTCCGCTTTACCCGGCGAGAACCCCGTTGATGTTCGGTTTTCCTTTTTTTTGACTAGTTACGGGGACCGAAATTGTTCCATGCGGAGACGGGGCCTTAGTTTTTTGCAGATGTCTTTTTTTTTTTCCTTTCCCCCCTGTGTTCTCTTTGTTTCGCCATCCCCCTCCCCCGGCCGGCCCCCCTTTTCGCAGATCTCGCCGGCCGCCGTCCCCCTTTTTCGGTCGACGCCCCCGCCCTTCCGCTCCGGTTTTTTTCCAAAGAGCCCGTTTTCCCCCCCCCCCCCCGCGACACAGGAGGGTACCTTGACCTAGTATTAAGCGAAATATCCTCTACGCACCTCCCCGACTTCTTTTCTCGTCTCGTTAGTCGTCGTCGTTCGTGCACTTGCTCTGCGTTTTTCCCCCTCCGAGACCTTTACCACCCGGGAGGTTCACGACGCGCTCGTTTTGCTAGAGGGTTCCCCTTTTTTTTTGTGGGTGACCCATAGTGTTGGTTCGTGCACGCCCCCCTCCTGGTGAAGTGTTTTCAGGTCAGGATTTTTTGAAGAAGCAGTTAGACCGGCTTTTTTTTCCCAAGCGCTCCGGCCAGTCTTAGGGTTAGCGCCCCTGGGACGTGTCGGCCGCTTTGGGAGGGACTGCCCCTATGTTGTTTGTCTTTTTGTTTTTCATCCTCAGAAAGACGGTAGAACTGGTAACAGATGGTTTGGAAGTTTCCCCGTGAGAAAGGCTCCTGGGCTTTGGACCTCTTTCTTTGGCCCCTTTTTGCAGAATCCTGGGGACGGTTTTGCAATTTTATTCCTCTTAGCCGGGAATCCGACTTGCTTTCAGAAAGGGGAGGGATTCCCGGTCTTTCGCCAGCGCCGACGGCTATCCCCGCTTTCCTCTAACGCAAGTTCGGTTTTTCTGGAAGGAGGCCTTTTCCGGCCCGGAATCGCAATCACACCCAGGGGTTCTGATTTTTCGCCTCCCACTTTTTTTTTTCTGTCCTTTTTTTTTTTTTTTTTTTGCCCCCTACGCCTTCCTTCGGTGCTCACTGAGGAGCGTCGGATTCTTTTTTTCGGCTATCCTTTTTTTTCACCCCCCTCAGCGTCATAGTTTTTGCTTTTGAAGTGACTTCCCACCCGGAGCCGCACAGGTCTTTTATAGTTTTCCGGATATCTCTCTCCGGAAAGATTCTTGGAAGGGGCCAGTGCCCCTCTTTCGGATAGATTCCCGCTCCCCCTCACTCTCAGTTTTTCATTCGTGAGAGACCATTTGAGGGACTTGAGGAGCTTTTAGCCGGCCGTCAGAAGTTCTGGGAGATGTCCCTCCGTAAGGAAAGGAGAAGTTGTGATTAGAACCCTTGTCCCCCCGGGACTTCTTTCTTCTTAGTTCTGTCTTTTTTTCCCCCGCGTTTCCGAAGAGGAAAGTGATGTGGGCGCCCAGGGTATCGGACCGCGGGGTCTTCGGCGATTTCCCCTCCAGCTCTACCTTCTGGGGTTTTTCCCCTCTCCCCCTTCCCCCCCGGTGCCTCAGGTTAGGTCCTGCGTCACGCCGGGCAGCAATTGTTTTTTTTTTCGGGAGTCTTCCTGGACGCTTGTCTGACCTTCCGGCGTGCGTGCAAACCCAACCGGGGGGATATTTCGTTCTTTTTGGTTGTTTTAAGTAATTTGTCTTAGTCCCCTGGTGAGTCTCCACCACATGGCTCCGGTTTCTTTTTGCCCCCTGATGTTGAGAGCCGGGGACTCTTGGACCGAGGGTTTCTTTTTCGGTCCTTTTTTTTTTGTATTTTTCCCTCTTTTCCTGTTTTGACGTTCCCCCCCGAACTCCCAGAGCAGGGCGCACTTCCGGCCAGGTGAAGGTTTCTTTTTCCCCATCCCGAGCCGTCGATCGCCTTTATCCGACTTTTTCTCCCCTGTACAGGCGTTTCGTTTGATTTTGGCCGTAGGATGAATCCTGCTTTCATTTTGTCTTATTTTCGTTCTCTGCAGCGGAATTTTTCTTTTTGTCAAGACGCGGTCGCTTGTCCCCATTTATCTTTCTTCGTCCCGCTTCACGTACGGCCAATGATCCGAAGGGTTGTTTTGTTGAGCTCACGGTTGATGTGGCGCAACGGCGTCGAGGTTGCCCGTTCTAGGGTTTTTGAGACGATTCGGTCCTTCAGGATGCTTTAAGAAAGATTAGAGAGCATCTTTCCTGAAACTGGAGCCCAGACTTTAGAAGTTTTTTGAGGATCACGACCAACACGTAGCGGTTACCCCTTTGATTGGAGAGTAGTGGCCCCATCCCTCCTGTCGGACGTGCTGCAGTTTCTGGGCCGCCTGATCGAAGCCCCCAAGTCGTGGGTTTTCGTCAAAGCCGATTCCCCCCCCTTTCGCTCTTCTTGTTCACACCCTGACTCCCATTTTTTTCCCCAGGAAAGTGGGGGGGGGGCCGGGAAAGGATTTCGAGGAGTACTCGAGTTGCTGGTCATCCCCGACCTACCAGTATTGCGCGGTGGCTTTAGGTGACGTTTGGAACCCAAAGCCCTCCGGGAAAATGGCCCCTCGACGGGGTGCTTTCTTCCCTTGACTTTCTTGAAGGTTTTCTCACGAGTTTGTTCTTGTGAATCCAGTCCTGCGGGGCGTTTCCGCTAGTTTCTTTCCTTTTTGCGTCTCTCTTCGTCTCCTTTTAGCTCACAGGCTCTTTTCCCAGTTTCCCCTTGACCTAAACGGAGGCGACAACAACTTTGGGTGGTTTAGTTTCCCCGGTCTTTCGGGCTTAGTCCCTTACTACGGCCGCTTCTAGAGGAGTCCGGATAACGGATAGGGGTTTTTTTAAGGCTGCACGTTCACCATCATGACTTCAGGCTTTTTTTTCCCCCCCCTCCCCAGGTTTTCTTCATCAAGGATTTTCATGGGTAGGTTGTTCGCCGCGTTCTTACCCGCGGTTTCCCCGCCGACTTTCCCCAGCTCCACGCTCCACACCTGTGCTCGAGAGGCTCGTTTAGCTTTTTGAAGTCTTTCCTGGGTTTCTGTTCTCTCGGCGGTTCCCTCTTTGAAGGTTACCCCTTTTTCGAGGAAGTCCCCCGCGTTACCCCTCCGGAAGTTTGGTTTACCATTTTTTCCTCTTCTTCTTTTTTTTGTTTTCTACAATGTTTTCCCTTGTACGCTCCCCCCCTTTCCCCCGGACGCGGAACTCGCCCCCGGCCGCGAAAAACCTTTGCATCGGTTCTCGTTCGGTTCCCCCCTTTTCCTTTTTACAAGCCCGACTCTTGGGATGCTTCTTGTTTTTCTCCCCCCCCCACCCAAAATTTTTTCTTTTCCCCCCTGTGCTTCTTGGCGGGGCTTCAGCCCAGTCTTCGGGTCGCGGTACCTGTTCTCGAAAAAATCTCCCACGTTTTCTCGATCTCTTGGACCGTTTTGCTCCCTCCCCGCTCGAAAGTCATCTTTCTCCTCCAAACGGAGGGCTGGTCCTACCCCCGATCCCCCCGTTGATCCCGGGGCAGCGATTTTTTTTCCTGTGCTTAGTTTTTACCGTTCCCCTCCAGCTGCCCGAACCCCCCCCCCGCCCGAAGGTTTTCGGTGTCCGAGATTTCCGGGTAGGGGCCACTTTTAGCTTGGCGCTCCCCCCCTTTTCCCCGACGACCGCCCCGACACGGCCTTTTTTTTGACGCCTGGCGGGTCTTTATGCTTTTGTCGGGCGTTTTTGCGCTGCGCGACTTTTGAGACACTTCCCCCGGAGGACGTTTGTCAGTCGCACTTTTGAGGGCCCATGGTAGTAGACCTGTTGCCAAGGAGGGTTTTTCCAGGCTCAACCCTTACGGTTTTTTTTTTTTTTTCTTCGCGTTCGGCTTCTCTAGTAGAAGGGGCCGAAGTACAGAAAAATTTTTTTGCAAAATGGAAGTTCCCTCAATGGGGGAGTCGGGCTTTCTAACAACGGCTGTTGCTCGGGGCTACCGAACGTCATTTCGGATGGAAGGGGCACACAAAGGAAGCCGGCGATACGGCTGCCTTCCTGCCCCACGATTCAGTCACTGTTTCCTGTGAATTTTTTTTCCTTGAACACTCAGCTCTAGGAAAACCAGTTGCGATGCGCTCTTCTAGTTACACATGTCCCCTCCCCCGCTTACCCGAGTTTCCCCCCCCGACGGGGTTCTTGGGTTAGGCCCTCCTCATGAACTTGAGAGGAGGTCACCGGGGAAGCCCCGGAGCCGTGGCCCACCCTGGCTTCCTGCCTCCCCCCCCGCGAACCCCTCCTTTGGGAGATTTCCCCCTGCCCGGCGGATTACTTCTTTTTCGCTTCTTTTCTGCCGTTTGCGCTGTCGCCCTGATTTTCTTTTTCGCAAGATTTTCTTCGAGGATGCTGGAGTGCGCGTCGGGCAGGTTCCACCCCCCCCTTTTTTTACTCTAAGGCCCCCCACACCGAGTCTCGGCATGTAAGTCCCCAACGTTTTTTAGTTTCCAGATCTTCCTGATTTTTGTATCCGTTTTTTTTTTTTTTTGTGTGGGGCAACCCCAGGTCCCACAAGTAGGGCGCAAAGGTCCGAGTTAGTGGAACGGTCCCAACGCCTCCCCTTGTTCTTTTTGTCTCGACTCCAGAGTCCCTTTCTTTTTTAATAGATCTCCACGGCCAGAAAACCCTTCCCGCGAACCTTTTACTTTCTTCACCTCAGTTTTTTCTGCAGTGTTTTTTTCTGCACATGTCTTCCCCGGCGACCCCTGAGCGATTCGGCAAGCCACCTTTAACAGTTTCCTTTTCTTTTCCTAGATTCTGGACGGACCGTCCCTCATAACTCCAACTCCCCTGTTTTTAGTTCGCGTGGACTCGACCCCCGATTTTCCCCCTTCGGATCTGCTTACGCTCCTTCCCCCGGCTTAAGAAATAAAGATTTCAGGAGACCCTCGATTCTTTGGTAGAAGCCTGTCTCTTTCCTTGGTTTTTCCCCCGCTTCTGTTTCTTTTTGCCGCTTTTTCCCTCTTTGGCGCTATTTTCTTTTTTGGGGCACGTTCCCCCCCCTTGCGACGTGGCCCCGGCGGAATTCGACCGCCAGGGTTTTCCTGCGATCTCCGAGCCCGATGAACGGCTCCCCTCTTACGGATCTTGTATAGAAAGCCTCCCCCTCGAGAGACCCCCTGATGTTAATGGTCCCCACAGCCCTTTTCCTGAGGTTTTTGTTTCCGTCACATCTGAAGATTTTTTGATACCGTCAGCATTACCCGAGGGGCGCTTTCCCCCCCCAGGAAGACGCGAGGACCAGTGGGATTGTCCCCTACACCGGTGAGTGCGCGATTTTTTTTCTCCATGTTTTTGCCCCAGTCCGGACTTTTCTCGTTTTACATGGTTTGCGTCTCCCACCCCCCCTCTTTGAACCAGCCCTCGGCGACTCTAAGGCCGCACGTGTCTTCCCTTCGATCTTCGCCGTCAGCCGCCCTGCAGTTCCCCTGGGGAGGGTTTTTAGGACGTGATCCCCCGAGAATCAAGGCTCCGTTCGGAACTCGTCCCTCTGGCTGCCCGAGTCTCCCCCCAATACTTTTCCCCTTTTTTGGCCGACCCTAACTGGCGGTTCGCCTTCTTTTCCTTGCTGGCGGCCTTCTTCGCCGTGCAACCCTCTTGTTTGCGAAGCCTGCCGGCCACACCCCCGAGTCGGGTTCCCTCCCCCGGCGACTTTCCTTCCTCCTTTGAGATTTTCTTTTTTTCTCCCCTGGTGCTGAGAGGCGGTCCCAGCTCCTATTACTTTTGCGGCTGATTGCGTCGTCCCCCCGCTCCCTTGTGCACGGCTGACCCGAAGCCGCGGGACCGCGGCCCTCGAGAGTCCCCGGGTCTTTTGCCCTCTTTTTGCGGGTTCAAAAGCTGCTCGAACGAGGTCTTTTTACCGAAGTTTTTTTTTTTCTTTTCTAAGGCAGACTCCCTCCCCCCGGGAGTGCGGAAAAGTCGCGAGGCCTTCGCCGCGTGGCCTCGAGGGGATTCTGAGATCGGTTTTCCTTGTCGGACCACCCCCCCCTTCCCCGATTTTTTGTTCCGTGTTCGGTGCCTCGCGGCCCCGTTTTTCCCTTTTTTTCCGCAGTCGGGACCGTTTGGCCCTCGGACCTTTTTGAAGTTGCTACTTCTTCTTCAGGCCTTGTAGACTCCGCGAAGGGTTTGCGGGAAGATTGTTTTCCCCCCCCCTTCCCCTGCTCGTCAGACTTTCTCGGCCTGAAGGTTCAAGCAGTTGCGTTCCGTTCTGGTTTCAGCCGTCATGGGTAGTTCAAGCACCAAGAATGCGGTTCTGCTTAAGCACCGGATTTTTTTCGTCCGGACGGTCCACCTAGTCAGAGGTCTTCTTTTTTTTCGAGCGGGAAAGATGAGGCGCAAGTGGAAGGTCCGTTTTTTTTTTTTTTTTTGGGGCCTGTGGCCGGATCTATCAGGGCTTGTGAAGAGTCCCTTCCTTGAATAGGGCTAGTACAAGTTTTTTGCGTGACTCCTTCCTGACCCCCCCATGAGTCAGGGATGGACCTTTTTCCGTCTCTTTTTTAGGTTCTGTGGATTAGGGATCTAAGGGCCCCCCGACCCCAGATGAGACTTTTTTTTCTTCTACACCCCACCCTCAACCTCACAACCAGTTAGTTGGTTAAGATTAATGGCCCCACCTTTTGGAGCCAAACTGTTTTATCAGTTACCCTCGAGAACCATTCTGGGGGATGGCTGCGCGATTTCGTGAGACATGGACCGTTTTTTAGTTGTTTTCACAACCGTTCCAACAATTTTGCTTTGGTAGTCATTCCAGGCCCTCCCCCCGGAGCCCCCCATTGTGTAGGTCCCTTGAAGGTGTTGATTTTGATTTCAAACCCTGGCTTCCTCCTTTGGAGGCTTTTTCCGGGGGTAGTCCGTCAGCGGTTCCCCTTTCGTGGATTGTGGCCGTTTTGCCTCGGGAGTAGACCGTATTTCTTTTTCCCTTGCCGTTCAGGGGCGGTAAAAGACCTTTTGTTCTTTTGGGGAATTTCCTTTCCCCCGGGTTCCTCCGGTTTTTCTGGCCGCGGCGGCGGGCGATTCACACTTTTGCGTGTTCCAGGGGATAGAACGCTTTTGTGGGGCCCCTTAGGAGCCGGAGATTTTGAAACAACGGTTGTTTTTTTTCAAGCCCCTGCGTTGCTCCTATTTTCTCCAGGAAATAGGTTTCCCCTTCCCCGACGCGTTTCCCTCCATTAGGTTTGACCTTCCCCCGCTTCCCCGGTGGAAGGTAAACTCCGACGGGTTTTTCGATTTACCTCCCCTTCCCCCAGGATTTTCTTCTTTGAGAACTTAGTAGATTCACGTGGCTCCTCGTGGACAGAGCTCCCCCCCAGGATAGAGTCCCAGATTTTTAGGAGTAAGAGGCAGCCCCTTCTTTTGACCCAACCGATTCTATTGTATTCCCTTCTCCAGTTCCCCGTCCGAGTCCACTTATGCTCGGTCGCCTCCTGGTGAAGGGTCCCTAAGGACCCAGAAGGATGAGCAAGACAGCCGGGATCGGGCCGCTGACCCCTTTCGTCAATCCTTGCTCGATTCTTTTCGCTTTTAAGATATAGGCTCCCCCTTTCCGTTGGAGGGGTTCCCTGGGCCTAGAACTCCCTTTTCTTTTTTTAGCCCCCATTTTCCGTGTTTTTTGGACGTTCTTTTGTCTCGTATCTCCCGTGTAGTGGGTCACCCCTGCGCCTCCGACCCGTTAAGTAGGTTTTTTGTTTCGTTCCCCCCTCCTTTGACAGACGCACGACATGGTCCCCCTCACCGACGGTTCCCTTTCACGGGACGTCGTTCCTTTTTTTTGGACGTGTTTTCCCGGGTACTTTTTCGTCCCCCTAGAGAGTAGAGAACCAGAGTCACCAGCATTCCCTTGGTATTTTTTTTTCGATCTGGCGCACAGTTCCTTTCCACTTTTCTTGCGGACCACAAAGGTTTTTTTTCCCGATCCCTGGCTCTGTTCGCGGGTTTTACCGGGTTAAAGTTCTGATGAGACTGAAGACCCCCCGAGGCATATCACGCGCTATCCCCCTTTTATGATTTCCTCGTTGTTCCCCAAAGGCTCCCCTTTCCCGAGAGAGTTTTTTTTTTTTCCCTTTTTTGGAGTTCTAACTCCAGGTGTCGATTAGGGATCCCACCCTTTGGTAGTTCCTGTTTCGTACAGGCGTTCAGGGTTCGAGTCTCGTGTTTGCTCAGACTTATCCCCCCCCCGTTTCTCGAGGAGAGAGGTTTTTTTTTGTTTTGTTATGGTTTTTCTCGGGCGTCACTAGAACGAGTTCCTCCTTTTTCGCGGCCCGCTCCCCCCGCGTTCCGAGTAGATCCGTAACAAGTGGGGGTTTTCCATATTCCTTCCGTTGTTGAATTTGTGACCCCCCTTGTATTCAAGAACGTCGACGTCGGAAACGCGTTCCCCCTCTACCAAAAATTCTTTCGTTCTCCGTCGGCAGATGATGAAGAAGACCAGAAACCCCTCATTTCTTTCCCGACTCTAGCGTTTTTTTTTCCCCTCGATCTCTGTTACTTCCGATTCGGCTCCCTTCGCTTTGGCGGTTAAATTCCACCCGGCAGAACACCTCCGAGTGTTTTTTTTTATTCTCTTTTTTGCCCCACACACCTAACCCCTTTTGTAGTTCCTCATGCCCGACCGATCACTTTTCGAGGCCCCCGGAGGGAGCGGTAATTAAACTCCCATCAGTGATTTACCGTTTTCAGTTTGGCCTTCTTTTCTTCAGTCCATTCAAGTTCCCGGTCCGGCACAAAGGGGACGTTTGAGGTGTATGCTCCCCGGGTTAGGGCCCCCGACCATCCCCCCCTTTCTACCTTTCACATTGCCCAACGTTTTGCCCTCTGGGACGCCCAGTGGCTAGATTCCGCCCGGCGGGCGGGTGCCCGCGCCTGTAGTTTCCTCTTGCAACCCAAGCTTTTCGTCTCACCTTTTTTTTGCATGTCGTTCCTGGTCACGGTCCGAAAGCCCCCCCGGAGAAAAACAGACAATGGAGGAGGGGGTTGCGTTTTACCCCCTTTTTAATCTCTGAAGGTTTCTTGTGACCATTTCCCTGGGGAGGTCCTAATGGTGGGAGTTTTTCCTCGGAGTGGAAAAAGCTTTGAAGAATGGATTTATTCCCCCTATTTCTAAGTTTCACCACCCCCCGGGGTTCCCCTGGGAGCTGGAGTAAAGGTCGGACATAGATGTCCGGGAAGACGGTCTTTTGATTTTTGGAAGTTTTGGTTGACCCCTTTTATTTCCAAACGCCTCCCTTCACAGTTGTCTATGACTCGAAGGATGGCGAGGACAAGACCTCCTCAATCTTTACGGGAAGTTTTTTTCCCGACGATTGATGCCTTTGATAGTCCCCCGGAGGCTCTCCGCAGGAAATTGGTCTTCTCCCAGTCGCCGGACGACGCAGGTCTTTTTTTCCTCCCAATCTCGCCGCACGTTGCAAGAGGAGAGCTACCCCAGCTGGTTCGCGCCTTGATTGAATGTTTTTCCCTCCGACGCTCTGAAGTCGAGCCCGTCGACGAAGATTGACGTCGTCGCTGTTGATTGGTTCGACTCCCGGGTTTGGTAATCGCCTTCCCCCCACCTCAAAGGTTTCTCTTAGAGTAAGTAAAGTGCAGAAGGACCCTTGATGAATCCAGTTTCGCTTATTCCTCAGTAGGGCCCCTTCTTGGGGCGGTTTGTAAAAGGAAACTTCGAGGGTTTTTCCTTTTTGCGTTCTTTTGGATTTGAACTTCCCCTTTCTGCCGTCGGTTTCCCCTCTCCCCCCTAGTTTTTTCCCTTAGAGAGTCCCACAAGGCCTCACCCGGGAAACGACCCAGTCGGCCGAATGGTCTCCCCCCCCCCCCCCCACACCCCGAATTTTTTAGTGTTTTTAGTTTCCGGGTTCTGTTTTTTTCTCTTCCCCTCGGTCCTCCAAGGGTGAAGTTTCCCCCGGGGCAAGCAAGCATTCCGCGGGTTTTCCGCCGCTCCCCCACCTCCCCTTGACGCCCGCCGGCGTCCCCTTTGGGAGCTTGCCCCCTCTCCGCCGTCTGGACGCTTTTTCGCCCGGCTCCAGGTGCGTTCTCCGCCTCGCCGTTTGCGGAAATGTCAGGCAGACCTAGATAGTGGCTTTTTAGGACAGTTCCGGGTTGGATTCCCCAGGGGTTAAAATTTACGCTCGGTCGGTAGGCCAGAGACTTTTTTTTTTTAGCCACTCCCCGTCTGCCCTTCCCGGCCGTCGTGGCCCGCCTCTTTCCTCGCTCTTCTGGCCGACCGTGCCGCGGGACTGATTAGGTTCGACCGGTTCGTTCGCTTCGAATTCCATGCGAAAACTCCGCCTCGAGGTACTGGTCCCTCGCGAGTTCCTTCTGGTCTCAGTTCTTTTTTTCAAAACTTCAGAGTTTCGAGCGCTGTTTTCCCCCCCCTTTGTGAAGATATTGAAAAGGGTTGATGTGGGCGCGGAAGGGGACCCCCGTCTTGGGGAGACCTTTGAGAGTTCTGGGCCTTTTCCTTTTTTTTCGGGAAACGCTTTCCTTTTTAGGATTTTTTCCTCCTCCCTGCCCCAGGCCTCCCCCTTTTACCCGGATAATCCGCCGAATGCCTTTAACAGCCGGGTTCCGGCGCCACTCTCAGTGGGGTCCCGGTTTCCGTGATCCCCCTGGGGACCCCACCCTTGTTGAAAAGTTGCGTCTTCCTGTGCCGACCAGACAGAGTCCTCTACTACCTCCGTCTTACCCTTACCCTCTTTTTGCTCTTCTTTTTTCCTTTCGAGTCCTGTCTCGGAGACTCCCGTAAGACCCCCCCCTAAGGAGGATGTCCTGTGTCCCCCCACCAGAACCGATAGAGCGGCTGAATCTATCATATCTTGTTTTTTTTCTTTTATTTCTAATTTAGTCTGGGGATTTCCCCCGTGCCGTACTTCTTTTTGGAGTGGGTTCCTGTTTCGGAGGAAGAAGAGCCATTTTTGATGCCCCCCAAGCCCGTCTTGATACTTCCCCCCCGCCGAGACAAGTCACCCGGTTGGAAGATTTGGGTTTTTTTTTTTTTTTCTTGTTTTTATTTTACTTTTTTCCTCTGTTAGATTTTTCAGAGGTCCAGGGACTCGGTCTTGTTTTTTTACGAGCCCCCCCCCCCTCTTATTTTCTGTGATGGACCCCCGGAGAGAGGTTGCGAAGAGCGGTCATTCTTTTTGGAGCTTCTGGCTTTCTCGCCTAGGCCTGTCGAAGAAGCGGGATTTGCCTTCATTTACTTTCCCCCTTTTTCCCTTTTTTAGACACTCCCGTAGCCTTGGCCCCCTTACTAGAATCCCCCCTCTTGCAAATTAACCCCCCTGGTAAAGAGAGACGTCCTTTTCTTTATTTTTCATCCTCCTGTTGATTGTGAGTTTTCCCCCCCGGGATCGTAGATTATAGGAAGGAAAGTCTCGTCTGTTTTGCTTGTGCTGGTCTGAAGAAACAGGAGGTGGGTCTGACTCTTTCTCTCCCTTTTTTTTTTGGATGGATTCTTTCCCAGTAGATGAGGGCCGGTGCCGGTTCGTTCTCTTCGGCCATAATTAGTTTCGCGCGAATTTTCGGATGGAGAGAGACGGTTTTCTTACCACGGCTCCCGGGTCTGGCGGAATTAGGGCCGGGCCCCCGGCGCAGTTTTTTCCGATCCTGTGTTAGAAGAGTTATCCACTGATTTTTTTTTTGAGAAGCCTTACTCCCCTATTTGGCGAAACCAGAAAGGCTTCTCTTCGCGACTCCCCTTCGGGTAATGACTGGAAGACTTCTTGCGGATCAGGGAGAGACACACGTCGCCCCCCCCTTGTACGGACTGTTCGACTGAGTTTTTTTAGGGAACGTCACCGTGCTACCCCCTTCTTGTATGAATCGCCGGGCCCAAAGAGGATTTCGCGAGGAACCGGCTGGTGTCCAATTCCGTCTATTTTTTTACTGGATTTTTCTTTACAGGTCGTCCAAGCGCCCCCCCCTTGTGGAGTGTCAATTTCTCGGGATTACTCCCACCTTGGCGACGGTTCTTCTGTTTTTAGGCAGTTTGGCAGAGACGTGTTTTTCTGTCGTTCTACCTCCCCTTAAGCAAGAAACTGTTCTTAGTGAGCCGTTTCCCGGTGCTCCCACTCCGCTTTCTTTGCGCAACTCGAACGTTTCTGGTCGGACCCCCCCCCACGGGCAGGCGGTCTTTTTGCTGGACCCTCGGGTCCGCTACCTCCCCCCGAGTAGAGGCCCCAAGATAGGTCCCAGCATTTTTGGCTAAAGTACCTGCGGACGGCGTGGGAGTATTTTTGATCGCCCACCTCTCCTGGGGACGTAATCTGGAATTACTTTGCCTGCGTTTGAGGCCCGACTTCGAGATTCGAAGGTCTTCCTTCTCCTAGTACTCCTGCTATTCTTCAAGACGCTTGTTATGCCATTCGCCGCCTTTCTGGTTGCGGTGGTCGTGGTGGTCCGATGAGCCGAGACGGGCCCCCGCCGAGGGTGTCGGGTTCCTGCTCAGAGGTTCGGCTTGGTTTTTCCCCCCCCGGCGTACTTTCCCCAGGGGATTACTTTCGGCTTGGGAACCGCTACTTAATGTTCCGTGGCCTTCCCGTGCTTCCCCCCCCTTTGGTGCCCGATTGCGAAACAGTCCCCCCGACGATGTTCGGTTTTCCCTTCTGCAATTAGCTCGCTCTTTTGGGACCTTGGAAGGAACCGTTCCTTGTAATACATGTTTTCCTTTCCCCATCCCTTTCATCTTCAGCGTTTGTTTTTGAATCGTCCCCGGCTTCAAGTCCGTGGGATGTTTTCCTTCCGTCCAAGCCGTTTGTCCTTTTTTTTGATTTGCTTCCGGCGGCAAAGGCAGGCGGGGGGACACCGGCCTCGTACCTTTGCCACCATGGCGTCAGCCCTTTGTTTTCTGGGTCTTTCCGTCGTTTCTTTCATCGTTTTTCCCTTAACCCTCTTCTTTGCCCGCGCCCCCCCCTTTTCTCCGACGTTGGTCGGTTGGCGGAACCCTTGGTTAGACGTGGACCCTTTCTCCGTTCGGCCCTAACCACGTTTGACGTCCCTTTGTCCGTTTTCCACCCTCCTTCCAACGTCGCGCTTTTAGAGGGCCTCCAGGACCACGAGGACTCTCATCGAGCACCCAGACAGGGTCGTTTCCGCTTTGGGAAGTTAGTTTCGTCTGACCCATTCTTCCCCCCTCTTTACGGAGTCCCACCGGAGATTGCGGAAAACATCTCTTGGTGGGTTTTTGCTTTTCCTAAGACTTACACGTTTTTTTCCCCCTTTTCCCTTATTTTTAGAGCCTCTCACGGATAGCGGGGGTGAAGAGACGCACTCTTCTCCCACCTCAGAGTCTTCTTCCCCTTCTACCCCAAGGTGTCGGATCGGCCCGTCTTGTTCGTTCCGTTCAAGGGCCGCCTTTTTTTGGTAACCCCCCTTCAGGGTGCCCCGACCCCCTTTTCTAAAACCTTCCCTCATGACGTTTTTTGCGCGGTTTTTGTCGCGGATCGTCCCCTTTTTGTTGCTGTTGTCTGCGTCAAGGTTTTCTTCCGGCCTTTCCGAAGTTCCCCCTGTTTCACCCTTGTATTCGTCAAGTGGGACTGGCAGTTCACTCCTTTCTCCTTTTTCCTTGAATTACAGCCTTTTGAAACGGCGTTTTTTTTGCCTGAAAAAAGTTTTTCTCGTCTCCGTCTCGGACGCAGACCAGGCACCGGCAACGACTCCGCTTGATGCCGCTCTCTTGAGCACTTTTTCTTTTGTCTGCTTCCCCTTTCGGTTTTTTTTTTCTACCGGGACTCGAAACCCCCCCACGGCGGCGAAACACACGACGACCCTTGGCGCGACTTTCGTTTTTTTTTTCCCCCCTCCTGCGATCTCTGGGTTCGTGCAACTGCGGCCGAGGGTCCCTTAACCAGAGCTTTGAAATAAGGGCGCGACTGGAAGAGATTTTTTTTCCTTAGGCACCTTCATCCCCGTGCCCGTGACCCCCCTTTAATGGGGGGCTTGAGGTGTTGTCCCGCCAGTTCTTTTTTTTCTCCCCGGATAGGGCCTCCCTTAGCATCCCCCTTTCCCTGACCCCTACCTTCCCCTAATGAGTGTGAGACTATTGCTCGCGGGGGGGCGGCGGTTTTGCCCGCGACGACGCCTGTCCTTTTTTTCAGCCCCCCGTTCATTGGCGTACGCTTAGGTGACTCCTTTTGTCCCTTTTTTTTTTTTTCCTTCACCTCCCAAACAGACAATGACTTTCGCGGAGGGCCGCTGGTCCTTCCTTTTTGCACTTTGATGGTTTTTTGACGTCTACCTCTCAATTTTTTTCAGAGGCTTTTTTGAAACGCCGCTGGCAAGACTTCCCGGGAGGGAATTTCTTCTTTTTCGTGACCTTTCTCTGCCTCCCCAAAACCCTGAGCCCGTGAGTCCCTCCTCTATCCCTCCTTTCCGCAAGGCTTCTGGAGGAAAAGGACCTCGTAATGGAAAAGACCGGCCATGGCCTTTGAGACTCCCCCTTACCTTCTTGGAACCCCCCCTCAGGAGGCCCGATAGAGTGGGATTCAGCCCCGGAGGATTGCTGAACGGGATTTCCCCGACCCAGGAAGTGGAATTTTATAGAATTGATAGAGGGGGCGCCTCGAAAGGATTTTTAACCAAGCCAGCTTTTTTCCCTTTTTTTCCCTCTCCCCCTTCGGTGAACCCTAGCGACAAGAAATGCGAGCAAGGCTGTGGCCGTTGTTTTCTTTTCCCTGGAATTCCTTCAGGAGGAGTCTGGAATGCTGAGTCCCGTTCCTTTTCGAAATGTTTTTATTCTCCACCCCCCCACGTTTTTCGTAGTCGCCTTCAGTTCCACGGAGGACTACGGAATTCTTGTCCGACCCTTTTTTGCTTAGACCTTCTCGCGGTTTCGATCTTGCCTGGGCTTTTTTTTGGGAAGACAACAGGCCCGGGCTCGGGGGAGACCGCGAGTTTGCGGAACTTAACACTATCTTCAGTTAACCGTGGCTGTGCGCGGAGACCACCGGAAAATGCTCCCCGTAGACCGCATGGTCGTTCCCCTTTCCAACCTTAACTTTTCAAGTTTTTTTTTTCTCCCGGTTGTCTGCGATCCCCCTTTTACAAGCCACCGGGTGAAGTTAAACGCACACAAGAAGGTCCCCAGTCGTTTCGCACGGTATCCCCCTTGTTCCCTGTCTCGACTTTGGGCCTTTTTTGGACATTTGAAGCGCGTCGAGGGTTTAATAGCCGGATTTCTTTCGCCCCTGGTTTTCTTTTCCTAGATTTTCCAGGTCCCTTTCTCCTAACCCCCCCCCTTGCAGACCCTCTCTTGATAAGGCGGGCCGGGGAAGAGATCCCGGCCAGGCTACGCGGCACTTGGTAGGTCTTTTCCCCCTCCCTTTTGCCGTTTTTTACGTGAGGACGCTCTGCTAACGTCCCCTTTTGAAAGAAGCTTTTTATCAGGTAACATAGGCGTCTGGTCAGTTTTTTTTTTTTTTTTACTCAAGTTTTTTTTTTTCCTTTTCAGGCTTCTCAGTCAGAGCTTTCTCAACTACCGTCTTCGAGGCAAGCTTCGCGACGACCCAGGGTTCTTCCTCTTTGGTCACCTGGTTGATTAGACCTTGACCCTCTTTTGTTGAAGTCGGGAGACCCCCTTATGGAACATCACTGGGTTCCGGCATGGGTTTGAGTACCTCGACGGCTGCCGATTGTTTTTTTTCCGTGTCCTTCTTCCTCCGCCCTTTCCCCGTTTTTTTTGTCTGTCCGAGGAGCCTCGAACCATAGCGGGGCCGTTGAATTTTTAAAAGACCAGGCGAGGTCCCCCTAACCTGCTTTTGTTTTTCTCCCAGACCCCCTCCTCACCTAACGCCGCCGGAACCTACCTCGGCCGAACCATGGACATGGTTACGGGGGCTGGCTCGCTGGGTCGCTTTTTTTTTTTTTTAAAGGTCCTTGGACCCTCACCACCTTTTTTTTTTTGTGGTGGCCGTGACTCCCCTCGATAGCTTGCGAGATCTCTAGGTTTTCCTAATACTAAGTTGTTGTTGTCTCTCATTCCCCCTGCAGCGGCGCAGTATGTTTTTGCCCCTTTAATCAAGCGTTGATGCAAGTGTCAGGGGGTCAACCCGCCCTTTTTTTTTCCGTGGCTCCTCCTGAACGATTTTTTTTTTGAGGGCTCCCAGTTCGTCTCCCAAGCTCAAAGGCTTTTCTTTAGGCTTTTTTTTGAGTTCTTCTGTTCTTTTCGGATTTTTTTCTTGGGGTTCGAACGGGGGGTCCCATGCGATCCCTTGGGCCTCTGATTTTCGTGAGTTCAAGCGGCAGCCCTCGGAGCTGGCCGGAGGACGGTCTGATTTTTATTTTTTTTTCTGAGAGTTATCCGTTAAGTTTTTTTTTTTTAATGGCTTTTTTGTGGAAGTTTCCGCTGCACGCCCCCCCAGAAGGCCCAGTTGCAAGAAGGGGCGTCCGTACTACGAATTCTTGCAGTTCCTTTTTTGCTCCTGCCTTCTCCTCACCGGGTCCTTATTTTCTTCCAGAAAAGGGCTTAGATTCTGGCCTTTAGGAGGAGGGAATAGCCCCCCTTGCGTGTTTTTTTCTCGATTTTCCTTTTCCCACGTTCGGATTTTCCTTTCTTTTAGGTCTGTGATGAGATCCTTTTTTCACAGGGGCTAATGATTTTTCCTTTTCGAGGACAGACCGGAAGAGGGAGGTTCCCGAGTTTCCTTCGTTGACTACTTCTTCTCGATAGGGCCGTTTGGTAGGCAAGTTTTTTTCCCCTTACTCGTGCCGGGGAATACTCCGAGCCGGCGTCCGTCGAGGCCTTTGGGGGGGGGGGGTTTTTTAGCCCGTCTTTGTCTTTTATTTTTTCCAGAGCCTTCCACTTTTTCCCCTCCTTTCCCCTGAGTGCCAGGTTCCTGCATTTTTTTTTTCCTGATGGGAAGCGCCGTAGATGTTTCAAGGGGTTTTTTTTTCGGTCTTCTTCCTGACGGTCGGGCGTTATGCCTGGCACAGGTGTGTGGACTCTTTTACCCTCTTCCAAGGTTTGGAGAGTCCCGGGATCCTGCCTCAGAGGAAGGTGCAGGTGTTTGTTTGAACTTTTGTGTTCTTCCTCTTTCTATTCATCCCCTTCCTGACAACCCCCCCCCCAATTACCCTCCCCGCGGGGTGCCGGCGACCACGGTTGGCCGCCTTTCCCCTTTCTTTGTTTCCCCGGTGATCGTTTTGCAGGTTTTGCGGCCGGAGAAGCCGTTTCTGTGAATTTAAGGTTTTAACATCCCCCCTTGACTCACCGGGGTTTTTTATGAAAACCAAACCACGCCGATCCGAGTTATTCAGGAGGTGATAGAGGTCCCCCTGGCGAGCTCGGCGGCGGGAGACATTGTGTGCCTTTCACTCAGCGGACCCGCGTTTTTTGTTGAAGTCGATTATGTAACGGAGAGTCCGTTTTCCCCCCTGCTTTGCGTATGACGTCTCTGCGTAACGGTTTTTAGGATAGGACTACGCTTTGTCCCATCGCGCACGCTGACGATAGCTTTTTCACCACTTGGGAAGCACGATGGTTTTTTTTTTTTTTTTTTTCGGCCTTTCCCGGTACGGTTTCTTAATGAGATGGTCGCTGGCTTCTTGATTTATCCTTGTTTGAGAGGGGGGAAAGTTTCCGCGCCTTTCCTTCATAGGCGTGGCAGATCCCCCATAGATCTGAGGTTCCCCCCTACATTTTTGTAAGCTTTTTTTGCGTGTTGTATACGAGAACTTCGACAGCCTTGTTTATTCCTCTGGTTCCCGAATTTCCCTCCAGGTCCCCCTCTAATGAAAGCTTGGCGAGAATATGATCGATTTTTTAAGCACGTCGCCAGTGGTTTTCAGGTCCGTTGAACGACTTCGATTTTTTTTATTTTCCCACCCGCCCGAAGTTCTGGCGTCCCCTTTTGGGGAGGGAGGGAAGGTCCGAAGCCCTCCGAGTTCGTGAACTTTCCCCGATTCTCATCTTTTCTCAGGTTTTTGGCGGGTTTGGTCGGCAAGGGGAACGCTTCATTCCCATGGCCCCCACCGACGGTGCGCGGACCCCTCCTCCTTTGACGGCGGTCCTTTTTCCACCCTTTTTTTGAATTTCGGCATGGAGGACTTGCGCCCCGGCGACAGAATAGCGCCTTTTCTCAATGTTCTTTTTTCCCTTTTTCCCCCTTGTTCTTTCCTGTAAGCCCCCCGGGATGGAGAGACACCTCACAGACTGCTTCTTTGGGAATATTTGAACCTTTTCTACGCTCTTTCTTTTTACTTGTCTCCCACGGCTCGTGGCAAAAGAGCTGAATAGTTGGCCTAGAAAAAGTTTCTTACTGTATCCCCCTGGGTTCCCCATAAAGGTTTTTTGTTACTTCTCATCTGCGGTTACGATGGTAGACTTTTTCCCCCCTCCGACGGGATTTTTTTTTTCAACTCCGCCGTTGCTTAGAGATGAGGTCTCCCCCCTTCCCCCCATCGCCGGCTTTTTTTTTTTCGGTTTTTCAGTTCGGCTTTGAAGACTCTCCCTCCCTTTTAATGTTAGCCTGGCCGCGTATACGCGTCCGTCCCCAGATTTTATGTGTTTTTAATTTTCTGCTCTTTCCTTTGGTTGGGTTTCCCCTTCCAAAGATTTCCCCTTTTGCTGAGGCAAGTTTTTCCTTTTCGTTAAACGGCGTTCTCCGCGAAAATTCGACTCCGTTCTTGGTCGACTGGTGTCCCCGGCCTCCCCTTGCCCCCCCCCTTTTTGCATTCTTTCGATCTTCCCCCAGATCTCTCTTGCGTGTCTTTTTTTTTTTCTCACGCCCGTCGTGGGGATCTGGACGTCACCGCCTGACCACGTCTTTCCCCCCCCTGAAACTTTTCCTTTGTCCGAATCTCCCCCCTTTTGGACTCCCTCTTGATTTTCGTCTCGAATCCTTACCTGGGTCGAGTCCATTCGTCCCTGCTACTTCCCCCTTCTTCCTCTTTCAGTTTTTTTTTTTTCTAGGTTTTTTTTTCTGTAATTCCCTGTAACTCGCCCCGACCTTTTTCCTTGCCCGCAGGGGTTTAGGTGTTTTTAGCGTCGCCTTTGGGGGAATCTTTAGATTTAGAACAGTACAGGGAGGCCAAGACCAGCGCTTTAGGATGTGTGCGATGCTTTTCGAGTCTTTCCCTCCGGGGCTTCCTTTTTCCCTTATAGTTTTTTAGGACACCCTCACCCGGTCCTGGAACCTTTTTTTTCTGTCCCCCAGTAGGGAGGGCCCATGTCGTCCGAGAGTCAACGCGGACACAATCGAAACACCGACTTGCTCCTTTTATTCTTTTTTCCTTTTTGGGAGGTTTCCCCTCCTCTACGGTGCCGACGGTTCTTTCTCAAGGGACCTCGACCAATGGAGGACCTACCGTCCCGTCAGAGGGCCGGGTGTCCCCTAGGTCTGGGCTGCTAGTCCCTTCCCCCCCTTTTTCTGATTACCCCCCACAAGCTGGGCTGGCGCATTCCCCCGGTCAGGACTTCTTTGCATCACACGGTCGTCTTTCCTGGCCCCCCTTTCTTTTATGAACTTTAGGGCCCTCCAAACCCCCTCGTGGCTCGGGGGCGTGCGAGAGGCTTGCGAGTGTCACGTCGCCCTTTATTTCCCTTTAGTCTCCCTTTTTTTTACCCTTGATTTCCCGTTTGCTGCGCCGTTGGGGCGCTTTATGAACGGTTTTGACGTTTCCCCTCGATCTCCTTTCTGACTAGCCGGCCCCGCCGCCGCCGGCGTTTTGTGATCTTTTTTTTTTCGACCCTGCGCCAATTCTTTTTCTGGTCCTGACTTTCCCCGAGTCTCCGTGGCCAGCGCGAGGGTGGGCGACCACCCACGCCGTTCCGAATCCTCAAGTTCGATGACTTTTTTTATAGCTCTACCCTTTTCGCGCGGATACCCTCGACAAAACAAAAAGAGTTCCCTGTTGAAGCTTTTTCGTCCAACGCGCAGACGGTGTGGAGCGGAAGCCAGCGCCGACTCTCCCCATCCCCCGTCAGGCCTTTTTTGTGGGCATTCCTTTCCCCGGTGAGGTTCAGAAGGATGCGTTTGGAACGGACACCCTGACGTGCCGGAACTCTTTTTCCCGCGGTCGGTTTTTCCTTAATTTTTTTCCCTCAATCATTTCCTTTTTTTCTGCGCGCACTGGACAGTCCCCACTGGGACAAAGAAAGGCCTTTTTTCGACCGCAATGGTTTTAGGAAATCATGATTCCTAGTCCTTTTTTTTTTAAATTCTTTCGCCGGGAGCGCTCCGTAGCCACCGGTGAGTTAACCGGACCCCTGTTTTTTTTTTTTATCTCGACCTCTTTTCTTTCCGACCTTTTTTTTTTTACCCTTTTGTTTCCGTGGTCGCGCGTGAGATAAGTCAACCGCGTGAGACCTGGGCCGGTCCCTGCCGAGGTGTCTTCCCGT
>Ga0179591_1361682_pt1 | contig 20742 bp, 30 predicted proteins | sample CZOMad2_1_08_16f_FD_182891 | JGI IMG/M metagenome (GOLD analysis project Ga0179591, IMG submission 182891) | Vadose zone soil fungal communities from Angelo Coast Range Reserve, California, USA - CZOMad2_1_08_16fungal (PacBio error correction) | ecosystem: Environmental > Terrestrial > Soil >... | reverse complement strand
GTAAAGAAATAGAACTTAACCTCCCCTCTGTGTGTCAGGTAAATTACTACCCTTACCTTTCTCCCTGCCCAAAATAGTCCCCTCAAGTCAGACCCTTCCCGCCCACTTTCCACCGTTTAGAGTTTCCTAAAGATTCCCGTACTCTGATTAACTTTCTCATTCTTCCCCAATTCCTTGGGTTCTTTTAGTATGTATGAACCCTTGACATCTGACTCCTCATTTTATGTTTTCTTTGACGACATGCTTTCCACAATATTTGACTTATTATCCCACTTCAACTAAATCCCCCCCCCTGCATTTAGTTTTGACCAGCTCCTACTTACAACAAAACGTTCCCTTGCTGATATGCTTCCTGCACCCCTATGACCGAAGTATAATATTTCATTGTACTCCTCCTCCTCCTCCTAGCTTTCAACTTGTTTTGTTGTCATCGATTCTACTATTTCCCTATCATCGGTTTTCGCCTGAAACCCTTACCTCCCCCATTTTTTCGTACGGGGCCTCTTCCAACAACCCCTTGAAACTTCCTTGTAAACTTGTGTTTTGCCGTCATGCTTTTAAGTTCCTCAACACCCCGACTTCGACCCCCTTTTGTTCCTTGTAGTAACTCTTGGTTGTTCTTGCTCCTTGCACTTTCTCCTTTCTTCCCCCCTAAGGTTACGGCCCATTGTGGTAAGTTTCCCCCATGATTGTTTTTTATCACCATCATTCTCCCTTCCCTTCCCCCTGTCTTTTTCTCCTTTCTTAAGGAAGACGTCCCCCCGTACTGTTTTTCTCCCCCCCCTCAGCACTCTAAAATGAATTCCAATTGTCCCCCCTCCCAAGGTTCTTATGTTTCCGATTCCACTGGGGGTTGTTTTTGTCTGAGTTCTCTGGTTCTACTGCCCCCCCAAAAGATCCTTTAATACTCCTTCAAATTGACCAGAAAGACCCCCTTCCTTCTTCCGCCTCTTTTACATTGTATTTTACTTCGCTTCCTTTTTGGCGCGCACCCTTTTCCCCGATAAAGTCCCTGACTGTTAGTGCCTCTTCCTCTCTTTTCCTACCACGGGTTTTTTCATATAGAATTTTGTGATGATTCAGACCCGAGGGAGGGTCCCAAGAGCTCCCTTTTCATTAAAGGGCAGTGTAATATCCCATATTTCTTCCCTTTTTCCTGTTCTTTTTTATTTTAACACCCCCCCCCAAGTGTTTTTAGGATTTCCTTACGGGAACAACCCACTATTCCCCTTTCGGTATTCTCCTTGAATAGTTTACTGAAAGTTCTTACCCCTTCCCCCCCGCTATACTTAGAGATCCTTCTCCCCCCGGAAGCCCAACCATTTTTGAAGAATATCCACCTCTCTTCCTCCCCCCAGTGAGGCTCTTCCTTATAAGGTCCTCCCGCCCCCCCTCCTTGCCTTTGATTGCTCTCCCTCTCCACGAAGGCTGTCTCGTTTGAGAAACAGGGTTGGTCTTTCTTAATATTACATGTTCCTTGTCAAAACTCGCTCCCTCCCCTCGTTCCTTGATACCCCTGCACTGTACTGCCATGTTCTTCAGAATGGGCTCTTTTCCCATCCTGGTTCGCACCATCATCCCTGATACAAAAAAATATTTCCAATTCCCTTCTCACACGGCTTTTTTTCGCGTTTTTTCGGCACTTTGGTCCTTTGACGACCTACCTCTTATGCAAACCCTAAAGTAATAGAAGATTGTTCCTCCCGTTATCCCCTACCAGCCCTATCCCTTCCTTTTTTGATTGCGACTTTAGTTTATTCCTATCCACTCTCCCTTTCTCTTGCCTGGTTTCTGTTTCGTCTCTTTTCAGCAGAAACGTTAATTCCTCTCTGGCTCAAGGTACAAGTAATACCCCCTCCCCGATACCTCCTTTAGTTTGTTCTCCTCTCTTTTTCTCCTCTCCGTTGTTGTTCCCCCTCGTAAGTTCCTTAACAGTGTGAGGACCCCTTACCTTTCCCCTGATCCATAATTCCCCCCTATCTTCCCATTCAGTATGGTTGTACACCTCCCCTCTCCTGATCTCTCCAGGACCTCCCACTAAATGCCTCTTCCCTCCAACTCCCGCACTGGTGTATTTAGCTCGTTGGCAAAATCTTCACCCGGATTTGCCTTCCCCCGATAATATTACATCACAAAACCCCCCCCGTTGCTCCCCTGCCTAATAGCCCTCCTTCCCCACTTTCTATTCCCTCCCCCTATGTATTCTCGGGCTCCTACCGGCTGGGTACAACCTTACAAGTGAAAATAGCTCCTTATATTCGGTCCCATTCTTCTCCCCTTTTAACTTAACCCTTCTTAATGCCCCTATGAGAGCGTTTTCCCACACCATACTCTCCCAATAGTAATAAGACTTCCCAGGTCCCCTCTTATCTTTTAGCTACTTCCCCCAGCTTCTCAACTTGATTTATCAAAAAAATGTGTTTTGTTAAGGTTCCTTCTCGTATTCATAATATTAATATGGGTTTTTCAACCCCCCCTCCCCCCTCTCTCCAAAATATTCCTCTCCGCATCCACATAGCCACGGGCCCCCACTTATGGTGCCCCCCAGTAGCAGGCCCTATTCCAATTTTTTCATTCCTCCCCCCGAACCTCTCCCTTACAATCACTATAATCGCCCTAACTGTTCTGCAGTTATATTCTTATGCCGACCTCCCTCTGCTTGCTATCCAAAACCTCCTTGTCCAAACGAATAATTTTTCACTCCGTCCCCCTCGCCTATCAGTAACCTTTTTAAAATCCCCCTTATGCCCGCCCTCTAATATCCACAATCAATAACCCCCTTGACTCCTTCCATGGGTTTCTGCTCCTCTCTCTCAATCCTAGCAAAGATAGATGCCCCCGTCATACCCACACATAAAAGCCACACTTCCCCCCTCTCGTAACCCTCTCGATTGGAAGACCTTGCATTTCTCGATTTTCCCCCCCTTTTTGTCCCCCGTCCCTAATCTTTCCCTTAAAGATAACTTCCACCTAAATTATTTATCATTGACCCCTTACATGATTCCACCAACTCCATTCATTAGCTCCTCATTTTTCTCCGTCTATCGCCCCCCCTATGAGCCAATTCCCATTCCTACTTCTGACCACAAATGCTGTAAATCACTAAGATTTGTCCAGTCGCTCTCCCTTCTATTTGTTCACCGAACAATCTCCTGTGCCACTTTCCTTCGGCCCTCCGCCCGTTTCACAATTCAATACTTTTCATTTGTTAAAATGAACGTTCCTGGGAAACGTGTTCACCCCTCTCGATCCGTCCTCTAATAAGTAAATACTTTACCCCCCCTCCTCCTTTTCTCTGAAAACTCCTCTCTTTTTATCCAATAAGTACCCCTCCCCCTAAATTTCTCTTTCTGATAGATACTATCGAGTTCTGAAAGTCCTCATTATTCACCACCCACTTTTCTGATTAATTACTTGTCTCAACTTCTTAATGATATATTGGTACCTTTTTCATTTTCTCTTTCAAAACCTTCGTTCAAACCCTCCAACCATACCGTTTTTCCTCCTTCCCAACCTAGATTACTCCCGTTGACGTGGGAAAGTTGCATACTGTTCCGTCCCCACACAGACTGATACTTAAAGATCGGGTACTAAAACCTCTTTTTCACTCTTTGGTAATTTTTGCTAGCTTTTGGTACCTTCCTTCACCTATTCTCTTCCTTTGTAGTAATTTACTTTTCACACCTCTATTATTTTTTTCTATCCTATGTTCCTCGGTGTTGTGTTTCGCGAGATCGGATCTCCCCTTGAACTACTTGAAGAACTGTGTTTAACTCAATAATCAGACTCCCTTGCATGTCCATCAGACGTCAGTAAACCCCCTTCCTGCAAATTCGTTCCACAGAAATTTATCGATTGATTATAGATGAGTTTTCAACTCATTATTTAATTCAATACTACCGGAGTCCTTTACCGTCATCTTTATTTTTTTGCTTTTTCTCCAATTTTTACGAATATTTGAAAGATCTCGCATAAAGTACCCTTATATCATACTAATTTCGTGACAGTCCTTCGATAAAACAATTCCTCTCCTAGCGTCGACTGGCTCCTCCCCATTATACATCTCCCCCCCTTCTTGTATTCTTCTCTTTCAGATTGATGTTTTTTAAGACCTTAGTTTGTTTGAAACCCCCTTCTTCCTTATCACAGGCCTTTCGCTGCTCCAGCCCCTGGTAAATTCCCTTTGGGAACTCCCTAAATAAATTATGGCCCATTTAGCTTTGAATTCTTCCCCCTCTCATGCCTTTCTCCAATGGTGATGTCCGGCTGGCTGCGGGGATGAACCCCGGACTGGACAATCGTCCTCCTGTTCCCTTCACAACATTTGGGTGGAGTCTACCTGTCTAATAAACTTCTCATAAATACCAGGGCCACTCCCTTTCCTGAATTTTATCATTTCCACCAATTTTTATGTACCCATAGGTTATCTCCCTCCATTTCTCTTCTTCTGGTCTCCTTTCCGTTAAGATGTTACCAATTCTCTCAAACGTATGTAAGTCAAACGCACGCGAAATAAATTTGCCCAATTTCCTCTTCTTTCCCCCTCCCACACTTTCTTCAGGGAATGACCCACGGGTTGTTCGCCCCCCTCTCCGTTTAGATGGTCCCTGAAAGACTTTCCTATCGGCAAAGCTGAAACCAAAAAACCTACTCCCTCCTGTTTCATGCTTGTCCCTTGTCTTTACTTATGATCCCTTCTTTGGCGCGCTGCAAACCTTCTCCTCTCCCCCTTATAATGACTGTTATTGCAACCCCCTTTTACCCCCTCCAACCCTTTGGTTGTTTATATCACTTGTGACGTTAACCCTCTTTGTTCTCCTAATCCCTCAGATCCCAGGAATTAAGGGGCCTTCTTCCCTATTCTATATTTTCCCGGATTCTTGCCCCGAATACAAACCACCCTTTTGTATCCGTGCACCTGTTGCGGCACCCCTGTATTTTTCCTCGACTATTTGCTGGTCTTCGCTGCTCTATTTAATGAAAGTTCTTCTATTTCCCCATGATTTGAACTATCCTCAGTTCGAAAGCTAAAACTTCTTGCAGCCCCTCACTCCTTTTACTCCACTTAGACGGGGGCCCTTAATACCTACGTACCATACAATTTCTCCTGGGAATTTGCTGATTCGTCTCGTGCTCCTGTGTTCCAGGGCTGGATCTCCTATATTATAATCTTTCATTTTCCAAAGTGTTTAAGCCAATCTTCTTTTCATACAAATTGCGCCATTATCGCAATTCATGGTTGGTATAATGGGAGTCGTTCTAATACCTTCCTCTCCTTTTTTTCCCGAAAGGTTCAAGTCTCCCTTTTCACTTACGGACCCGTGGGGAGATGCCCCCCTAAACTACCGCCAAAAGCTCTCAAGTACCACCTCTCCTTTCTTTCCCTCACTCTTCAAACTCCCTCACAAAATCTTTCCCCTCTCTGACCTCCCTTTCTTTCACCCTCAAAAACTTCTTAGGCGAACCATGGTGATGAGGGGGACTTTACCCCATTTCTTCCCTCTAAGGTTTACTCCTATTGAAAAGTTGAGTCACTCCCAATGCATGTCCCTTAACCTACTGCCTCCTCACTGCAATTCCTATCCCTCCCCTACGCTTGTGTCTGTTTAGTCTCAAAAGCCCTCTCCCCCCACCCATTATAGTAACTTCCCCGACCTACCATCTTTACTTCCAGAGTACCTTGGTTGTTGTCCCCTCCCCCCTCTACCCCCTTCTAGTTTTTAGCCAGGACCTGAATCCAACCCCCCCACTCTGCTAATGTGTTTTACCCCCCTCCGTCTCCACTCCTTTACCTTTTGACATCGTCCTACTACAATCCCCCACCCTTCAATTAATCCCTTGCAGTTACCTCCCCTTCTTCCCTTCGTGTATATCTCCTGTATCTCCCCAAAAGTTCTGCAAACCATTCTGACCATGCATTATGTCTGCAATCTATGTATCTCGCAGCCCGACACTCGTCCCTTTTTATTACCCCCCCCTAAACCGAGAGCCCCCCAACCGTTGCCACCCCCAATCTTCAGTAATCGCACTTCCCCTCCAACCGTCTGTTTCTTACCTTTTCCCTCGTCCAAAGCTTTTTCCAAGCATTGAATAACAGCTTCCCCCTGAGACCTCTCCAACCCCTCTTAATAATTTATAGGGTTTTTCCCCATCATATACTTTCATTCCATTCCGAATCAACCCCTTCAACATTAGCATCATTTTTATACATTGTTTTGTGTTCTGTCCGTTCCACTTAAAACCTCATCCTGGCTTTAACAAATACCCCTTTTACCCCCTCTCCTTATATCTTCATTGCCCTAAGGCAATAGTGCTTTCCCTGTCCTCTCCTGCTGCCCACCTCTCTTGTCCCACCGTTTAGTTAGAATAAAACGTTCGGCAAAACATACATCAAGCCCTCTTCCTCATGTTTTTAACCAATTATGGCGCGACTTAACGATCCAAATCAATGTAACCCATAATTGCGCCTCTAAACCCTGGTCTTATCTCTTTTGGCCCCATTCAGCCATTCTTTTCAGTCTCTCTCATTTCCCTCCTATCCCTAAATGCCCACCCTTTCATTTCAATCCAAGACTTGTTGGATTGTTACATGCTTATATTGCATATTTCTTCTTCTGCTTTCCTCTCTTCAACATACTTAAAAGTATACCCCTCCTTCCCTCCCTCACTAATCTCCCTGACAAAGAATCTCTTTTGACCACCTCTAGGATTTCCTCCTGATGGTAATGATAAAAAGCTTTTTCTAAACCTTCCTCTCTCTCCCCATTCGATCTTCTCTCATCTTTCTCCTCCTATCACTTAGCAAAAGGCCCCCTCATGTTTGTCCCCCCTCATACATCCACGTCTCCTTGTCCTTTCTTCCCTATACATCCTTCTGCAACACCTTAAATTCCAAAAAATTTTTCCCCATCTCTTTCCTTTTTTGCCTTAACCTGCCTTTGGACCGATTTTGTCCTGTGGCGAAAACTTCTCCTTTATTACTCTTCCCACCTCTCTCAATCACACATATTCCCTGAACACAACCATCCCTCATAATCCCCCTCTGCCTCCATTCCTTTTGATGCGTTCTATCTTAGAGGTTTCCATATTCCTAGAGTGTTGGTTTATTACTTACAATTGTCCCCCCCAACCTCCTAACTATTCTCTGTTACTCTCTTATATTGATCTTTTCACGAAGTGTCTGAACTCCCCCCCCCCTCCACAGATTGACAAGTCATCACCCTCAAGAGATTCATCCCATATCCGCCCCGGGCCTAAGGAGTACTGTCCTGACCCTCTTTTCCCCCGAATCTACCCTTTTTTTAAAGATATTGAGAAAAACCTAGACCTGTTTTTCCGTCCTGGAATTTTCTTTTTTCCTCCTTGGCTCATTTGCTTTTCTTGCCTCATCTTTCAACTGCTTTCTCATCTATTTTTCCGATAGCTCTTGTTTACTCCCCTCCTTCTTTCGAGCGATCGGACTAGAACCATTTTGGAAGACTTGCAAACTCTCCCCCAGCTTCACGGTCTGCCCCCCCTTCCGTACATTTTTCAAAAAGATATTCCTTGACATTAGTGAACAATTCATATTTTATACTCTCTTCCTCCTCGAATTGGTTCCTCCTTCTCCTCTCCTTACTTCAATCTTTATCCCGGGGCCTCGTGCCGCAATCGAATCCTCTTCTTGACTTCTTTAGTTTTGCTTTTGCGCCCAGTGTTTACGAATATTGGAAGACTCCTGATACTCCAATAACTCCAAGAATTGATTCATGATACTCAACCACCCCTTTCATGGGTTCCTGTGGCCTGGGCTTCCAACTATCATAATCTCTTTCTTGTACCTCTCTTTAGATGCTTGTGTTTTTCCCCCCTTCTGTCATGGGTAATACTCCCGTACTTTTCCCCTCTCTTTTCGCGAATGAACGTCCAGTGAACCTTTTGCCTTTCTCCATGCCCCACCCCCTTTTTTGGCGTAAGCCTTCCTGAATCCCTTATGCCGGCTGAGTCTTCTTTGACAGAACCCGCCTGGCCAACGTTGTTCTCCCCGTCCTTCACCCCCTTGGGATTTGCTCCTGCAATATTGCTACTCTGTCTCCTCACCTCCTGTCCTCAATGTTCTAATGTCCCCTGGTCTGTTAGAGGAACATCCCATTTCTCCTATAATACTTTGTTCTCTTTTTGGGCTATATTCTTTCGTTTTCCCCTCTCTGCCCCCAATTCTTAACTCACTTTTTCCATTAATATGCCCTCTCCTCCTCCAACACCCTTTTCTTCCGGTATTCTCCACTGGTGTAGTGCATTTTCAGCGTATCTAACCCCTTTTTCCCCTATTATCTCATCTATTTGTTCCCACCCTTCGGCCACCCTAGATTTTTATATCGTCCCTCCTTTAAACTCCCTTTCCTTTTCTCATCTACTCTCCCTATGGCCGCATCTAACCACCCCTATTCCCCTCTTGTTAACTGCTCCTCTCGCCCACATTATTTCCCCCTTGGAATCAAAAGTTTTTTTGTTCCCCTGTTTGGATTGCTTCAAAGGATGTGTTCATCCCGCCTCTTCCTCCCTATAGGCAGAAGTTGCATTACCGCTATATACAATTTGGTAAGAAGGACTAGTTATTGAATACCCCCCAATCCTGTTTCCCTTATGACCTGCGAATGCCACAAACTCCTTTGACCTTTCTTTTCGTTGCCTCATTGTACTCCTTTTCCCACCATCTCTTTAATATCTTATAATCTCGTTAGTAACCCCCCCTTTTTTTGCCTCTATAAAAATGCTTTTGAAAGAAGTTCTTTCTACTTTTCCCCCCTGTAAATGCCCCCTTTGACGGCTTCTGTTCTCCCAATGTAACATTTCCTTTCGGAAAAGGGCTTTTCCTACATCATCACTCTGTTCCTTCTTCTTCCCAAAAGGGAGCTCGTAATAAGTTCTTCGACATCTCCTTGGGCGTTATGGTCTTTCCACTGTTGTAGATCCATTAATATACCAATATCAAACCTTCTTAGGAGGACGGTAATCTTTGCTCTATCGGCCCATCCCCCTCCCCCTTTTTTTAGCTGTCACGACCATAATAGGACTCAAACCCTTCCCGTAAGCGCTCTTTTTCCTTCTACTGAGCCCCTCTCCAAGACCCCTTTCTCCCCAGGAACTTATCCTAACCGCATTTGTTATCTTACTAAACCGAGGACCCCCCTCGTGTTTTTGTTTTTACACCAATCATGACTATACTTGAAGTACTAAGATCCAGCCCACTTATGGATCCAAGTTATTATTCCCTTTAACTCAAGGTTAGATTCCCCAGCCCCGATTCCCCCTTCTTTCTTCTCGTCGGTTCTTCTGATCCTAGCTCTTTATTCTTCCTCTAAACGTGAGTAAATTATACTTCCCTCTTATTATTGATAACTACCCTTTAAATCTTTCATCTCTCCCCACATTGGTTGTAACAGCCATTCACTATTTGCTAATAAGTTTTCCGTTTCCCCCCCCCCTGCACGCAATCACCCCCTTTCCTGGTTATTCTTCCGATTGAACTCCCTCTTCCTCCCAGACCCTCTTTTTTTATATAGTTTCGCTAAATTTTTACTAAAGTGCCCCTCGGCCTATAGCACCTTATTTCCCTCTTTTTTTCTCTCTCTATTATATTATTTAATATCGGGGCCACAGGAAAAACAGTGACCCCTTCATTTTAGTCCCCCCCCCCCCGCCCATGTCCCACTATTACTCGCTTTTTAACCCCAACAGTATCTACTTCCCTCGAATCCAACCCTTGCCCCCAACAATACCCCGCTTCCCTCACTCAAATTCCTTTTCACCAGGTCTCCTTTATCCCCCCTTCCAGCCCCCTTCTCAAGTTCTTTCTCCCTCCCTTTATCTTCCCATGTTCTTTTAATGCCTCCTCCCCGAGCTCTCGGTCTTAAATCTTAAAACATCCTCCCCTTCTTCCCGAAGGAACTCCCCCTCCCACCAGGTTGTAAAACCTACATTGTCTGCCAGTCTGCAGGTTAAATCCCAACCTTCCTTTTTCTTCTACTAAATCCATCCTCATTCCACCCTATTCCCAATGAACCCCTTCCTGCCCCGCTGTATATCCTCCTCCTCCTCCTCTCGCTCTTTTGAAGCATCCACCGTAGCATTAAACCCCCCGTTTTCCTCTACCGGTCCTTATTTTTTCCTCCCCGTCACGTTACCCTTACCCAAGGTTTGCCACTTCTTCTTACCTCTAAAACATAGACCTTCCAATTAATGCCCCTTCTAAATCCTTCTTTTTCTTAGGTATTTCCGCTTTTGCAAATATCGAGCTTGGAAGCTTTCAGGTACTTCACTACCAAGAAAAGCACTTTATGCCCTTCTGAAGAACTGGTCTTGGACCCATCTCATTGCCTTAATTCTTTCTCTGCTGTTACAAAGTTGTTCCCCAACCTCTTTTCCCCTTTCTATCATAAGCCACCAGACAGAGACCCAATATCTGAGCTACCCTGATGTCCCTCCATCACTGTTTCTTAGTAAAATTCTTCCCCCCAGATTAGTCTTCTTGATAACTCTTTTCTAAGGTACCCACCCCGTTGCACCCTGCCCTCAACTCTTTCTTCCCCAGTATTCCGGTCTTCCCCCGTCCTTCCATTCTGTCATCCACCCTTTCCCTACAGAATTGCCAACTGCTCATCCCAGATGCCTCTCTTAATTACGCCCACGTCCCCCATCCCGATTTCCTTAAACACTATGATAGGTAATAAGAAACTCTTTTACCATTTACTAATCAAAACCTTCCCTCTCTGCCCCCCCCATGATCTGCTAAATGAGATAAACCCCCCCCTCCCCCCCCATATAACTTCTGCTCTCTTTTATTTCTGCAAGATGTGCAAGTCTCCCCCAACTCCTCTGCTGCGGGTTTTCCTCTTAATTCCTAATAATTCATGACTGTTACCTCCCTCCCTTTCTCTTTCACCTATACTTGTCGTCAAACCAATGACCCGTACAATATTCCAATTAGGATTCTACCTCTCCTTACTTAAATAATTGTCATTATAACAAAAAGTCATCTCTATCTAAGTATGTATATATTACTTTTCATCTTCCTCTTCTCTTTTCCTTTCATCTTTACCGACTTCCTTTGGGAATTAACTTTTTCTGGCGATTTAGTATGTCCCTCCAAGTCCCCCCTCTTCTATTATTAAGTTTTTATTTCCCGATATCCCTTGAAAGCTGTTCTCTTCTTAGCCCTGGGGAACAGTTCAACTTATGTCCGAAGAAGTTGTGGAAGTAAATTACTACCTTGCAAATCACACTCAGACCCCTTTCTCCCTTTAATCAGCCCTCTTCCATCGAACATTCTCTTGGAGTAGTCCTCCCTGAAGATGAGGGAAGCCCACGTATACCCTTGAGGTTCAAACCTTTCATTATTTTTCTTAACGGATTTCGTTGTGACCGACTCTCCTTCTACCTTTGTATGACTTTATCTTGTTTGCTTTTGACGGACACAGCGTTACTCCCAGAATTCTCATCTTACCCTAATATCATAAGATTTTCTTCCCCCCCCTTTTAACACCAAATAATGTGACTGCCCCTCCCCATGATACCTCTTCCGGAACTCTCCTTTCTTTCATGTACTCCTAGCTTTGAGTTGCCCTTGATTGTTGAAGGGGTAACCTTCCTCTTCTATCGTCGGTTTCTGCCCTCCCCGAACCCTTCACCCTACCCTTCCGCCAATTCAAAATTCTTTTCCCCCCCCAGTCATGAATTTTTTAACATGGTGTCTCGAAGCCGTCTAATGGTTATTTGCGTCCTGTAAAACTTTCTGTTGACCAGAATCCTTCCTCCTCCCCCTCGTTTCCCTATCCCACCCCATTTTGTGGTTTGAGGCTCCCCTTTCTCCTGAATCTTCCTTTATCCTCAAGACACAGAAATTCTACCCCTACTCTTCCCAATCCTGATCTCCTTTTTCTATTTACCAACACTGTATAAATAATACCTCCCCTTCTTGGCAGGTTCTTACTTTCTTCTATGTTATCACCAACAGGCTATCCTTGCACCCGCAGCCCACAATATTGAACATTTAAATCCACTTCCATCTGGCCGATTTTTGTTTTGTTTTTTTTTCCTTTCCGTTTCTATGTCAGACGTCAAAACCTTTCTTCTTGGTCCCATTTCCAACATCCCGCACCTTCCCATCTCCCTATCCCCCTTCCCCTAAATCGTACCTCTATGATATCTATGGCGAGCCAACTCTTTAAAACACCTTTTAATCGATACGGCCTTGTACTTATTTCACAACAATTTTGAATTATATCTACCTCGTGTCTCTCCCAGGTTTGATCGGTCTTGACTTCCTACAGGCATTCTTCCCTCAGGGAAGTGTCCATAGATAATATGCTTGGGTCCGGCCTTCCCTTCAACCACTCCGGTCTTTATTGACCCCCTGACTGTTCAACCAAGCTACTCCCTTTCCCCCTATGTTTCTCTTCGACTATTTAACTGAACTCCGATTCTCTATTCCACCTTCATGACAGAGCTATCTGCACACACCCTTTTTCACGCCTCTCCAACTTCTCTTAAGCACCTTCTCCTTGGCTGAGTACAAAGCCCATACCTCCCCCTTTTCATTTTTACTTTTTTCCCTTTTCCTACTCGTTGGCCATTCCCCATCCTTCTCATTAATCTGTTTCATTTTAAAAAGGGCCGATCGAAGTCATAGTTCCTACTACTTCTTGCCACTTTCTTCCATGATTTTTTTTCCCCCCTTTACTATTAACATATCTCATCTCCCTCCCCAACATACTTGCTCTTGACCTGCAATTCTAATACCCTCAGTATCCGGTTATTTACAAAAGCACCTGAAATAACTTCTTCTTTCCAACTTTCTCTCCACTTCCTTCTTCCCATTCAAGGCCCAATCCATCCCCTTGTACCTCTTGTGGACAATCCTGCTTTAGTTTATTCACTACGGAACTTTGCCCTGTGTTCCGTTAACCCAACACCTTCCCCCCTGCCTAAATCTACAAGGCACCCCTCCTACATATGTCCCGATTAACTCCACGGTTCGCTGCTTCTTCTTTTGGGTCTGTTGGTAGATAGCTCAGCTTTACTTCATCTCACCCTTTCTTTCTCCCCAGTTTTTGATCCCCCTTTTAAAATATTTATTTTCCGGCAATATCGTCCCCCTCATGGTGTACTCCCCACGATAACCTTCTCATATCCCTTTCCATGCTCCTCCCCCAAACCTTTTTTTAATTTTTGCTCGCCCGTGAGCCTCCCCGCACTTTCGATTCCCTTTAAGATGATCTTTTGGCGGATACCTCTTTATTCGTTTCTTCCCCAACTGTGCCATAAGATGACCCAACCACTTAGTAGAGTTCCCTTTCCTCTTCTTCCTTTTATTCTCTCCCCTAATATACCCAGGATGTTCCACCGAACAATCCTATAACTCCTTTCTGGCCCCACTTAGACTTATTCGAGGAAACTCTTGAACTTATCGCTCCCGTTTTTACCAATTAACAGAAACCTGTCTCCACCCCCACCTTGTTCCCCCCACTCTTCCACTTCCCAAGTAAATCCTCCCCTTCTGTTACTTTCTTCCCTATGTACCCGCATCCGTCTACGTTTATTTTACACGTCTGCTATTCTTCAACTTTTATTAAGCTTCTTATAGATCCTCCCATCTCTCCCCTCCCTAGGTGGGTTTTAATATAAACCCTCCCTTCCGAATAGCCCTCCCACACAATAGTCTTCAGGGGACAATGGTTTGCTTGCAGGTCATAAAACCCCTCTTTGTCGGAATCCCCTTCCCTACTCCTCATTGCTTCCATAGTCTCTGTTCTCTCCTTCCTACTTCGCCTGTATGTCAAGAGGATGCAACATCTCTGAATCCACCAAAGTAGATATAAACCCCCGCCATTTCCACTGCCTACTTTGAAAAAGTCAGTCCCTCTTCCTCACTTCAAAGTTTCACATCAATTATTGCGCGACCTAACACTAAATATAAGAAACCGTAACTTTCCAAAATCATTTTTCTCCTCCCTTTCCTTGTCCTTCTTATTTCTCTAAACCTAACAACATACTCCGTCTCCTCCCCCCTCCCTTATAAAGCCCACCGACAGTGGGAGCCTCAATTCCTCCCTTTGGTGCACCGAAGTTGAAGTCATTTTATTTCTCTGCTCTGTCTTCCATTCCCACGGGTTGGAAATACCTCTCTCCATTACTCCTTTCCCAACGAATAGAAACATTATTCCATCTCCTGACCAGGTAAAAACCCCCCCAATTTAATTAGTTACAAATCCTTCCCCAAGCCCTCTTTTTCCTTTAGTTCTCAATATGGCCGAGTCCAGACCCTTTCTCTTCCCTACCCAAATTTGTACCATGAATTCTTTCCCCCGCTGTTGTCCCTTAGTAGGCCCGTGACCTCACCTACACCCCCCTCCATTTTTAAAACCCACTTGGATACGACCCGTTTACCCCTCCCCCTCCCTCCCCCCTTTCTGATTTATAAACTTGAACGCCTAGTGTATGGCCGATTGTCGTCCTAAGTCCCCCACCCGATGCTGTACTCATCACCCTTCTTATCAAAACTAAGGGGCTGAACCTCAGTTCTTAACCCTCCTTAGATCACCATTACTTTCTGATAGAGTATAATCGTTATGAGGTGCAAAGTCGACCAATGGTTCTTTCCTTCCTCCTTTGGTCCTCCTTCTTCCTTCCTTATTGTTCTTCCTATTATGATTTTTCAGCCAACACTTGTCGTCCCCCCCCCCCTACCCAAGATGAAAGTCACCCCCCCATATCCCTTAGGATTCCTCCCTCCTCACCGATGCCCCCCGGACCTAAGACCACCATGCCTCGTAAAAATCCCCCCCTCCTATACCTGTCCTGCCTTTCCGGATGTTGTTCTTAATTTCGGTTCTTACTTCTCTGTGCATTTACTCCCTACACCTTTTTGGATTTTGCACGGGTAATTTACATTTTCAACCCAGCTCTTGCCCTTATAACGCCCTTCCCTTCCTCTCCTCTCGTTTTTTTTCGTATCGTTTCCCCTAAATCTTGACATTATCATTGAAGAAGGCTTGGGGTTAAAGGCCTTCTTCCTCTCCCCCCTCTGTGAAAATCTTCCATCTGACGTCCAAAGACTTCCTGTACAATCCTGCCCCTCGTCAATTACGTACCAACTCGTCATATTAGTAGCTCTTCGGTTTACACTTTGTACCTTCTTTACATCTTCCTTTCTCTTTTTCGTTAATGATATAGTGTGATTGACTCTTTTTTTTTCCTGCCGTGTTACGCTCTTTCCTGATTCATGCATTACAATAACATCCCCCTTCTCTCTGGCCTTGAGATTCTTTAAAGTTCAAAACCCCCCCGTTCCTTTTGAATCTGCTTCAACATTTCCCTCCATAGCCGCAAGCGTTACTTTCCCTCCTCTCTTCCGACTCTCGCTTCATACCCTTCTGTTTGATTGTGGTCATGTTTAATATTTCACTTATTACAGCGATGGGGGCCACGGCTCGCTTAGGGGAACAAGGAGGTAAGTTTAACCTGTCCCCTCTGAAAAAGGTTGAAGTTAACGGGGTCGTAATGCCGAGTGCTTTCCCTGCCCCCGGATGAACTCCTCCCCTGTTTACGAGGGCCAACCTTTTCCTTTTCCTCCTGCCGTGGAGGTCTTTTGCTCCCCTCCCCCTATATCTACCTCTTTCTACCTTTGTTTACTGCTTTAAACTAAGGTCAAAATTGGACAATAACCTCATGTCAAAATTCTATGATCACTTCCCTTTTTTTTTTCCTTGGCCGTTATATTTAAAGGATGTTCATTACAAACCACCTTAACCCCGCTTCCCCAAAATTTGCAATGATCCTTCCTCCACAATTCTTCTCACCATGGTGTTGATTGATGCCCTTCCCCCCCTTTCCTCCCCTCTTAACCTCTTTCTCTCAACAATGATGAACTACAGTCCCCCTCACTCTCCCTTAAGCGTCCCCTGATTGTAATTCTTCTGATCTTATTTTTATGGTCATTTTTCAAAAGCTTCCTGATACTTTTGTACCTTTTGTTCTCCTGACAAAGAAAGAACGGGTTTTTATATCCCCTTGTGTTATGATACCCCCGTCTTAGCTGTTGCCCTGCATCTCAATTCAGTACTATTTGCATTAAATTTCTTTCCACCCCCTACTTATGGAGCTGGAGGTCTTCTGACTTCCATCAACCCCCCCGTCCCCTCCTCGAAGCGAAAATGTATACCTTCCCTTTTATTTTGGGGTTCTCGTCTTCCTCCCACCCCCCAAGTGATCTATATTTCAACCTCCCTTCATAGGTTCTTGAATACGAGATAGCTTCGGAAAGCCAACCAACCCCCTTCCCTCCCCCTTCTTTTAAAGAAACCCGGAGGCGGTACCACTGGGAACCCCTTAAAGCTCGCCAGTTCGGATCACTGTAATGTTAAGCCTTCTCTCTGTTTCTCCCCCATGGCCTGCTTCCATATGCTTCTTTTACTGTCGTGAATTCACTCCATTATGCTCCATATGGAATAGGCTTGATGCCCCCGGGTTTACCCCGCGCTTCTAATACATATACTATATATACCCACCCACCCTCTCGAAAGGGAATCCTGTTGCTAGCCGGCATCTTTATCCCTTTTCTCTTGACTTCCCAACTGCAAAAGCCTAATATTAAAGTACCTCAAATGCCCCTCTTGGGCAATACACGACGAGGAACTTTTTTGGTGATTGCAATTCCTTCTCCCTCTTCATCCCCCATTAGGAGCAGACTCTTTTTGGTACACCCTGACCTTCCTCCCTCTAAGAGTTCTGTCAATAGTCTCCCCTTTTTTTGTGACACCCAAGTAAATTATTACTCGTATATGAAATACACTTTTTTCCTTTTTCCCCTTTGTCTTGTTGCTCCCTTTCTGCCTCACAGACTCCTTTGCCCTCCATTCCCTTGAGTAATCCTCTGACAAGTATAGTACTTTTCATTTTCGTCCAATTTCTAACATCAGCTCTTTCTCGTCATTCTGTTGTACAGTCCCCCCCCTGCCTATTGCTCCTATGTTTTGTCTCAGTTTCCCTAAAATGCCTTCCACCAACCTCCGGCGTCTCGTGCCTTGGATTTCGCTGGGAAACTCTTTTCTAAGATTATTGTTTTTGCGATACTTTGATTTTTCTTCATCTTTTCATAAATTAGGAAATATAATTAAAAAGTATTCCTTCTTCTTCTATTTTTGATCACTGATATGGTATAGGATCAGGGAATACCAGGATGTACCCAAAATGAAATCCTCTTGCAACCAACATCCTATGCTTGGGTTCAGGACCATAATTCGCTTCTATTCCACATATGTACTAGCGCACCCCTCTTTCACACCCTACCTTCACATTACAGATCCCTGCCAACCTTCCCCCTGTCTACTTTATCCCCCTCCCGTCCAGGATCAATTTAAAACTAATCGGCCATGGTTGACTTTTCCTTCCCCGTCCCCCCCTCCCATGGTGTGCACCTCCTACTAATACTCTTACCCTCCCAATAGCATCAGGTTCACACTCGGTTAAGTGTCCTAATAATTAACATTCCTCCTCAATTTTCCAATCCTATCTTCCCCCATATTCCCCCTCTCTGCCTCCTCTTAATGCAAATAGCCTCTCCCTTCTTAAGATGTCCCGACTACATCCATCTAACTCGAGAGAACCCAAACCCGTCTCTTCAAAAGGCCCTTCACTCCCCAGCCACCTACCCTTATCAGTTTTTAATCATATGCGCGCCATATCTACGTAAAATAACTTCCCCTGCTTTAAAAATCCTGGTTCCTTTCTGTCTTCTTATCTTTTTTTACCCACTCTCTTCACGCTCGTGCTTTCTCGATGTCTCCCTGCTATACCTACTTTCCCCCCAGCCCAAGCCCTTTCTTTCTGTGCTCACTTCTTTTGCAAGTTACTTGCTATATCCTTCTGGTGTAGCTCCCTTTGGGTCCCCAAACACTTATTTCATTCAACAGAGACCCCTGCCCCCCGAAAGTCCCCCCTTCTATCTAGCTTTACTTTCCCTTCGACCAAAATTACTTCCCCCCCCTTAGTTCTACCAGACGTCTTCCATTACAATCTTCGCTGGTGTGTCACGTCTCCAAATGTGTAATTAAGAATAACCCCACAAACGAGTCCTCTGTCAGTCTGTCCCCGGGCTCCGCACCCCACCCCCTCCTCTGCTCTCACACAACATTCAAGTTTGCCTAATCCACCTTCTTTACAATCCCATCCGTCCATGTTTTGTGTAACCCTCGAACTAGTAGTATTCAATCTGCTTCCCTCTCGGAAAACCGGCTTCTCGTACGTACACCTTTTTCCCTTCCTCCCCCCAAAACAGAATGGTCTTCACACCCCCCTCAGATGCTCTTCCCAAAGGTTAAATCGTTTATTAGCGTTTCCCCCTTCTCTGAGGGCCCCGTCAGCAATAACCCTGATTGTTTACTTCAAGTAATCCTGTCCAAACCCCTTTAATCTCATTGTATCCCTCTTTGCCCCCCATTCTCACTTGTCGTAACCAAAATCAAAACATCAATGAACGTCATCCCAATACATCTCTCCCCCTATCTCTTGCCTTGATAACTCCTTTATTAATCTCCACCCATTAAAACTCTCTATACTTTTTCCCCGATATTTTAACCCCATGAGACGAGTCCCGTCACTTTTCCTTCCTTCCTTTTAATCTTTGACAAATGAAACATGCTTCTGGTCATTACCTTTTCCCCCTCTTCTCTAGTGATTATAAGTTCCCCCTTTCTTTCACGATTCTCTTCTCCCTCCTTGTTGTTGTTTTTCTGAGTTTTCTGACACCCCCTAGAACCTAATCTTCCTTTTCCGGTAAATTCTCCCTGGGCCTCCTGAAACCCATTGAAATAGGTATTAATTGCACCAAACAGAATTCCCATACTCCCCCTCGTTCAACCCAAAAATCGTCTTTCTCATAATCTCATCTGATGAGTGCTCCTGTCACATTATCCATCAATCTCCGTTTTTTTGTATTACTCTCTCTTGACCTGTGACCTTCATCGTTATGTTTCTTTGGACGGTGTTACGACATTTCCAGCTCCTTCCTAAATTAACCCAATAATCTCATTAAAAGTTTGGAGACAGCCCCCCTAATCCCCCCCGTCACGGTGAATATCTCTTGCACCTTCACTCCCCCTATATTTCCCCTTGAAATTTTATCGTACTTATGATGCCATCTCTAGTCCTCGACCTCTCCCTTTTCTTTCCCCTGGTACCTCCCAGTAGAATTAGTACATCCCATCGGTTTCCTGAACATGAAACCTGAGGCTCAATTTCCCCTCTTTTTTCCTTTACCCCCCCCCCCTCTTTCCAAGGATCCCCCTTTCCCTACCCCTCCGCTAACTGATGTATTGATGTTGCTCGTCCTGTCTTTCTGTAAATCTGTGACCAGAAATACTTCACGACCTCTCTTATGGCCTCTTCTCACAACCCTTGGGTTTCTTCCCTCTTCCAGGATACTGCTCAATATCCCCTTTATCCCCTTCGTTTCCATTTGGCAGGACTTTTTTACACTAATGAAAAAATTGATTGTTAATTCCTCCCCCTGTCCATTCCCTATTCTAATACATATCCTCTTCTTCTTTCTTCTTTATCTGAAGATCCCAAACTTTTACAAAGAACATTTCATCCCCCCCCTCTCACAATTAATGCAATTGATATTCTTTCAATAAACCTTATTACGTTCTCCCCTGTTTTGCAATTTTGTCTTATGTCAGCCCCTTATATTCCTCTCCCTTCACCTCATCTTTGGGCCTCTGAACCAATCCCTCCTTCTTTCTAGCGTCCATGATTTTTCTCTTCCCCATATACAAGATACCCTCTTACACCCACCTTTACTTGACCAGCTTTTCCCCACGTCCTTGACCCCCCCATTATTTCTTTCTCATATGGGTTTTTCTATTTTTTTTCTATTCAACCGAGAGGTGGGCCATCCGCCTCTTAAGACCTGCTGTAGGGCCAGTTTCCCATTATCCCTCCTTCTGTCTCTACGTGCGTCAGGTATTTGATCTACCTCCAAAAGAAGTGTGTCATCTTCTCTTTGCCTCCCCCTTTTGTTACTCATTTTCCCCTGCTGCTATTGTGATGGTATCCCGCTTATTTTATGCCCGTTCCCTATTTCAACCCTATTCCATATGATGTCCTTCCCCCTCGCCGCCCCTTCCACTTTTTTGCCCATCCTGCTTTTTTAAAGAACTTTAGCCGGAGTTTTGGGTCCCCTTCCCTATTGAAGGGAATTTTGTGTTACTGTAACACTGCCTTTGTGTCAAACGGGTGGCTCTCTTTCTCCTCCTTCATTATTTTCCTTTTAACACGGTGCGCGTAATAGGCCTGACTTTCTTCCCTCCCTGTCTTTCTTGCCACTCTCAGAATGGTCGTACCATCATGGTCCTTACACCTCTCCTATCCTGCTACCCCCCAAACAAACTCTCTCCAACACCAGTTTATCTGTGCTATGATCCGTTTCATCTTTCTGGAAAAGTTTTCTACTCCCTCCTCAGTACCTCCCCAAGCCACTAATCTTCTACCGTAATCGAGCTTTCAGGCTTTCGCTAAATAACACGACACCCTAGCAGGAAATCCTCTTCGGAATTTCCCTCTTCATACCTACCAGCCCTGTTATGCTTTTTTTCCCAACCAACTCCTGCGAATTGCCGACAGATAAAGATGTTAAGCTCCTTCTCAAAGTTCTTTTTCTTTTCCAAAGTATCATACCTAGGATTAACGGGGATGAACTCGCTT